>ENA-UONQ01002821-UONQ01002821.1-human-gut-metagenome-genome-assembly--contig:-CS26-NODE-2821-length-10906-cov-6.567229_pt1 | contig 10906 bp, 8 predicted proteins | sample MGYA00242460_ERZ724007 | MGnify/ENA metagenome assembly ERZ724007
TTTTTTACTTGCCGCGTCCATGGCGGCGCACTCGGCCTCGCGCTCTTCGAAGGGGGCATAGGGGGCCTTCAGCTCGGCCATGAGGTCGCGGTCCTGCCTTTTCAGGTACGCGATGCGCAGCAGTACATACGCCACGAATACCACCGCGAAGATGGCCGGCAGCAGCCACACCGTGGCGCCCAGCGTCAGCAGCGCCGAATACGACAGGTACGCGGCCACGACGATGGCGCGAACACGGACATGGCGTACAGCACCCACAGCGGCATCGTGAAGCCCGCGTGGCGGCAGGCATGGGGATACTTTTTGCGCAGGAAGAACGGGATGATGCACAGCACGATATCGCCCAGACAGTTGGCAAAAGAGAACAGCGTCATCAGCACGCCAAACGTCGCGCCGGTGGAGGTGATAACGATTGCGAAGAGCATCACGAACACCAGCACCACGATGCCCGCACCGAGAGTGGTGAGCTTCGTGCCGGAGGAGAACATGTCCGCCAGCACCAACTGACCGGGGTTCATATTCGGCAGCCCCACGCACACATACACGGCGATGGCGACCATCAGCACGCCGACCATGATGCTGTTGAACAAGGCGAAGACATAGGAATACCCTTCTTGCAGTGGCAGCAGCAGGCCGCTGAAGGGAATTCTCTCTGAAACAGTCATGGCAGCTCATCTTCTTTATCTTATCGTAGTGTCCTGTAGTCCTTCCGAAAAGCGGCAACGCCGTGGTTGCCGCCTTTCGGAAAGGGACTTGCTGCCAAGTCCGCTTTCAGGAAAATAGGCGGTGACGGAATGATCCGTCACCGCCTATTGTGTTTAGGTTATTTCGATTTCGGAAGCGTCGGCTTATTCAGCCTCGGTTACCTTTCTCTTGTGGGCGCTAGCGCCCAGCAGGGTCAGAACGCCGCCGCTGACGAACAGAGCAGCCAGCCAACCGATGAGGTTGCTGCTGTCACCGGCCTGAGGAGACTTGGTGGAGTCGTCCTTTCCGGGCTTATCGGTGTTATGATCACCGCCGCCTGCATTGCCGGTGTTGCCGCCGTCGGGGAGCTTGTCGATGACCGTGTTCTCGCTGCGCTTAGCGCCGCAAACGGTGCATTCCTCGTGCTTGATGCCGGTGGCCTCCTTGGTAGCGGCCTTGTCGATCACCCACTGGAAGCTGTGTGCTGCCGTGTCGGCCTTGTCGCCGCACTCGCATTCATGCCAGTGATTGGTGTCATCATACTTCCAATCCGCGGCGTAGCTGTGGGTATGAGTGCTGCCTGTTGCGGGGATCGGCGCGGTTTCAAGAACCTTCTTGCAGACGGTGCACTCCTTATGCTTAGCGCCGTCGGCGGTTTCGGTAGCTGCCGTGTCAACGATCCACTCGCTGGCGCTGTGAGCCGCTACATCGGCCTTGTCGCCGCACTCGCACTCATGCCAGTGATTGGTGCCGTCATACTTCCAATCCGCGGCGTAGCTGTGGGTATGAGTGCTGCCTGTTGCGGGGATCGGCGCGGTTTCAAGAACCTTCTTGCAGACGGTGCACTCCTTATGCTTAGCGCCGTCGGCGGTTTCGGTAGCTGCCGTGTCAACGATCCACTCGCTGGCGCTGTGAGCCGCAATATCGGCCTTGTCGCCGCACTTGCACTCATGCCAGTGGTTGGTGCCGTCATACTTCCAATCCGCGGCGTAGCTGTGGGTATGGCTGGGAGGCGCATCCTTATAGGTGGCCTCGAGCTTCACAGCACCTGCGGGCATGGTGAAGGTGGTAGTCGCCTTGGTGGCGTCTGCCAGGGTGACACCACCCTCCAGCACGACCCACTTATCAAAGACCTTGCCGGTCTCCGGTGTGTCCGCCGTAACGGTCACAAGGGTGTCCTGGGCGATCTTGTCGGTGATGGGGGCGCCTGCAACGGAGGCCGTGCCCTTGATGACCGTGACAGTGTACCCGGGGGCAGTGGGATTCTTTACGAACCTTGTCTCGCCGCAGTCGGCGCGCTGGCAGGTGTAGAGGATTCCTTCGCTCTTACCCTGCGTTGCGGGTTTGCCGCCGTCCCAGTCGTGGCTGAGCTTATTAATGACATGACCGTAGCGGAGAATCTGTCCGCAGCCGACTGTGCACTGGTAGTCGCCGCTATAGCCTGTGGTGGTGCATCCGGGCTTAACCTCATTGATCAGCTTGGAGTTGCCGGCAATTTCGTGGAGGGACGGGGTAGAGGCGCCCTTCTGCGCGATTCTGTCGCACGCTGTGCAGTACCGGTTGCCGGAATAGCCCTTCTCGGTGCAGGTCGCCGTTCTTACATCGCGCAGCTCAAAGGGGCCGCTATGCTTGAAGTCGCCGGTCTCGCCCTTTACGGTGCCGCCGCAGGCCGTGCAGCGGTAGTCGCCCTCATAGGCGCGGTGCCGACAGTCGCCCGATCTGGCGTTATAGCGTTTGCCGCCATGGCTCGCGTCTGTGGTGGCCGAGAGGTTCGTGCCGTAGTAGTACAGCGGCTGCAGCGTGCCGGTATGGCCGGCGTTTGCGGGCGGGTAGATATCCGAACCGGCACTGATGACTTGGCCGCAGTCCGCGCAGGCGGTGTCGCCGGTGTAGCCCTTGCGGTCGCAGACCTGCGCCTTCGCATTGAGCACTGTGGTGCCGCCGCTGTGGTCACAGGCAGCATAGACCGGCTCAAAGAAGAATTGGCCGCCGCCGGGGGCGTCCATGGCGCTGAACGCCGGAATCGTGCAGCCCCACTCAAGGGCAGATCCGTTGGTTACCAGCTTGAACAGGGTCTTGGCATCGCCGGTATTCCATTGCTTATGAACAGGCAATCCCGTACCGCTGATGATGTCATACTCATTGTATTCGCGGAGATACTCCACCTTCCAGCCGATGGCCTTCTGACCGGTTCTCTCCTCGGGATAAAGCCTGATCTTGTCGCCGGGCTTGACAATCATACGGGTTGCCCGGCCGTTTTTCACCGTCACAATGGCGGTGTCCTTTGTCCAATCGCCGTCAATTTTTTTCGTCTCTTTGTATTCGCAGACGCTGCATTCAGCTTCCATGCCGCCTTTGCCGCCCTCGGTATCGGGGTTTTTGACCACATTCCAGCGGCCCCAGCTATGGGGAACCATGATGAACTCCTCGCAGCCGGGAACCTTGCACTTTTCGGGGTGGGCATAGTCGGACTCAAGGATGAGCTGCTCCACCGTCTTGGTCGAGCCGCCGATGTTGAAGGTATATTCATAGATACTGCCAAAGCCGGTGTAGTCCCAGTTCCAGCCGTAATCATGGACATGGCTCTTCACAAAAACGAAATAGTCGCAGACGGTGCAGACGAGCATATCAACCCTGCCGCCGCCCACCGCGTCATAGCTTTTTTCAAGCTTAAAGGTATGCGGGAAGACGCGCTCCTTGGAGCCGGTGGTCATATAATGCGCTTCGTAAGAGCCTGCTTCGAACAGGCACGCGAGCTTGTGGCCGTCGCATTTCGGGTTGCCGCCCACGACACCGTCATGGGTAACCCCATGCTTATCGACCCAAGTGACATTGTATTTCGGGTTCCTCTCGCTGTCGTCGGTGGGCACAGGCACACCCACCTGCTTGTGGCTGTAGGCGTGGGTGGCAGTCAGCTTTGCCTCCGCCGTTTTCATGGTGTCCGAAGCGTCGCCCTTTCTGCCGATGACGCAGTAGTAGGAGTAGTCATCCTGGCAGGACTCGGCGGAAACCGACAGCTTCAGCGTGGGGGTTTTCACGCCCACATAGTAATCTGTCTCCGGCAGCTTGTAGGGCGCCCTCGTGGGATTCGCATTATCCTTCTGATACCACTGATAGGTCAGCTCGTCGCCCTTCAGGCTCTTTGCCGAGACAGAGAAGGTGACCCAGTTATGTTCGCTGAACAGCAGGCCGTTTTCCGGCTCTTCAATATAATCGCCGCTGCCGTAGATAGAGGTCTTGCACTTGACGCCCTTGGGCTGGCGGGTGATGACGATGGAGCTGCCGCTGATGTAGCCGCAGACCTTGCACACGCCCTTGGCGTCATATTCATGGTTGGCGGCATTCAGCTTTTCACCGTCGCAATAGCGGCAGGGGTGCCAGTGCTGCGTTCCGTCGGCTGACCAGGACGAGGAAGCGATGTGGGTATGCCCGGCACCGCTGTGCTCTGCTTTCAGATGATCCTCAAAATCAGAGTCGCTGAAGCACCAGTCGTCATGATCGCAGCCCATCGCTCTCACGGCATCGAGGCAGCAGTCCTTGCAGCGCTGATCGCAGCCGTCCTCGCAGGGGTCGCTGTCGTGGAAGCACAGGCCGCAGTCCTCACAGAAGTGATCCGCATAGTCCGTGTCCATTGCGCACATTCCCTCGGAGCAGTCGGAGTTGCCCTCGCAGCACTCCTTGCACAGCTCGCAGGTTTCGCAGAACTCGTCCTCGTCCTCCTTATCCGTGACCCAGCCGTCGCAGCCCGGGCAGATGTGCTCGTCCCACTCGGCGCTTTCCACGCAGGTCTCGCCGTCCGGGCAGCCGCCGCCCTCGGAGTTGATCTCGCAGCACTCCTTGCACAGGCCGCACTCCTCGCAGCTCTCCTTGGCCAGCAGGCATTCCTCGCACTGCTCGCAGGCCGTGTGGCAATCGACGCAGTGGATGACGCCGGTATCATCGTCGTCCACGCACTCGTCCACCGCACCGAAGCAGCTGTTGCACAGCGAGCAGTGCATCGGGTCGCTGTCATCGTTTGCGCAGTCGTCGCAGAAGCCGCAGGAGTCGCAGATGGTGATGGAGCAGCAGGGGCCCTTATGGCATTCGCCGCACAGCTGGTCATCCTCGCCGATGTAGCACTTGGCGCAGGTGGAGCAGTGCGTTTCCTCCATGCACTCCGCGCACTTGTAGCACTCCTCGCACCAGTAGGGCGTGTCGCCAAAGCACACACCGCAGTCGTTGCAATGGGTCTCGACCCAGCACTCGTAGTTACAGTCAATGGTGCAGAACAGGCAGTCACACATATATTCGCTGCCAAAATGGTAGTGGTCGCAGTTAGGACAATCGAAGCCGTCGTCGTAGTCGTCCCAAAAGGCATGGGCGGGAACCACCAGACTCGGCATCAGTGAGACCAGCATCACAAGCGCCAACAGGACGCTGACGATGCGCCTTCGTGTGTTCGCTTTTGTCATACTTCATTTCCTCCCTCAAAATCATTTTGAAGATTTGTCTATGCGTTTTTTGTTGCCTGATTTAAACACTGTCGATGACCGAAGCAAAATAGTTTTCGGATACCGAACCGAAGAGAAAAGCGTCTATCAGACCCTCGCGCTTTGCCTGCCGTACCTTTTCGGTCAACTCTCCATCTGTATCATCATCCACAAAGAGAATGACACGGCAGTTTTCCGTGTTCCGTTTTACCTTGTCACGGATTGCCATTCGTTCTTTGAACATCCATGGCGAATACGCCTTGACCTCCATTAAAAGCACATCCGGTCGATGCGTTTTGCACCACTCGGCGGTTGCGTCCGGCGACTCGGAAATCACAACTTGGCAATCGTCCAATTTTTGCATCAGCATTCGCTCCATGGTGTGCGCATGGATATCGCTCTGAATGTCCAGAACGATTTTTTTCATCATTCATCACCGCCTTCTAAAAGCACAACCCTAATCTTACAGTATCCATTGTACGGATTTTTTGGTGCTTGTCACTGGCACTTGTGCCAGTAACAGAAGAGAAAAATCGATTTTTTCAAAATTTTTTTGCCTTTTGGGCGCGAAAAACCCCTTGACCGTACAGCCAAGGGGTTCAGTTTTGCTTATTCGTCTTTTAAGGTGGTTACCATGAGTTTGTTTTCAATGGCGGTTGCAACCAGCGCTTCTCTGCTTTCAAAGCCGCCCTTTTCCACCATATCGTCTAGGTTCCAGCGAACGCCGTTTTTGGAGATGCCCAGCTTATCGGCAATCTCCTGATAAGTAAAGCCCTTTATATAAAGGCGCAGGATGTCTAACTGCCGGGGTGAGAAGGCATCGGACATCGTATTCTCCATTTCAATGGCCGGTGCGGTGTCGGGAAAGACCTTTTCGCCTGCCAGAGTGCGCTTTACCACGCTCATCAGTTCCTCCGTGCCGTGGTCCTTATACAAAAGGATTTCGGCAGCGACCGTTTTGGCTCGTTCCAACACCTGCGGATCGACAAGCGAGGTAGCCACAATGATTTTGATCTGCGGAAAAGCCTTTTTGATGCGCTCTGCGGCGGCAAGACCGGAGTGCTTGCGCTGCGTCTGCACATCCATAAGGACGAGCTTTACGGTGGCGTCGCAGTGCTTTTCCGCTTCAAAGGCGTCACGGAAAACGCCGACAAGATGAAACTCGCCGTCTGCCGCAAGACGATCGACAAAGTGCTTTTGGATGTATAAATCATCCTCTACAAGTATGGTGTTAATCATAGGCTGATCTCCTTTGCGGGAATCGTAATCAGAAGAGCAAATCGTGGATTGTGCGAAATATGCATTTCGCCGCCGGAGCTTTCAATACTGCGGCGAAGCGTTGACAGGCCGCTGCCTTCCTTGATCGGCTCTGTGGGTATTTTGCCGTTGTTGGTTATGGTAACATCATAGCGTTCGCCGCGCTGGGCAATGCGGATATATACCTCATTCCCGTCTGCGTGCTTGATGCAGTTGGTCACGCACTCCTTGGCGGCGGCAACGGTCAGCTCCTCGGCTGCGGTATCACGGGGCAGGTAGCCGTCGATTTTTACAGCCACGCCAAGCTGCCGTGCGGTTCTTTTTACCTCGTCCATTGTGCTGACAGAGGTGACACGGTTGCTTGCCAGCATACCGATGGCATTTTGCAGCGCCTCAAGCTTTCGCTCGGTGTCCTCGCCGCTGTCTATGATGTCACGGATGGTCAGGAGGCTTCGCCCGATGGTATCGTGAATATAGACCTTCAGGTCAAGGCTTTCCTTCTCCTTGACATCGTCCTCCATGCGGGCGTACATCTTCCTGAGCTTTCGATTGACTTCTGCCAGTTCTTTATTTATTTCCTCTTGCTTTTGGTAGCCGTTATACAGCTCGGTTACATTGTGCGCCGTTATCTGCTGCCAGCGGTCATCGCCGTCCACGGTGATATTCTGTGTGCGGAACTGCCAGACGGTCTTATCGGGCAGGATGTAGCAATCATCCTTGACGGTTACGGATCTGTCCGGCACGCTCAGGGCATTTTCCATATCGCTTTTGATTTGCAGCTCGTGGCCGCAAAGGGCAAAGGACAGCCTGCGCATACGGTTGTTGCACAGGATGATCCTGCCGTTCGGGTCGGCAAAGCAGATGCCCATAGGCAGCTTATCCGTTGCTTCCTTAATGGAGAACGGCGAGAGCTCGTTCTTTTTACGGCGGTATTCCCGCGGCAGAGCAATGGCAAAGTGAACTGCCGCAAGGAAAATGGCAGCGGCAAATATGAGCCACGGTGCGCCCAGCAGAAATGCGTCCCCGATATTATCGGGATCTGCCTGAGAAACGGAGAACAGCAGCGGGATCATCACCGCCATAACCGCCAGACTCAGCAGGCTGCGCACCGGCTTATTGCTGCGAAGAAGCTGATACATAAACAGCCCGATTTCAAGAACAATTTCCACAAGCATGATAAACGGCAGCATGGTCTGCCAAAATTCAGAAAGGGAAGAAAATGCACTCATTTCCTGTCACCTTCTTTCGCTTCAAATACAAGGCGCTGGTATTCCTCGTCATCCTCTTTTTCACAGCGAATACTGTCTCCGCTTACCAAAGCGGAAAGGTCGGCTTTGCAGCACACATTCAGTGACAAGCGCAAGCCGTTTGCCTTTATGAGGCTTACCTGTATGCCTGTTAAATTCAAAATGTCGGCTTCAATAACCGATTCATAAAAATCAAATACAGCGGTCGCCGTTTTGCCGGAGAGCATGGAAAGAGACTCGTCCACATAGAGCGAGCTGCGGACGCCCAACAGCTTCAGCGTTTGGAGCGACTCATTGAAGGCTCGGTGGAGTTCCGTTGCCGCTATTTTAATATCTCGGTCGGTAAGAAGCGTCAGATGCTTGCGGCGTTTAATATAGCTGCACAGCACGGCAATCTCGGCAAGGAGCGTTTTGGCGCTGTCGGGATCGGTGCTTGAGATTCGGCGGTATTCCTTAGTGAGCTCCGCAATGCGGTCGATCTGCGTCTGCGTAGCGGAACGCAGGAGATCATACAGGCGGTTTTGCTCCTCCACCTTGCGGCGCTTGGCTTCACGCTTGTATTCATAACGGAGTATTTCGTTTCTGTCGGCAAGCTCGTCTGCAAGAAGCTCGGAGTTCTCCTTGATGTCACGCAGAGCCGACACATCCTCTGTCCATACGGCATAGCCGCCGTCAATGGGCATGGTGTGAACGGTCAAGCCGCCCATCGTGACCGGGCTTTGCTCGGCTTTTTTCATCGTTTCCTTTGCGATAGGCGCAGTGTTTACAGCTGCATACCGAACGGTAAAGTCCTTGTCGGTAATCTCTGCCGATGTGCCGACAGAGGAGGCAAACAAGTCCACATAACGGCTGTTTGAATGTATATATCCGCAGGCGATGCAAAACTCAAAGGTCAGAATATACATCACACTTTGGAACGCGGCAATATCTCCGAACAAGTGGAGCAGCCAATCCGCACCCGCATAGTAAAGTGCGCTGTAAACAATCGTCAGCAGCATAGGAACAATGGGCAGAAAGTGGAGCCTTCCTTTTTGCACGCGGCATTTGAAGAACATAATTACAAGTGCGGCAAAGGCGCATAGTACCTGCCAGCCTACAATAATGAAATAGCCTACCGAGTAGCCGTTGTTTTTGTCTGTCCACACGGCGGCGTCCTTCGGAAAGGTAAATACGAATTGGTGCAGGTCATTTGTGAGCACAAGCAGACGCAGTACGCCGGAGATGATCCACAGAACCGACATTCCCTTGGGGAATTTGTATTCATCCGGCTTTCCCAATGACATGGCAATCAGCAGTGCCAGCATAGGCACAAACAGCATGGGCAGATAGAACAGATACCACAGGTAACGGACGGCGTCCGGCTGCCAAAATATAAAATACTTTGCCGAACGGACGACCATCCAGATGATCAGCAGCACGGCGGTGACCGTCATAAACCTGCACACCTGCTTTTGCACGATCCGCTGACGGACGGAGAGCCCCCAGGCGGCGAACAGGCCGATATAGATAAAGCTGCGCAGATAGGAAAACAGCATCGGGTAGAAGCTGCCCCTGCCCACAATTCGGAAGCAATATGCCAGTATCACGGCAAGTACAGCGATGCCGCTTGTTATGATCGTATTCTTTTTCTGCCTGGTCATAAACAGACCCCATTTCGCCTTCATTCGTTTTTGTTTACCCTTGGGTATACCTTTTCAAATTAGATTATAGCATAAACCTGTCTATTTTTGAACTGCTTCTTACGAGACTTTGCATAAAAGCCACACTTTTTGCCCCACAGCAGAGAAAAAGACGGGCGGTTTTTGACTTGATTAAGTCGAGCCGATTCTATTCTACTCTCTGCATTAACAGAGTTATTTGTCTTTCCTTTCTGCTGTAGGTATTCTTCAGTTGGGTAGTTCACTTTCTCCTTCCATCATGACAGGTGGTACCTGTCAGCGTATAGGCGCAGTTGCCCCTTGGCGGAAAAACCTCTTGAAAAAATACCCTGCTGCCGATATAATAAACCTTGTGCGATTTCGGAGGGGTGAAGATGGAAAACGAAAAATACTACATAGCCGTTAATGCAGGCGACAGATATCCGCTTTTGAAAACGCCGCAGGACTACACGGAATATTTTAACGAAGCACTCTCGTTTGGAGACTTATTCGATGTGCTTCGGTATATAGAAAAGCACGGCCTTGAACGAATTGTCACAGCCGTGATTAAACGCTGACCGCCGACAAGCGGTCTTTTTTATTCCTTTTTGAGCCGGAACAGCAGACTGCTCTTGCCGCCCTTTTTTCTGTACCGCTGCTCGGTTTCGAGGAGCCCTGTTTATCTATGGGAGCCTCAAAGAGATAGAGTGTGTTGTCCGTTCCGGTCCAGTGGAAGCTGTAACGGGGATCGCAGCTTTCCGCATTGCCTTTGTAGGTGCTCTCACTGCCTGTTCCTCTTTTGTGTGCGTGTCGGGCAATGCCGTGTTCATCGTAACCTAATGGGGCCGTTGTCCTCGTCTATATCCTCGCTGTCAGCCTGCTCCTCGGCAAACTCCTCATGGTCTGCCGATTCATTCTCACTGAAAAGTCGACATTTGCTGACGAGACCGGAACGCACGGCAAAGGCTTCTTTGACATATTCATAGTTCGGCGAGTAATCTCCCCAAAACACCGAGTCGCCGTCTGTATTCTGCTTCCATGTGCAGAACATAAAGCCGTTCTTTTCACTGTAGGTTGCCGCCAACACGGTATCTCCGAATGCTGCAAGCTGTCTGTAATCGGAGACACCGTCGGCTTTCATCTGCGGCGCGTGTTCGTAGAGTCCGACATATTCCCGCGCCGTAGAAATATCTTCCTGAATATCTGCAATTTTACTGCGGTATTCATCCGAGAGGTTTTGGTCGGCGTTGCTTAGAAATTGACCGTTGTATTTTATCCGGCAGAGGGGGATGCCGTCCGAGGACACTTCTAACCATCCGCTTCCGTCCATCTTGGTGTCGTACCGAGCCTTGAGCCGTTTGGCTAATTCTTTCTGTAGCATATTTGATTTCTCCTTTTTTGAGGGTAATAAAAAAGGCAGATAGATTTTTGCTTTCTATCTGCCTGTGTATCGGATATTTACTTTTCGGGAGTTCAAGTCTATCCACAAAGGGAAAACGGCGATTTTACATCTGCGTTTTGGTACAGAGAAAAATCGCCGTTTGGGTAGCAAAAAAGCCCGATATAATCGGGCTTTTCGCAGGAGACATCTTTTTTGTCTCCACATTATGGT
>ENA-UONQ01002827-UONQ01002827.1-human-gut-metagenome-genome-assembly--contig:-CS26-NODE-2827-length-10897-cov-5.427689_pt1 | contig 10897 bp, 8 predicted proteins | sample MGYA00242460_ERZ724007 | MGnify/ENA metagenome assembly ERZ724007
GCGAGCGGGAGGAGATCTCCCGAGACGCATTTTTTGAATGGCTCAAAAAACAGTGAACAACCGTCAATGGGCATCCACTTTGAAAGTGGATGCCCATTGACGGTTAAGTTTTTATTGATTACAGTATCCTGATGTTTTTAACAACACATTCTGGATGGTTTAATAAAGTGTTTTTCAAACAGAATTGGCGGAATTACGGGAACTCTATCTACATTCGACCTCAAAATAGAAACTCGCTTGCAATTCGGTTGCGAAATGGCAGCGTTAGAGCGATAATGATCTTAGCAATCACAGGAGGTTAAAATCAATGTTCAATATTGATAAGAAGAAATTTGGCGCATTTGTCGCCGCACTTCGCAAAGAAAAAGGAATCACTCAAAAAGAGTTGTCAGAACAACTCTGTATATCTGATAAGGCGGTCAGCAAATGGGAAACGGGAGTTAGCTTGCCCGATACCGTTCTATTGATCCCGCTGGCAAATCTGTTGGATGTTTCCGTTACGGAACTTTTAATGTGTGAGAAATTGCCGAACAATGATGTACTAAAACCTGATAAAGTTGAGGATATTGTTAAGACGGCAATCACTTATGCGGACGAAGCGCCCGAAAGAGCATATCATGTTAAAAGTAAGTGGATTGTCATTTTTGGATGCCTTGGTAACATTCGTACTCATGTGGGCAGTATTCGGCGCGTATTTTTGCTGCTTTGTGCGGACGAAACTTTCAAGGCTTTATGACGAAAACAATGTAAACATTTTCTATGATGGCCCGTTCCGTATGCATGTTCCGGGAGTTAACTTCAATAACCGTAACTGGCCGCATATTGTGCAAGCGCTTCGGTTGTCCTTGTGCCTGAATATGATCCTGCTTCCAATTCTCAATCTTCTGATAAGCAGTATGGCGGTAGCCGTATGGGAAAATATCGGGAAGTATGTTTTCTTGGCAATCATGTTATGCAGCGTATTTCTTCCAATATATGTTGTTGGAAAAAAGTATGAATAGACTTGATTTGAATTGAGATATGAAAAGGTAACTGCCGGACGACGGCAAAAGAAAAAAGCCGTCGTACAGCAGCCATATTATCTACCGTTACCACCCTGATGCCAATATGCTCTCCACGCCTAAAACCGTCAGCGGCAAGACCTCCTACACCTACCGTCAGGGGACTGCCAACTCTGAGGTCAGCTTCCTGATTACTACGGAGCAGATGTCAAGCCGGAAATATTATGACGGTGCCAGTGCGATTTCTGTTGTGTTTCCGAATTCCTAAAGTATTCATCAAAGCTACTCAACGCAAAGAACCTTTTTATTGACTACAGCGGCGCAAAATATGACTGGTTTGCAAATTGCTTTCTGGCTGTATTCTGCGCCGCTGAATGCTATAATTAAAATTTTTTGTATGATGGCGGAGAATTGTGACCCACACAACGAAACGAATGGACGGAAACAGTGGAGCGGATAGGGCGTACCTCCCGCAATATACCGAGCGGAAAGCCTCAAAGAGCCTTAAAAAGCAGCAGACGGAGTGCCCGGATACACTTCGTAATCAGCAGGTCGTTGGTTGTTGATAAGGATAGTAATATAGAAAGCCCTAAAAAGTAAATATGCTGGTGTAGCTCAGTTGGTAGAGCAACTGATTCGTAATCAGTAGGTCGCCGGTTCAAGTCCGGCCATCAGCTCCAAAAAGTACCCGTTATTTTGCAATAACAGGTACTTTTTGCAATATTTGCGGAAAAATAGTTGCAAAAACAGCGCCCGGCGCTCTGCGCAAAAGTTGCCGAATAAACTCTGTCGCCGGACGTGAATTTTCAAATGCATTACCACCTCATATGAGCCAATGATGACAAAGCAGAAAGTGCACATTGGTGTTCCACCAAGGCTTTTTTAACCGGGCCATTTCTACTTCTTACTTAACTATAATTTAGTCTTGAACGTTTCGCTTTGCTCAAGCTTTTGCCGTGCGCAAAGTTGCATATAAATTTCCTTTTCAGAACGCAAGAGCATTTTTGCCTTCTGTTACTATATAGCTGTCTCAAAGATGCGGTCACCAACAATAAACGGGGCATCTTGTTGCCTAATCCGTTAGAATACGAAAATATTGGAATTCCTGCTGATGGAATAATGTGATTAGTAAAAGCTGTATGAATCGAGAGATTGACATACGGTTCTGAGAGGGATTTCGTGTGAAAGTCCTATGTGGTGTGCTCCGCTGAGAGGCCGGCTGATTGACACATGGCATTCTCTTACCCGATTCTCCTCGCGAGGTCGGCGCAGTGACTTTCCCTTGAAACTGTTTGTCAGTTCTTGTATAATAATTGAGAAATTTTGCAGCGAGGAGGGCACAAAATGGAAATGGACGATGCCCTGTACCGCCGCTATCTCGACGGTGACGAGGAGGCCCTGTGCGCGCTTATGGAGCGTTACGGCACCAAGCTGACCCTCTATCTGGATGGCTACCTCTGCGACCTTCACGAGGCAGAGGACCTGATGATCGAGGCCTTTGCCTATCTCATCGCCAAAAAGCCCCACATCCGGGACGGCGGCTTTCGCGCCTACCTCTACCAGTCGGCGCGGCACATGGCCCTGCGGCTGCTGCACAAAAAGCGGGCGAGAAACTGCTTTTCACTGGACGCGCTGACGGAGGAACCGGAGGCGCGGGAGCTGGTGGAGGAAACCGTGCAATCGGCAGAACGGGCGCGGCTCCTGCGGACCTGCATGGCAGAGCTGCACGAGGACTACCGGGAGGCGCTGTTCCTCGTCTATTTTGAGGGACTGAGCCACGCGGAGACCGCCGCCGTCATGGGCAAGCGAGAAAAACAGGTGGCGGACCTCATTTACCGTGGAAAAATCGCGCTGCGAAAGCGGCTGGAACAGGAGGGGATCACGGATGCGTACAACGGCTGAACGGCTGGCCGCGGCCAAACAGCGGGCAAGGGAACTGGAGCGGGAACGGCAGCGCCGCCGCGCCCGTGGGATCCTCTGCGCCGGGACAGCGGCCTGTCTCGCTATAATCGTCTCCCTTGCGCTGGCCATGCCCGGCATCACGGAGGGCTTTTCCGACACGGCGCTGGGCGGCGGCATGGCCGCCAGCATTTTCAGCGGACGGAGCCTTGGCTATCTCGTGGTGGGCCTGCTGGCCTTTGCCCTCGGCGTGTGCGTGACGGTGCTGTGTATCCGCCTGCGCGGACATGAGGGGGATTCGGCGGACGAGGAGCGGCACGATGATTGAGTTTTGGGACTATCTCTCGCAGTTTTTCGCCGTGGCGGCGGGCTTCTGCGCCGCCCTGCGGGCGTATCTCAAAAGCCGCGAACAGCCGTGGTTTTTGCTGACCTGCTTTTACGGCACCTTCGCTCTGGGCACCCTCTACTGGACACTGCACCTGCTGCTGCGGCAGGAGACGCCGCAGGTTTTTTACGTCTCCGACCTTGCGTGGCTGGCCAGCTATGTCTTTTTGCTCGCCCTGACGCTGACGCTGCCCGACGTAGCGGAGCGTCAGTGCCGGACGGGGTCGTGCTGGCTGGTGCCTGTGTTCTGCCTGCCGCAGTTCGTGCTGTACGTCACCCGCGGCGATCTGCTTTTCAACGTCCTCATGTGCGGCTTGACGATGATGCTGGCGTGGTGCGCGGTGCGGGGGCTCGTCTGGGCGAAACGGACGGAAAACGGGCGGCTGCGCCGGCTTCACGGAACGGTGCTGACCTTCACAGCGCTGGAGTACGCCCTGTGGACAGCCTCCTGCTTCTGGGTGAGCGACACCCTGACGAATCCCTACTTCTGGTTCGATTTTCTGCTGACCCTCGTTTTGCTTTTGTTTCTGCCCGCGGTGCGAAAGGCGGTGACAGCGTGACCTATATCGAAAATGTATTCGTCTGCATGGCGGCCCCGCTGGTGGTGGCGCTGCTGTCTTTAAAACGGGGGCAGCGCGCCGCGGTGGTGTTCTGCCTCGCGGGGATGGGGGCCTGTCTGCTCTCTGCCTACCTCAACACCTTCTTCGCCCGGCTTTATCAGGCGGACGCCGTCAATGCCGCCACCCAGATCGCCCCGGTGGTGGAGGAGATTATGAAGCTGCTGCCGCTGCTGTTCTTTCTGGCGGTGTTTGAGCCGACGTTCGCCCGCTTCCGGCTGGCCGCCGTCATCGTGGCCGCCAGCTTTGCCACCTTTGAGAACGTCTGCTACCTCACGCAGAACGGCGCGGATCAGATCCTCTTTCTGCTGATCCGGGGCTTCGGCACCGGCGCGATGCACGTGGTCTGCGGGAATGTGTACGGCGGCGTCCTGCGCCCCGTGTGGGACAGCCGCCCCTTGCGGGCGGCCTGCCTGTTCGCGCTTTTGTGCGTGGCCATCATCTACCACGCCATCTACAACCTTTTAGTCAGCGCCGGGGGGATGCCCCAGCTCATCGCCTACTTTGTCCCGCTGCCTACGGCACTGTGCTTCCGGCTGCTGGCGCGGAAGGCCAAGGCGTAAATACACTCTCATCGGACCGTCCTGTTGGACGGTCTGATTTTTTTTGAAATTTTTTCAATTTTTGGTGCGTAGTTTTCTCCGGTTTTGTCCCTATCAGAGTGTAAGGACTTTTTTCGGGAAGGAGGAAGGGGCATGTATGACACCACAGAGCGCGTCCGGCGTGTGAAGCAGACGGCCTTGCGGCTGATCCAAAAGCGGGAGCGGACGGCCCTGCGGCGGCTGGGAACGCTGTGTACCGTGCTGGCTCTGGGACTGACCGGCGCGCTGGCCCATTTTATCGGCGGGCCGCCCGGCGCCGCCGTGCAGGGAGCCTACGGCGCGACGCTGCTCTCCGACAGCGCGGGCGGCTATGTGCTCGTCGGCGTGGCGTCCTTTACGGCCGCCGCCGTGCTGACGGTGGTCTGTATGCGCCTGCATGAACGGGAGAAACGAGAAAAGAACAACAAGACAGACAAGGAGGGAAACGCATCATGAAAAAAACGATCACCCTGTTATTGACGCTGTGCCTGCTGCTGTGCCTGCTGCCCACGGAGGCTGTGGCCTTTGCGGGGGACATTTACCGGGCAGGCGAGGTAAAGACGATCAAGATGGCGGACGGCTCGCTGTCCCTGCAAAACGGGTACGTCCACGTGACGCTGCATAAACTGTTTGAGACCTATTCCTATCTCACGGTGGTTCCCGCCGCAAAGCCTGACGAGGACAGTATGTGGAACAGCCAGACGCCGTACTGCAATTACACTACCTATAATCAAGGCGTACCGACCACCGAGGGCGTGGTGATAAGTCTGAAAAAGATGGAATTTGTGACGGGCACGCCCAACGGCGGAGGCACGAAGGCAATCAAGGCGGAGTATGACCTGCTCTCGTCCCACAGTCATGTCGCCGCACAGGTGACAGTCTACTACGAGATCGTGCAGCTCAAGGAGAGCGGGCCTACGGCGAAGGAGGACACCTGGGGCGTGCTGGCGACCGTCGGCAGCATTGAGGTCATAGGAGGACGCGAACAGTTTACCCGTGATTTTGATTTTAGATGGGGCTATTACCTCAATGGCTTTACCTCCATGGGACATTCGGCCATGCTGGAGGAAACGGGCGGCCCTGCCATCAAACTCAGCCGCACCACGGTACCGGAGGGGGAGGACCCCAAGATCACCACGGAAAGTTCCACCATCACCGTGCCCGTGGAGAATCTGGATACAAAGACTGTTCCCAAGGGTTATTCCTCGTGGGGCGATGTGGACGGCGTTTACATCACCGAGGCGTATGTGGACAGCTACCCCTGGGCCAATCCCTTTGTGGGCCTGTCGGATTACTATGGAAAGACGATCACCGCCCCCAGCGGCGAGCCACTCCGGGTCGATCTGGCGCAGACGGTCAGCATCCAGCCGGGGGACAAACCGTTGAATTCCCTTGTGAGCTGCGAGAGCTATGTGAGCTTTGATTTCGAGCCGGAGAATTATGCGGCTGATTCCACCCACTTCCTCTGGGGCTTCCGCGACCTGAAGACACTGAAACAGGAGATCCCCAGCGAACCGGACAAGGTCGATCCCGCCATCTACGCCAAGCGGCTGGCCGTTTTCTCCAGCGGCAGCGGCGTGACGGTGGAACACGTGGCGGATGACGCGGCGCTTTCGGCGCTGAAAAAGCGGTACGGAGACCCCATCGCCCTCATCAACGGCGATTATGAGAGCAAAAACGGCGAAGCCTTCACCTTCACCGGCGGTGCGGCGCTGCTGTCTCCCTCCGTCACGGCGACGTGGGGCAGCGGCGGCAAGCTCATTATCCACAAGAACGGAACCGTGGAGCAAAACGGCGTGAGTTTGAGCGCGCCTACCTTCAAGTTCTACCAGCCCAAAAGCGGCGCGGATGGCGAGCTGGATATTTCTCTCACAAAGGACGGCTTTACATTTGGCATTGCCCCCGAGAACAACGATGCCATCGTCTACGTGGACATCCCCTACGCCACGGTGAAGCTGGAAAAGGCCACCGCCGACGCGGCGGGAAACCTTGTGTTCAGCGGTAATATCGGCTTTCAGACCATTTTCGACGGCGCGGAATTTTCGCTGGAAAAGCTGGGCTACGGCTTGAAGGGGAATGAATTCAAGGTCAACGGCGTCCACGCCACGGGAAAATTTGACACCAAAAAAATGCTGTCGCTGGAGCTTGCCAAGGTCAAGGGCGAGGTCAACACCTTCGAGGGGGATGAGTGCTACGCCTTTGAACTGGAACTGAACGTCTTTGACCTCTTTGAGACCGAGGCGGAGCTGGAGCTGACGCGCAGCAAAAAGGACGGCAGCCTGCTGCCCAACACGCTGTGGTTCTATGTGGCGGGAAGCCCCGGCATCCCCCTCATCCCGCCGGTGCCCATCGGACAGCTCAATGGCGGCGGCGCGGGCTTCAGCGGTCTGGCAGACACGGTGAAGGGCAACTATTTTGCCATCCCGCCCATCAAGCTGCGGGGCGCGCTGAAGGGCACCTATCTCCACTTCATCGAGGGCAGGGGCAACGTCGTTCTGGGGCCGAGCGAGATCTCGCTCAATGCGACAGATGTGAAGATCGTGGGCACGAACGCATCGATCATCAAGAGCTTCGGCTATGCTCTCAAGCTTACCGGGCAGGAGCGGAAATATGGAAATGAAACCTACAAGGGCGTCTATCTCGTCGGCTCGGAGGCGCTTGAACTGAATCTGCCGGACAGCACGATCAATGCCATCGTTCTGGATTCCTCCGTTGAACTGGGTGCGTTCGGCGGCGTGAACAACACGAAAGACTGGGTGTATCTCGGTATCGGGGCCAATGGAACCGTCAAGGGCAGAGTGCAGATACCGGAAGATTTTCGCTACATCGGCGGCCTTGGTGTGGATGTCGCGAACATCGATCTTATCATAGGCGGACAGACAACCTTCCCGATCAGGAACGCCAGCGTCAGTGAGAGTATGAAGCAGGCGTTCGAGGATGCGGATATCTACCTCGGCGCGATGGCCAAGGTGGGCGGGTGGCTTGCCAGTGCCCGGGTATGGGTGCTCGTGCCGCAGATCGTGGAGACCAACTTCCGCAAGGGCGGCGGTTGGGATATTGAGGTCAAGGCGTTCGGCTATCTGCCCGAATGGGACTGGCGCAGCAAGGGCGTTGAGCCGGTGGTGCAGGCCGTCTCTCTGGAGGACGGGGAGGAATTTGCTGTCATGCTGGCCGCGGATCCGCCTGATGCGGAGCCACGCGGCAGTGGAACCGTTCAGACGATTACGGTAACCGCCAGTGCGGACGAAACGCCGTACATCCTGCTGGCGTTTGAAAAAAACGTTACCGAGCAGGAAATCAAGAACAACCTGTCTGTTATGAAACAAGACGAGACCGACCCCATCAGTATCAACTGGGTGGACGATGGCGGTGAGATCAATTCCAGCGCGGACATCAACGCAGGTATCGACCTTATCACAAACACTGAGGACAGGAAGGAATACCGCGTAGCACTCCTGCGGTTGAAGGAAGGCGGGACTTATGTGGTCAATACGGGTGACCTTGGGCTTCAGAAGCACCAAGAGGCCACCGTTGCACCGTTTGAAAAGCTGGATTTGAGCTTGAGTAGCGGTGAGGTGTCCGGCGAGGTCAAATACGCCGAGGATGGTACAACGTATACCCTGCGCACCTATCTTGCCGAGAAAGAGGGCGGCGCGGACTACCTGATCGATGAGCAAACCGTGACGGGCTCCAACAGCATTTCCACCGTCACCATTCCCACCAGCGGTACGCTCATGCCCAGCGGCGAGTACTACGCCACGTCGTTCCTGATGACGGAGAAGGAATTTACCCTTGAGGGCGGAAGCACGGAGACCGCTCTTATGGCCATCGACAGCCAGCAGTTTACCGAGACGATTTCGTACACGAACACCAACGAGCCTGTCGCTCCCGCGTGGGCCAAGTTGGAATTTGTCGGCAACGAGGTGATGCACGCCGAATGGCAGCCCGTGAACGGCGCCGACGGCTACCGTGTGACGATCTACCAGCAGGATTTAGAGGGCAATTGGAAGGACACCGGCTTTGGCTATGACCTTAAAAAATCTGAAAATGGGCAGCCGCCGGCCAGCTCTATCGACATGGCGCTGACCGTGGGCGGTGAGGCCGTTGAGGTTTCGGAAAATGGTAAGGTTTCGTCCGTTTCCGCCGAGAATCTGTCCCCCAACGAGACCTACAGGGTCGGCGTGAGCGCCTATGTGGAGGAAACGTACTTCGCGGAGAGTACGGGGGCGGGCTCTACAGAGAGCACGGAGACCGGCTCCATGGAAGGCGAGGAGACAGGCATCGCCGAGGGCGCAGAGGGCAGTACCGCCGGGAGCGGGGGAACCAGCGCCCAAAAGGCTCTCACCGCGAAGTATTACAGCCCGGAGGAAATGTCCTCCGACGTATTCCTACCGAAGTATCAGGAATTGACTATGACGCTCAACGTGAACGGCACCGAATGTATCAAGGATGATGAAACCCACGTGTACCACGCCTATGTGGGCAAAGATCCCGGCACGCTCACCGTGAATTGCGCCGCCGACAGCATCACCGTCACGCGGATGGATTCCGGTGCCGACGTTGCACCGGATGAAACCACCTCCGACACCTTTACCATCCCCAGTTTCACCGGCAGTCTGATGCTCAAGATCGACGGCACGAAGGGGCAGGACGTGACCAGCGTGTTCCTGCTGGTGAGCCGCGACGAAACGCCCCCCGTGCTGACCCTCTCCGACCCGGTGTTCTTTGCCGATCAGGAAACCGGCGCATACACCGTCACAGGCACGGCGGATGCAGGCAGCGAGATCCTCTATGGGGAAAATGGGCGCACACAGGCTGCGGGCGACGGCAGCTTTGCCATTCACGATAAATTGGACGAAGAAGAAACCAACGCCTCTCTGTATCTCCGGGCGAGGGACAGCGCGGGCAACGAATCCACGCAGCAGATGGCAATGATCAACCGCCAGACCCGGTATGCCGTCACCGTGAACAACAGCTATGCGCAGAACTCCGGCATGGGAAGCTATGCGGCAGGCAGCGTTGTCACCGTCCGCGCGGGCAGCCGCAGCGGTTACACCTTCAACGGCTGGACGTCCGGCAGCAATGTTGTCTTTGGTGATCCCAACGCCGAAGAAACGACCTTCACCATGCCGGACGGCAATGTGACCGTCACGGCGAACTGGTCGAGGGACGGCGGTTCCGGCGGTTCGACTTCCGGCGGTTCGTCCTCGTCTGACCGGGACAGCTCCGATCCCAGCTATGCCGTCGAAACCCCGGACAAGACGGAAAACGGCAGCGTGAGCGTCAGCCCGAAGAACGCCAGTCAGGGCGACCGTGTGACCGTCACGGTGAAGCCGGACGCAGGCTATGAGCTGGACAGCCTCAAGGTGTTTGACAAAAACGGCAAGGAGCTTGCGCTGACCGACAAGGGCGATGGCAGATTCACCTTCATCATGCCCGCCGGAAGGGTGGAGGTCAAGGCCACCTTCGTAGAGGAAGTGAAGATCAGCCCCTTCCGGGATGTGTCCACCGATGCTTATTACTACGAAGCTGTGAAATGGGCCCAGAAGAAGGGCATCACCAGCGGCATCGGCAATGACCTTTTCGGGCCGTATCAGCCCTGCACCCGCGCCCAGATCGTTACCTTCCTGTGGCGGGCGGCGGGGTCTCCCGAGCCGGAGGGCGCCGCGGCGGGGATGACCGATGTGGCCGCTGGCAGCTACTATGAAAAGGCGGTGGCGTGGGCCATTGAGAACGGTATCACCACCGGTACGGCTGACGGCCTGTTCGCCCCCGACGCGTCCTGCACCCGGGCCCAGGGCATGACCTTCCTGTTCCGGGCGTCCAAGGCGTCTGCCGACGGCGTGCCCGCCTTCAGCGACGTGGCCGCCGACGCCTACTATGCCGAAGCGGTGAAGTGGGCCACGGACAACGGTATCACCACCGGCGTGGGCGGCGGAAAGTTCAATCCCAACGGTACCTGCACCCGCGCGCAAATCGCGGCCTTCCTGTATCGCTACATGAAGTAAGCGAAACATCTTGCAAAGACCCTCCCCGACCGAAATGGTCGAGGAGGGTTTTTGAGTGACCGTCAAATCCAATAACATATAAAAGATTATTTTCTCATATTTTCAAGGTGGACTCTATTTCTTTGAGTGGGAGGAAGAACGCATCTTCAATACACGGATAGCTCACTCTCCCTATAATGGCCTCCGTTTCTCCGATATTCTACTGTCTCGATATCGTCCGCTCATGTAAAAATATTATTCATCCGGCGGGATCGGTCGCCGCATCATGCGATGAACAGCCCTCCACATTTGCAACCTGCTGCCGGGATAGGATTCTCTCAGCTTCTCGACCGCGCGGTTCTTCGCCTTCTCCACGGCGGACTCCTTCATCATGTGATACATCCCAATCTCTTTCAAGGTCGCCTCCG
>ENA-UONQ01002830-UONQ01002830.1-human-gut-metagenome-genome-assembly--contig:-CS26-NODE-2830-length-10890-cov-5.754130_pt1 | contig 10890 bp, 9 predicted proteins | sample MGYA00242460_ERZ724007 | MGnify/ENA metagenome assembly ERZ724007
AGATTAGGGACTTTCACCCATTAGCGACGTGCGCCGCAAGGCGCACACAAAAAAAATACCAGCACAGATTTTAAATCTGTGCCAGCATTTTTTCCGGATCTTCTGCCGCTTTTACTTTATCATTTGCCTGAATAATGATTCCTTCTTCATCAATCAAATATGTAGTCCGTACCACACCCATGGAAACTTTTCCATAATTTTTCTTTTCCTTCCAAACATCATAAGCCTTAATTACTTCTAATTCTGTATCAGAAAGTATTGTAAATGTAAGTCCCTGCTTTTCTTCAAATCGCTTATGAGATGCTATGCTGTCCTTGCTAATTCCCAGAACTACCGCACCCTTCTCCTCAAACTGCGGAGAACGCTCACTGTATCCACATGCCTGCTTCGTACATCCGGGAGTATTATCTCTTGGATAAAAGTAGAGAATCACTTTCTTTCCTCTGTAATCTTTTAAACTATGCATTTCACCATTCTGATCCGGCAATGTAAAATCCGGCGCTAAAATTCCTGTTTCTAACATCGAATCACTCCTTTCGATTTACTCCTTATATGTTTTCTATTATACTCGTATCACATATCTATCTGCAACATTTATCTTTCTACTTTACTGTTTCTATTGATTGATGTTACTTCTTTCCTCTGGTATAGTTATATAAAGAACAATTAGGAGGAGTATCGAACATGAAACAATTAAAAAAACTTGTGGCTATCCAGCCAGTATCTTTTTTAGAAGAAGGAAAACAAAAATTGCATCAATACTGTGAGGAAGTGATCTTTTATGACACACAGCCGGAAAGCACTGAAGAGATTGTCTCCCGTATCGGAGATGCAGACGCTATTTTTGTAAGTTATACCCACATCATCGGAAGTGACATCCTGTCCAAATGTCCGAACCTCAAGTATATCGGCATGTGCTGCAGCCTTTACTCCGAGGCCAGCTCGAATGTAGATATTGCTTATGCACGAGAACATGGGATTACCGTCACCGGGATTCGTGATTATGGAGACGAAGGAGTTGCTGAATATGTGTTGATGAACGTCATCCGCCGCCTTCATGGAGAGGACGGATTTGCTCCGCTTCTTGGAGAAATTTCTGAAATATCCGGCGCAAAAGTCGGACTGCTTGGACTAGGCGCCAGCGCACAGGCAGTTGCCCGCGCATTAAAGATGATGGGAGCAGATGTCCGCTATTACAGCAGAACCAGAAAACCGGAAATCGAAACAGCTATGGGTTACCACTATCAAGAACTACATCCGCTGTTGCAGGAATGTGATATTATCTGCAGTTGTCTGAGTAAGAACGTAACACTGTTGTATGACGAAGAATTTGCCTTGATGGGAGAAAATAAAATCTTATTTAACACTGCTTTGAGTCCATGTTTCGAGCAGAACGCTCTGGAAAACTGGCTGAAACAAAAGAATACATGGTATTTCTGCGACACCCTAATGGGCTTAGGCGAAGAGTCCCTGTTGGAACGAGAAAATGTATTTTGTCAAAAACGCTCATCCGGCATGACAAAGCAGGCCGTTGAGCGTCTAAATCAAAAAGTATTGGATAATGTAGCAGCTTTTCTGCGCTGAACCCATGTATATATGTGAGAAGATACTGTATCAAATATATACCCATATACTGAGCCAAATGCATTATTAAAAATTCGTAAAAATATTGCATTTCCAAGGCCGAAGATTGGAGTTGCAATTGCAAGTGCTCCGAAGGAATTAAATACCGCCTGCCAGCCATAAGTTGCAGACAGACCAACGCCGATTCCTCCAATCATTCCAATATAGCCATAACAGCTTTCCGGCAATACTGTATACAAGATCAGAAATAGTCCTGCTCCGAGAACATTTCCCGGCGCGCGGAATTTTACACGCTGTACCATATCGCTGTGAAACGGCAGCAACACTGACATGGCTGCAATTCCAATCCACATGACACGCGGGATTCCCAGAAAAGATGCGATTAACATTACACTGGACACCCCAAGTGTCAAACGGATCTGCCATCTGGTCCGGGCGGAAGTCAGATCAAACTCTTCAAACAAATGCCGAAAACTTCTTTTGTATATCGTTTTTTTATGATTCCGATACAACACTGCGGCTGTTGCTGCTGCACCAACTGCCAGCGCAATCAGACGCAGTGTATAATCGTGTCCGCTCACATCATACCCCTGCAAAAGCAAATATGCCAAAACAAAGGTTGAATGATTCGACATAATCACATTATGACATCCCAGCAGCATCAATGCAAAAATACAACATATATTGATAAAAAATGCAATCTCTGGATTCACCATATTGGTTGCTCGCGGACCAAATGCAAGAATCGCAAAAATCAATAAAACACTGACTACACCATGTTGATTACGAATCCCCATATCTGCATAACGAAATACCATAACAGATAACAATACAACCACACCTACAATGCTGTTATTATCTCCAAATAACTTTGTAAAAATAGTTACAAACACAACACAAAAGGCAACTGTCAGCAAAATTTTAAACAAATAGATCAATGTATGTTTTCTCTTTTCTTTCGAATCCTTTAAACTTCTAATAAAAGCCTTGGAACCTATCTGATCTAATTGTAATTCTTGATAAAATGTCATCATTCTCCTCCTATTTATTAATTTCAAATGCTATACACTATCAAAGGCTTTTCTCTATCTGCGATAATTGATTTGCCTTTTTTATCTGATTCGCTAATAGAGCAAATTCCTCTTCTTTCATTACACTCTTTAAATGATAAATCGGTTCTAGATAATATCGATATGTACTATCCAACTCTTGATTTCCTTTTTCAGTAATCAAAAGAACATAACTTCGTTTATCCTTTTCGCTCTGTTGTTTTTTCAAAAATCCTTTTTTCTCTAAATGTTCAATCAATCGGCTGATTGCCGATTTGCAAATTCCCATCTGCACTGTTATCTCATGCGGAGTTAATGGTGCCTCTGCAAATACTATCCTTGAAAGTAAATCCATTTCCTGTGCAGTTGTAATTCCTTCTTTTTTTGAATGTCTGATATGTAACGAAGAAAACAGTCGAATATCCTGCATAATTTCCATCATATCAACCCATGTATATTCTTTCATTTTTCTTTCCCCTCTTTTAGTTTACATTGTGAACTATATACGGAATTTTACTATTTGTCAATTGTTTTTTATTTTTTCCAACAATATTCATTTTTTGCCTATTGCAAATCAAATTAACAGATAGTACATTAAGTGTATTAAATCATCAAAGGGAGGACACTATGAAACCAAAAAGAAAATGCATTGCTGCACTACTTGCAGCCACACTTTTCTGTCCCATTTGTCTGACAGACGCTTATGCTGCTGAGCCAAAACAGACAACCTCTACAGAAAAAACAGTCCAGCTTTTATTTACTCATGATATGCACTCTCATTTAGATTCTTATCAAGTAAATAAAAACGGAACCCTTGAAACAGTTGGCGGATTCGCCAAACTAAAAACCATGGTAGATTTAAAACGATCGGAATACCCTTCTACATTTCTAGTAGACGGTGGAGACTTTGCCATGGGAACACTGTACCAGACAATCTATGAAACAGAAGCACCTGAACTCTTATTGATGGGCGAAATCGGATATGATGCTACCACTTTTGGCAATCACGAATTCGACTATCGCAGCAAAGGGCTCTCTAATATGTTGCTTTCTGCAACAGCACATGCAAAAGCCTCTCCTGATTTTCAGCTTCCGGCTCTTGTCAGTGCCAATATTGACTGGTCAAAAAATACCTCAGATGATAATCTTTTAGTTAAATCTGCAATGGAAACCTATGGCAGCACCCCATATACCATCATAGAACGTGGTGGCGTACGTGTTGGAATTTATGGAGTCTTAGGAGAGGATGCTGATGCCTGCGCACCAGAAAGCGGATTGATTTTTGAAGACATTGTAGACACTTCCAAAGAAATCGTTCAAGATTTAAAAAAAGAAGACGTCGATATGATTGTCTGCCTTTCTCACAGCGGCACTTTTGAGGAAGCGGAAAAATCTGAAGATGAACTTCTTGCACAAGAAGTTCCGGATATTGATGTAATTGTCAGCGGCCATACACATACCCGATTAGATGAGCCTATTCAATACGGAAACACTTATATTGTATCTGCCGGATCATATTGCGAAAATCTGGGAGAACTACTCTTAACACAAAACAATAACGGTCGATGGACAATGGACAAATATGTCTTAAATCCTCTTGATAAATCAGTTGCTGAAGACAATGAAATAAAAACGAAACTTACACAATACAAAGAAATTATAAATGAACATTACCTAAATCAATTTGATTATACTTTTGACCAGATTCTTGCAGAAAACCCCATCACTTTTTCACAGATGGATGAATTTGCAATAGAACATGGGGAAGATCCGCTTGGAAGTCTAATTGCAGATTCTTATATCTATGCAGTGCAACAAGCGGAAGGAAATAAATACGAAAAAGTGGATGTCGCAATTTCCCCTTCTGGAACTATCCGTGAAACATTCCAAAAGGGAACTGTTACTGTATCAGACGCTTTTAATGTCAGTTCTCTCGGTATTGGCGCTGATCGAATTCCAGGATATCCGTTAGTCAGTGTGTACCTTACTGGAAAAGAATTAAAAACAATTGCGGAAATAGATGTTTCCATTTCTCCAATTATGACCACTGCACAGCTATATCCGAGTGGTATACGTTGGACTTACAATCCCAATCGATTACTATTAAATCGTGTAACCGATGTAGAATTTGTCACGAATGTACCTTATACAAACGGGCAAGATACAACTACAATTGAGGATGATAAATTATATCGTGTTGTAGCGGGTTTATATTCTGCACAAATGCTTGGAACAATTGAAGATACCTCGAAGGGACTTTTAAAAATCGCTCCAAAAGATAAAAACGGAGAAGTGATTACTGATTTTGAATCCTGTATCATTCACAACCAAAAAGGAACAGAAGTAAAAGAATGGTACGCTCTTGCATCCTATTTAGAATCATTTGATACTAATGAAAATGGCATTTCAGAAATTCCATCCTATTATGCTGCCCCGGAGGGTAGGAAGCAACTGGACGACAGCCATAATGTCATCGACCTTCTGAAAAACCCAAATAAATTCGCCTGGATGCTGTATGGTGTTATTCTCCTTTTGATTCTGCTAGTTGTAGGAATTGTAAAATTCATTCAAAAACGGAGAAAAAAGAAAAAATAGCCTTTCAGCTATAATCATTATCACCACAAAACATGCTCCTTGCCAAATCACAAGCTAGATAGCAACCTGTAATTTTGCAAGGAGCATATTTGTATAATACACTATCTCAAAAATCTTTCGTTTTCTTTAAACCTTACACTTAATTATCAAAATCCAAATATGCACCTTTCATTGGTGAAACAGCATGTTCACTGAACATTCTCAGAACACCTCGTTTATACTTTTGCTCACGTCGTTTCCAATTTTCCCTACGCTCTGCCAATATTTTATCTACTTTTTTTGCTGAACAAGGTTTTCCATGGATTCCTACTATTTCTAATTTTCGTTCTAAAATATTTATATATATTAAGTCTCCTTCTTCTACCAATGCTATAGGACCTCCAGCAGCTGCCTCAGGACTGCAGTGTCCAATTACTGGTCCTGTTGATGCCCCTGAAAAACGTCCATCTGTAATTAGAGCAATACTTTTTCCCAATTCAGCATCAGAACTTATCGCCTCAGAGGTATAAAACATTTCTGGCATACCACTTCCCTTCGGACCTTCATACCGAATCAATACTGCATCTCCTTTTTGTACTTTATGATGCAGTACGGCCTCAAGACATTCTTCCTCACTATCGAAAGGTCTCGCGTACAAAGTTGCCTCAAACATTTCTTTTGGACATGCAGTATGTTTGATTACAGCGCCTTCCGGTGCCAGATTTCCTTTTAAAATTGCGATACTTCCTTCTGTTCCTATTGCTCGATCATATGGTCTGATAATATCTTCTCGCGTCAAAGAAATTCCATATTTTTGATTTGCCTCATCCAACCATTTCTGACATTTCTGGTAAAAACCATTTTCACGTAATTCTTTTAGATTTTCTCCTAATGTTTTGCCCGTTACTGTCATTACATCCAGATTTAGCATATCTTTTATTTCTTCCATAACTGCTGGAACGCCACCTGCATAATAGAAAAATTCTGCTGGCCACCGTCCTGCTGGACGCAAATCAACCAAATAACGAGCACCACGATGTAATCGATCAAACGTATCTCCTGTAATCTCCAATCCATATTCATATGCCAATGCAGGTATATGTAAAAGTGCATTTGTACTACCAGAAATAGCTGCATGTACAAGAATCGCATTTTCAAAACTTTCTTCCGAAATAATATCCGATGGCTTAAGTCCTGTCAAAGCTAATTGTACCGCTTGCTGCCCTGCACGATAAGCATAATCCAATAAATCCGGACTGCTTGCGGGAAGTAATGCACTTCCAGGCAAAGCTAATCCCAACGCCTCTGCCATAATCTGCATAGTCGATGCAGTCCCTATAAAGCTACATGCACCACAACTTGGACATGCATTACATTTAGCCCAATTAAATGTTTCCTCATCAATCTCTCCACGCTCATATTTTGCACTATACATTCCAAGTTGTTCTAGTGTAAGCAGATCCGGACCAGCACTCATTGTTCCGCCCGTCACCATTAAAGAAGGAACATTAACACGTGCCATCCCCATCAGATTTCCCGGCATACCTTTATCACAACTAGATAGATATACAGCTCCATCAAAAGGCGTTGCCCTCTCATGAATCTCAATCATATCCGCTATAATCTCGCGACTTGCAAGGCTGTAATTTATACCGTCTGTTCCTTGACTTTCTCCATCACATATATCTGTACAAAAATAACGAGCCCCTTTACCACCTTTATCCTGTACACCAAGCCGGACTTGCTCCACTAATTGATCTAAATGCCCGCTTCCCGGATGACTATCTCCAAAAGTGCTTTCAATCATAATCTGCGGTTTTGATAAATCTTCTTTTTTCCAACCCGTTCCAATTCGCAATGGATCAAGTTCAGGTGCTATCTTTCGCATTTTCTGACTTATTAATTCCATATGTTCCCTCTTCAACCTCCTGAAATATTATCACATTATGCAATTCCTACCATTGTCAGGATTACTAATACTATAAACGCTACTATACCACCAAGAGCATTGGTCGTAGTAAAAAACTTAATTCCCTGTTTTGCATTAAATCCGTAAAGAGACGAGAAAATCCAAAAACCACTATTATTTACATGCCAACCTACCATAGAACCACATCCAATAGCCAAACTGGTTACTACAGGGTTTAATCCTAATACCGGCATCAAACCAGCCATCAATCCAGCTGCAGTCATAGACGCAGTTGTCATAGAACCACAGACCGTCATCAAAATAGCTCCCATGATAAATGGTACTAAAAGTGCCGGGAAAGTACTTCCTGCAATCATTTCTCCAATTGTCTGAATAGCCTCATTTTCACGCAAAATTCCGCCCATGGCACCACCCATAGCTGTAATCAACAGGGCGCCAATCGCAATTTTCAATGCTCTCTCCACCCAATTATTCATCACAATTTCAAACCAACTGCTCTTTTCCGTCAATGTACAACCATTTCCATCATCATTTGCTTTATCAACAACTTTCTTTTTCCTTCCTAATACCATAAATCCTACTGCTAAAATACCAACAAAAAGTGCTAAAACAGTATTACCGAAAATATCAAAAAACTGATATGCTCCGCTTCCTTCTGCACAGAATAACTTACCTATTGATCCAATAGCAATCATAACAGCAGGTAATAACAATGGAGTAAATGCTGCCAATGGTTTTGGAACATTATCCTCTTTAATCAATAATGCTTCAACATTATTAGTATCTTCAACCGCATCTATCCCCTCTGTATATTGGGCTAACGGCTCCACATATTCACTCTTTGCATACACCGGACGCAATCCAATATAAACAACCGCAAATGAAATGATTGAACATATCACACCCAAAATAATAACAGTTCCTATATCAGCTCCAAGCAAAATAGAAACAGCCAAAATCCCCGGCGTTGGTGGTACAAGTCCATGTGTCAATGTCAAGCCTAAATTTACAAACGGTGCCACCTGCTGCATTCCCATTTTTTTCCGCTTTGCAAGTATTGCAGAAATAGGGGCATTCAGAATAATTGCAATATCACCAAACACAGGAATACTCATAATAAATCCTGTCAGTGCCGGAGCAAGTTCCAAACATTTTCCCTTAAACAAGCGAATAAAATAATTTACCATACTCGTAGCTGCGCCAGTATCATTAATTCCGGATGCAATAATCGCACCAAAAATAATCATAACACCTATAGACCCTAATGTTGAACCAAAATATTGTGTAATTGAAGAAAAAGTATCTACAACTCCTTTTCCTGATGCCAATCCACAAAAAGTAGCAGTTAAAAATAATACCATAACTGGATGCATTTTAAATTTCAAGGTCAAAATTGTTAAAATAACAATTGCAATAACTAACATTATGACAAATTGTAACGGTGTCATTTTTCATCCCTCTCTTCTAATTATAATATGACAGTATTTATAAACAATCATTTTTTTCCAGAATTTTATATAAGGATTCATAGGCATTCTGGATAACCCACTCCGGTGTTTTTTCCCAATACTGGGGGCGAAAAGTTTCAACTGATACCATCCCTTCATATCCCACTTCTTTTAGAATCTTCAAAAAAGCATTTGTATCAACTACCCCTTCGCCAGGAAAACATCTTTTATCTTGTCCCATTTCTTCTTCCGGCACACAATCCGCACTCATCAAATGTATCGCAAAAATTTTATCAATCTGCACCTGCGCAATCTTTGAAAAATCATTGGATTTCCCACAAAGATAAATATTATACGAATCAAAAACAAATCCAACATTATCTTGATTTACAGCGCGAATAATCCTATCAGCAGCTTCAATTGTACGAACACAGCTCTTCTTTAAACCTACCAATTCAAAACATAATTTCATTTTATAAGGACGTGCCAATTCAGATAACTGTTTCAATATATCTATGCAGTTCTTTTCAGCCTCCAGAATATCTCCTTTAAATATTCCAGACGGATCAAAAGGTGGTACAAGAATCATATAATGACTTCCTATCGCCTTTCCAACCTCACAAGTGAAAATAAAATCCTTCATCGCCTGACTATTTTCATTCAAGGTATCTCCTTCTAAAATATCTTGAGTCAAATAGATTGCATTTATCGCATGTGGTTTCAAATGACTGTCCTCAAAAAATTTTTTTATTTCTTCTAATGAACCTGATTTCAAAAAATCTTTTAACATATCCAGACGAATCTCAATATAATCCATGCCGTTCTTTTCGCACAATCTTAAATCCGTCATCAGATCAGAGCATTCTTTTCCACACGCCTCATTATAAGATAGATACATTTCCTTCCTCTTTTCTTCAAACAAGTGGGAACTTTACAGGCTGACCACTCTTAGTGCTACGGTAGATTGCTGTAAATAATTCAACCGTTTTTCTTCCATCTCTTGCATCAACTAATGGTTTCGTTCCATTTTCCACAGCCTTTAAAAAATCTTTAATCTGTTCCCTATGATAATAATACATAGAATCTACACTATTAAAAAATTCACAATCCTCTTTTTTCCACTGCTCTAACATTTCCATTTCACCATGCACTGTCCACAAATCATTGTACGGTGGTTCTGTGATTGTAGACATACCTGCAATAAACATTGCACCACCATCAGTCTGCACTCCAACCCCTGATCCATTTTCACCAAAAATTTGTACCTTTCCATAAAGTGCTGGATTTTGGCTATTACTTACTATAATATTTCCAATTGCCCCACTTTTAAATTTTACAATTGCAACTGCTGTATCTTCCACTTCAATATACGGATGGTTCAAGTTTTTCCACACACCATAGACTTCGTCCACATCACCCATATACCATAGTAATAAGTCTAATTGATGCGGCGCTTGATTTACAAGCACGCCACCACCCTCACCATCCCAGGTTCCTCTCCAGGCATCGCTCTGATAATAGTCCTCATCTCGCCATCCAAACATTGTAACTGTTCCTAAAACCGGTTTACCAATTTTATTATTTTTGATTGCGTTGTGAATCCTCATACATGGTCGATAGAATCGGCGCTGAACCATCGTTCCTATCTTCACATTGTTCCTATCACCCGCTTCAATAATTTTGTCACAATCTTCCAGAGTGGCTGCTAAAGGTTTCTCGATTAACACATTACATCCATTTTCTGCTGCAATTATCGCTGGATTTGCGTGCAGCGGATGCGGTGTACAAACACTAACTACATCCAAATGTTCTGTCTGAATCATCTCTGTAATATCTGTATAAGCCTTTACCTTATAAACATCTGCTACCGCTTTTGCACGTTCATAATTTGCATCACACACCGCTGTAAATGTACTGTTTTCTAACCCAGCATATGCTTTTGCATGAAAATCACCTACTTTACCACAACCGATAATTCCTGTTTTCAAGCTCATTTCTTTCCCTTCCTTTCTCATATTTTTTGTTAAAAAAAATATAACATCTCAAAGTTGTCATATCAAGTTGTTGCAAAATCGTTCTACTTTTTGCACTAAAAAAAATGTTTACCCTCTATTTTTCATATTATTTTTAGTTAATTTATACAATTTCTCATGTTTTTCTCTCAAATCAGCCCAAAATAAAACTTAATTAGTCAGACTAATTTTCCTAACGCAATTTCATAATACAAAAAAAGAGTCTCCATAAGGAAACTCTCAGACTGTAGACAAAGTCCCGAGCATTATGCTCGGGCTTTTCTTCTATCTAA
>ENA-UONQ01002836-UONQ01002836.1-human-gut-metagenome-genome-assembly--contig:-CS26-NODE-2836-length-10878-cov-4.975146_pt1 | contig 10878 bp, 6 predicted proteins | sample MGYA00242460_ERZ724007 | MGnify/ENA metagenome assembly ERZ724007
CAACTGAATACAGAAAGCGTGTTTTTTGAAGCGGCAGAAAATCTGATGCTTCAGGTTCAGAAATTCATGACTCAGAGCAACATCAATTCTGCAGATGCACGCCAGATCTGTTTTTTGCTTATCACTCGCCTTTATGGCTTTGATCCCAAAAGCAGGGAATTTTTCATATCCTGGTTTGGTAAAGAGTATACCAGCATTTCTCAGTTCGACCATGCTGAAAAGGATGCTCTCATCTCCTGGCTTCTTCATCTGTCTCAGGGAATTGAACATTACAGTCATCAGTATATGACTGAAATTTACCGCTACAAGGTAAAAAAAGCCCGGGAATATATTTATCAGAACCGTTTTCAAAAAATAACCTTGAATGAGGTAGCTTCTGTTCTTGAAATCACCCCCAGCTATCTCAGCAGAATTTTTAAAAAAGTTACTCAACAGTCTTTTTCTGACTATATAGCAGAAGTCAAAATAGAAGAAGCAAAATCGCTTCTTCTAAAAGATAATAACCGCATATATGAAGTTTCCAGCATGCTGGGATATGATGACCCTTATTATTTCAGCAAGGTTTTCAAAAAAATCACCCAGATGACTCCAAGCGAGTTTATTGCCCGCAATTGATCAGCCCTTCAAACCGCTGGTTGCCACACCTTCAATAAAAAACCTTTGCATGCTTAAAAACAGAACGCCTACGGGGATCAAGGATATCAGCGCTGCAGCCATAATCAGGTTGTAGTCAGCCGAATACTGAGTAATAAACATCCGCAGTCCAAGCTGAATCGTTTTCAGTTCTGTGGAATTCAGGTAAATCATTGGTCCCATGTAATCGTTCCAGACATTAACAAAGCTGAAAATAATCAGTGTTGCAATGGCTGATTTTGACAGCGGAAGCATAATTTTACGATAAATTCCAAATTCACTCAGTCCATCAATACGGGCTGCTTCAGAAAGCTCATTCGGTATAGACAGATAAGACTGTCTCATCAAAAATACTCCAAAAGCTGTAAACGCCTGCATCAAAATCAGAGACAAATGGGTATCAGCCAGCTGCATTTTCCGAATCATAATAAACTGAGGAACCATATAAACCTGCCACGGAACAGCAATCGTTGCAATGTAGCAAAGGAAAATCAGATCCTTTCCTGGAAAATGCATTTTTGCAAAAGGATATGCCGCAAAGCTGCTGGTCAGAACCTGAAGAACTGTAATAATAATAGCCAGCTTAAAGCTGTTTTTAAAAAACAGAAGAAGTGGAATTTTTGTCCATATTTCCTGAAAGTTTTTCCATACAGGATTTTCCGGCAGCCATTTCATCGGTACTGAAAATACCTCCTGACTTGTTTTCAGAGAGGATGACACCATCCACAAAAACGGAAGAAGAATGGTGATACTTAAAAGCAAAAGAAGGCCGTAAATACAAATCTCCTTTATGCTTATTTTCGATTCTTTCATTTTTTGTCCCCTTTCTGCTACATATAGCTAACCCATTTTTTCTCTGTCTTAAACTGAATTATTGTAATCGTCAACACAATGGCAAACAATATCATGGAAATTGCACTGGCATATCCGAATTCATAGTTAATAAATGCTGTATTGTAGATATGATAAACCAGTACGTTGGTTGCACGTCCCGGACCGCCGTTTGTCATAACAGAAATCAAATCAAATACCTTAAAGCAGGCAATAGTCAGCATAATGCTTACGAAAAATGTTGTCGGTGTCAGCATAGGCAGAGTAATATTTTTAAAGCGCTGAAATGCATTGGCTCCATCCACCTTAGCCGCTTCATAAAGCTCTCTGGGAATAGCCTGAAGACCGGATAAGTATAATATCATATAATATCCCATACTTTTCCAGATACTTACAATGATAATAACCGGCATTGCCCATTCAATCGTAGATGTCCAGCCCGGAGGATTTGCTACTCCAATGGCTCTTAAAATATTATTAATCGGTCCCAGAGTTGGATGGAACAAAAGGTTCCATACGACTGCAACAGCTACCAAAGAAGCTACATGGGGAAAGAAAAAAACAGTTCGGAAAATATTAATTCCCTTCAGCTTCTGGTTAAGAATCATAGCCAGTCCAAGAGCTGCTGCCATAGTAAGCGGCACTGTAAATACAGAATAATATATTGTATTTTTCAGGGAAATAATAAAAGTTTCGTCCTTAAACAGACGTGCAAAGTTCTCCAGTCCAACAAACTTCATCGGATTTGCCGAATCCCATTCCATTACGCTCAGCCCCATAGAGCAAACGATCGGAATCAGAGTAAACAGGAGAAATCCTACAAAGTTCGGCAAAAGAAACGTATAAGCAGTCACAAGATTTTTTACTTTTCTTTTTGACATATCTCTGCGCTGTAAAACAGCCCCTCCTTCTTCATACTTTAGGAAAGTCCCCTGAACCAGAATCCAGAGGACTTTATCAGATCATCTATTTGTTATTTATTCAACAATTCTTTCACACGCTCAGCCATCTTGGCAAGTCCGTCATCAACAGAATTTGCACCCAGCATGATCAAATCATGCTCCTCAGAAATAATCTGCTCCAAAGCTCCAGCCTCCGGAATCATCTGACACTCCAGAACAAACTTATCAGCATCAATTGCCTCGCGGAAGCCTTCCGGCATGCCTTCTACACTTACCAGAGTATCAATGGTCTTCTCATTCTGATATGCAGGAAGAGTTCCAAGGCTTGCCAGGATATCAGCGCCAGGCTCTGTGCACATAAACTGAACAAATTTCCATGCTTCCTCCGGATGAGCAGCATTCTTATTAATTGCAATCGGAGTTGGGTTGCTGACAGCAGTACCAGGCTCCTGTCCCTCAAAATGCGGAGCTCTTACAGCTCCCCACTCAACAGCTGTTTCACCTTTATTCTTGGTATTGATAATCATATTGGCAAACCAGGTTCCCATTAACTCCATAGCAACCTGCTCTTTGTAGAAAGGACCGCTGTAATGTACGTTACCTGTTTTCAGTGTACCATAATCCATGGCAGACTTATCTTCATTCTGCATACCCAGGAACATTTCATAAACCGGCTTCAGGAATGCATAATCGCCATCTGCCATACTGTTTTCCTCGCTCAGCCCCCAACGGTATAAGGAGCCCGGCCATGTATGACAGTAACCGCCGTATACCTTTTCATTTCCTTCCCCGCTGGTCATTTTCTTAGCCAGTTCTCTGTACTCATCCCAGGTCATATCATGTTTCGGATATTCTACTCCAGCCTCATCAAACAGAGTTTTATTGTAATACAGAATGTAATAATCATTACGGAAAGGAAGTCCATATAACTGATCCCCAATTCTGATTCCTTCGTCAGAACCCTGATACGGAGCCATATCAATTCCGCTTTCTGCAATCATATCATCCAGAGGCATCAGCTGATTTTTTTCAACCAGACTGGTATAGATATTCATACTCTTAATAGTAATTACATCAGACGTATCACCAGAAGAAAGCAATACCGGGATTTTCGTATCATAATCGGTTGCTCCGATATCCATTACCTTTACCTTGATATCAGGGTTCTCTGCCTCGAAAGCTTCTACCAGCTTTTTCCAATAATCCGTTGTCTCATAATCCCATACGGTAAAGGTGATCTCGGTCTGTCCCTCACCGGCTCCGCTCTCTCCATTCGCTTCGCTCTGTGCTGCAGAATTTTCTGCCGGCTTCTGAGCTGGTTCCTTAGAGCCGCAGCCTGCCAAAGTTGTCGCAGCACATGCTGCTGCACAGGTCAGGGCCATTGCTTTTTTCCATAATCTTTTCTGTTTCATGATGTCCTCCTTGTTTCAGTTAGTTTGTTTCGGTTGTTTTCATGGCTTTATTATAGAGATAATTACTTTTTTTCTAAATGGAATATCTGGCATTTTATGGTTTAAATATAAACTCATCCTGTTTTTTCGTGTATTTAGCCAGTAAAATTATATACTATTCCTGATTATTTTGCACTACCCCGCTTTTCCATGTGTAAAATGTTACGTGATACAGGATTTTTATCCATTTTCTTTAGATATTTTTTCTTATATAATTTAGCTAAAATAAAATAAATGAAATCGGAGGAACTGTTTTATGATTATCGGGGAAGCTGAACTCAACAGCATTTTTGAAAAAATGGAAACAAAAATAGAAGCGGAATGTATGAGAATGGAGGATAAAATTCCTTACTGGACCGAAAACGGATTCTATCAGGATGATTATGCCAAAAAAGATATCTATTGGTGGACCAATGGATTCTGGAGCGGAATTCTCTGGCAGCTCTACCATGCCACCGGAAAAAAACTATATAAGAACACAGCCTGGAAAAATGAAGAGCTCCTGGACAAAGCTCTCCATGGTTTTACAGGTCTTCATCACGATACAGGATTCATGTGGCTTCACAGCGCTGTAGCCGACTATCGCCTTACTGCTTCCTCTCAAGCTCTGGTTCGCGGGCTTACAGCCGCCAGTGTTCTCGCCGGAAGATACAATCCTGTCGGGAAATTTATCCGTGCCTGGAATCCTGATTGTGTAGAAGAAGGAGAGGACTGTACCGGATGGATTATTGTAGACTCCATGATGAATATTCCTCTTTTATATTGGGCCAGCCAGATTACCGGAGATCCCAGATTCAGCCAGATTGCTGTCAATCATGCCGACACCGTAGCTTCCTGCCTTGTACGAGACGATGGCTCCTGCGGACACATCGCCTGCATTAATCCGGAAACAGGAGAACTGGAACGGATTCTTGCTGGTCAGGGGTATTCCGAAACCTCCTCCTGGTCCCGCGGACAGGCCTGGATCCTTTATGGATTTGCGCTTTCCTATCGCTATACACAAAATAAATCCTACCTGGATATTGCTAAAAAAACTGCCCATTACTTTATTGCCAATATTGGTCTGACAGGTTATATTCCTCTCTGCGATTTCCGTCAGCCTGCTTCTGCCTCCTACCTTGATGCTTCCGCCGGTCTGTGTGCCGCCTGCGGACTTCTGGAAATTGCAGAACATGTAGAGGATCCGGATAAAAAACTTTACCGTTCCTATGCCGAATTAATTATTAAGCATACCGCAGAAACCTGCTGCAATTGGGATACAGAAACGGACGGCATTGTCCATAATTGCAAAGTAGCATTTCATAATGATAGGAGAGAACAAACCGATCTCATCTACGCTGATTATTTTCTGACAGAAGCTGTTCTGCGGCTTAAAGGGCAGGACTTTCTTATCTGGTAAAACAATGTAAATTGGAGATTGACGATATGAAACAGAAATATAACGAGCTTCTAATAAAGATATTAAAACCCGCGATCCCGCATTATTCTCCGAATCAGGCCCGCTTCTGTCCCGGCAGTTCTGCTGCAGTTTATGATCAGGCCGCAGCAGGACTGGAGGGATTTTCCCGGCCCTTGTGGGGACTCATTCCCTTTTGGGCCGGAGGCGGACAATGGACCGAAATGGAATCACTTTATGTAAATGGACTTACTGCCGGCTCCGATCCTGAGAATCCGGAATATTGGGGCGGCTTCCAGGATATTGATCAAAGATTTGTGGAAATGGCAGCTATTGCTTATGGAATCCTAATGGTTCCAGAAAAGTTATGGACTCCTCTTTCCCAAAAAACAAAAGAAAACCTGTCATTATGGCTTGATGGAATTAACCACTATGCCTGTCCACCCTGCAACTGGATGTTTTTTGGCATTCTGGTAAATATTGCTCTAAAATCTGTAGGTGCCCCTTATTCGTCCCGCGTACTTTCTCAATATCTTGATTACATTGAAAGCTGCTATGAGGGCGGAGGATGGTATATAGATGGACAAAATGGAGAAAAGGATTATTATATTTCCTTTGCTTTTCATTATTACAGTCTGATTTACTGCCGGTTTATGAAAGCAGAAGATCCAGAACGATGCAGGAGATATGAAAAACGTGCAAAACTATTTGCAAATGATTTTATCAACTGGTTTGACGAGGACGGCTCCTCGCTGGCTTATGGACGTTCCTTAACTTACCGTTTTGCCCAGGTTTCCTTTTTTTCCATGTGCGCTGCCTGTGAATTAGAAGTTGTACCTTATGCTGTTATGAAGGGACTGATTGACCGTCACCTGAATTTCTGGTTGAAGCATCCCATTTTTGATTCCAGTGGACTTTTAACTATCGGATATGGGTATTCAAACCTTTTGATGTCTGAACAGTACAATGCTCCAGGTTCTCCTTACTGGGCCATGAAAGCTTTTGCTTTCCTTTCTCTTCCAGAGGACCATCCATTCTGGAAAGAAATGTCTGCTCCCCTCCCTCCTCTTTCTGAGCTGACTGCCCAAAAATACGGAGGACTGCTGATCCAACGGATTCACGGTCATGTAACCGCATATTCCGGCGGACGAATCCTGCCTCATCATCATGTCCATACCGAAGAAAAATATTCCAAATTTGCCTATTCCAGCTGCTTTGCATTCAGTGTTCCACGTTCTATGCGGAGTCTTGCAGAAGCTGCGCCTGACAGTATGCTGGCATTTGAAATAAACAATCAGATTTTCGTCCGGGGAATTGCTGACAAAAACGAACTTTCTGAAACTCAAATATCTTCTCACTGGTCCCCCTTTGAGGGTATTGAGGTGGAAACAACGATAATTCCTGATTCCTGTGGTCACAGACGAATTCACACCATTCACAGCACCCGCTGCTGTACTGTCTACGACTGCGGATTTGCTTTTCCTGATAATTATACGGTATCTCAGGAATCAGAATCCATCTGTATTCAGTCTCCTGACGGAAGAACCTATTTCACCGCAGTTGCCGGAAAACAGGCAGAGACAAAAAAAGGAAAGGCCATGTATATTCAGGCCTCTCCTAATACAAATTTATTATATCCTAAGACAGGAATCCCCTGTATCCGTTATTCCATACAGGAAGGAAACCAGGTAATCGAAACCAGGTTCTGGGAAGAGTAATCTGCGCCAATCCGTTTACGCCAGATTCGTATATCCCATCAAATGACAGTCAATCTGTCTGGCAGCCTCACGGCCTTCGCGGATTGCCCATACCACCAGAGACTGCCCCCGGTGCATGTCTCCGGCAGTAAAAATATTCTCTGCCGTTGTCGCATAGCTTCCCGCCCCGGTTTCCACATTGGTGCGGTCATTTAAATCCACTCCGAAGGCCTCTGCCACATAGCTCTGAGCCCCCAGAAATCCGGCGGCAATCAGTACCAGATCCGCGGCAATTTCCCTCTCGCTGCCCTCTACCGGCACCATGGAAAACCGCCCCGTCTCCGGATCCTTCCTGGACTCAAGAGAAATAAGAACTGCCCGGCAGACCTTTCCGCTCTCATCCTTGATAAATTCTTTTACTGTGGTCTGGTATACCCGCGGATCCTTTCCGAAAACCGCAGCAGCCTCCTCCTGGCCATAATCCGTTTTGCATACTCTGGGCCACTCCGGCCAGGTATTGTCGTCTGCCCGTTTATCCGGCAGCTTCGGCATCATTTCCAGCTGAATCACTGAGGCGCAGCCATGGCGGACAGCTGTTCCCACACAGTCATTTCCCGTATCTCCGCCTCCGATTACAAGAACATTTTTATCCTTTGCCGAAATATAGGATCCATCCTCCATACCGGAATTCAGAAGGCTTTTTGTTGTGGATTTTAAAAAGTCTACAGCAAAATAAATCCCTTCCGCATCTCTTCCCGGAACCTGAATATCTCTGGGATTAGAAGCCCCGCAGGCCAGAACCACACAGTCAAAATCCCTCTTCAGGCGGCTGGCCTTGTAACCGTTCCCTACATCTGCTCCTGTTACAAAGGAAACGCCTTCCTCCCTCATCACCTGAATTTTCCGGTCAATAATATGCTTTTCCAGCTTCATATTGGGAATTCCGTACATGAGAAGACCGCCAATGCGATCCTCCCGCTCAAAAACAGTAACATTGTGGCCTCTCTTATTCAGCTGATCTGCCGCCGCCAGTCCGGCCGGACCGGAGCCTACTACAGCTATCTTTTTGCCGGTCCGGATTCTCGGCGGACGAGGACCTGCCTTTCCTGTCTCATAGGCTTTCTCAATAATCGCCCGCTCATTTTCCTTAATGGAAACCGGATCCCCGTTCAGGCCGCAGGTACAGGCCGCCTCGCAGGGCGCAGGACATACCCGGCTGGTAAATTCCGGAAAGCTGTTCGTTTTTTTCAGACGGTTATAGGCCTGGGACCAGTTTCCGGAATACACCAGATCATTCCATTCCGGAATCAGATTGTTTAAAGGACATCCAGAAACCATCCCTCCAATCATCATGCCGGACTGGCAGAAGGGAACGCCGCACTCCATGCAGCGTGCTCCCTGTTTTTTCTGCTGCTCCTCTGTCAGAGGAGTATGAAACTCATTAAAATGCCGGATACGGCTCAGAGGCTCCTGTGCTTTGCCGGTCTTTCTCTCGTATTCTAAAAATCCTGTTGGCTTTCCCATGGCTTCCTCCTCACCCTTTCTTATTGGCATAAAATGCTTCAATCTGTGCCTGTTCGCTGCTGAGTCCCTTTTCCTCCATCTGTACAATGGTATTCATCATACGCCGGTAATCGTGGGGCATAATCTTTTTAAACTTCGGCAGATATTCTCCGAAATGATCCAGAATTTCTTTTCCGCGGGCAGAATTGGTGTATGCCACATGCTCCTGAATCATCTCCTTCAGCTCCTGCACATCGTATTTTCCTGTGACCTCCTCCAAAGAGACAAGTGCCTTGTTAATGCGCTTGTAGAGATCCCGTTTCTCATCCAGAACATAGGCAATTCCGCCGCTCATTCCTGCTGCAAAATTCTTTCCCGTGGGGCCAAGCACTACCACGCGGCCTCCGGTCATATACTCACAGCCATGGTCTCCCACGCCTTCAACGACTGCCGTTGCTCCGGAGTTGCGGACACAGAACCGCTCTCCTGCCACGCCGTTAATAAATGCCTTTCCTGAAGTTGCGCCGTAAAGGGCCACGTTTCCGATAATAATATTGTCCTCTGCTGTAAATCTGGCAGATTTCGGCGGATACACAACCAGTTTTCCTCCTGACAGACCTTTTCCGAAATAGTCGTTGCTGTCTCCCACCAGTTCCAGGGTAAGTCCTTTGGGAATAAAAGCTCCAAAGCTCTGTCCTCCGCTTCCGCTGCACTGAATGGTAAAGGTATCTTCCGGCAGTCCCTCCGGATACTGACGGGTAATTTCAGAGCCAAGAATCGTTCCCAGAGTCCGGTCCACATTGGACACATCAATCTGAAGACTCTTTTTCTGTCCGTTTGCCAGAGCTGATTTCAGCTTCTTTAACAGCACCCGTTCATCCAGGGTTTCCTCCAGTTTAAAATCATATTCCAGTTTATTTCCGTATCCCCGGAAATGCTCTCCTGCATAGGGATTTTCCAGAATATTGGATAAATCAACCTTTCTGGCTCTGGGATTTGCAATATTCTCCTTCTTTTTCAGAAGATCAGTCCGTCCAACCAGTTCATCTACTGTACGGATTCCCAGCTTTGCCATATACTCACGCAGCTCCTGTGCCACGAAATACATGAAGTTCACCACATATTCCGGTTTTCCCTTAAAACGTTTCCGCAGCTGGGGATTCTGGGTTGCAATGCCCACAGGACAGGTATCCAGATTGCAGACACGCATCATCACGCATCCCATGGTTACAAGCGGCGCTGTGGCAAAGCCGAATTCCTCTGCGCCCAGCATACAGGCAATCGCAACATCACGGCCTGTCATCAGCTTTCCGTCCGTCTCCAGAATCACCTTGTCTCTGAGGCCATTCATAATCAGAGTCTGGTGGGCTTCCGCCACTCCCAGCTCCCAGGGCAGTCCTGCATTGTAAATAGAGTTTCTCGGCGCTGCTCCCGTACCTCCGTCAAAGGAGGAAACCAAAATCACCTGGGCGCCGGCTTTTGCCACACCTGCAGCTACTGTTCCAACACCTGCCTCGGATACCAGCTTGACAGAAATCCGCGCCCTGGTATTGGAATTTTTCAGGTCATAAATCAACTGCGCCAGATCCTCAATGGAATAAATATCATGGTGAGGCGGCGGAGAAATCAGTCCCACTCCCGTAGTAGAATGACGGGTCTTTGCCACCCACGGATAAACCTTTCCGCCGGGAAGCTGTCCTCCCTCTCCAGGCTTTGCGCCCTGAGCCATTTTAATCTGAATTTCCTGGGCGCTGACCAGATACCGGGATGTAACGCCGAAACGTCCGGATGCCACCTGCTTAATCGCAGAGCAGCGGTTGTTATTTTTCGGTCCAGGAGTCAGACGGTCCAGACTTTCGCCGCCTTCGCCGGTATTGGATTTTCCTCCCAGACGATTCATGGCAATAGCCAGAGTCTCATGGGCTTCCTGAGATATGGAACCGTAGGACATGGCTCCTGTCTTAAACCGTTTGACAATGGACTCTGCGCTCTCCACCTCTTCAATGGGAATGCCGCCGTTTTCATCATACTTAAAATCCATAAGGCTGCGGAGATTCACCGTCTGCCCCTCCTCATTCAGGGCATGGCTGTATTCTTTGAAAATACTGTAGTCTCCCTTTCTGGACGCCTCCTGAAGCAGATGAATGGTGCGGGGATTGTACAGATGCTCCTCCTGTCCCGCCCTCTCCTTGTGGCTTCCCACGCTTTCCAGCGTCAGATCCACATCCAGTCCCAGCGGATCAAAGGCAGAGGAGTGAAGGGTATCCACATCACTGGCAATGTCATCCAGAGTGATTCCTCCTACCCGGCTGACGGTATTGGTAAAATACCGGTCAATTACCTCCTTTGAAATACCGATGGCCTCAAAAATCTGAGCCCCCTGATAAGACTGAATGGTAGAAATACCCATTTTGGATGCTATTTTTACAATTCCGTGAAGAACTGCAGAATTATAATCATTAACC
>ENA-UONQ01002839-UONQ01002839.1-human-gut-metagenome-genome-assembly--contig:-CS26-NODE-2839-length-10874-cov-5.911822_pt1 | contig 10874 bp, 10 predicted proteins | sample MGYA00242460_ERZ724007 | MGnify/ENA metagenome assembly ERZ724007
AAGTGTTTGGGGACGAAAGAGAAGGAAGTGCGTCAAAAAAAGGGCAAAATATTCAGCGGACTGCTGAAAATGGAATTCTCTGTTGTTGGATATTGACAAATAAACGATATGACATTATCATTTAATCAAAAATAAACGTTTTATAAAAATGATTAGTAAATGGAGGCGCGGCTATGATGACTGAATTGAAGAGGGCAGGTGGAAACGAGCTGCGGGACTTTAAGGAGCTCTCACTGGAAGAACTGCGCCGCGGATACGTCATCCATAGAGATGGTACTTACACCTGCATTTTCTGCGGCGCGTCTTTTGAGACAGGCGTCATCTATCACAGCCGCGGGCGTGATGTGACGGCAGAGCGGGCGATACGGGAGCATATGCAGGAAGTCCACTCCGGCACATTCTGGCCCATGCTGGAGCTGGATAAGACGCTCAACGGTCTGACCGAGGTGCAGAAGACGCTGCTATCCTGCATCTATGAGGGGAAAAGTACGGACGAGATCGGTGAGATCATGGGAATCAGCACTGCCACAGTACGCGCCCACAAATTCAACCTACAGAAAGCCAAAAGGGAGGCCAAGATCCTGCTGGCTCTGTTGGAGATTCTGGAAGGCGAGGAGCCGCCTGTTCCCCGCCCGGTACACGGAGAGAGCGGAGCGGAGTCTTCCGGGATAGAACAGACAGACGACCTGTTTTCACTCAATATGCTGCACCCATTTTTTACACAGTTCCGGTATAAATAGGGGGGACGATATGGAACGGCCGAGCCCAGGGCGGAGAAAGATCTGGAACATAACCATGTTTATCATCAGCTATGCGCTGAACAATCTGGTCAGCGGCATCATCTATGATACCTATGTCAATTACATGCAGGAAATGGCGCGTTCGGTAGCGACATCCTTTTGGGCGTTTTATGGGTATGCGACCTTTATCAGTGCTCTGATGCTGCTGCTGATTCCGAAGACGGGCTATAAAAAGCTTTTGGTGTTCTGTTCGGCCTCCTGTGCGGCGGCCCTGTTGAGCGCGGTATTCATGCAGACCGAGTCTGTATTCTTTCTGACCACTCTGCTTGCACTGGTAGGCATTCAGCTCCATTATATTATGCTGGCGCCTTATGTGGCGGTGTTTACCGACCGGAGCAACAATATTGACTGGTATACGCGGGCCTACTATCTGGGTTACCTGGGGTATTTTCTTACTACTTATCTGGGCGGCGTGCTGACGGTCAAGATGTTTTCCCTGCGGGCGGGCGTGACCTATCAGGCGGCAAAAACACTGACGGAACACGTCGACACCATGGCGCCCGGGCTGCGGGAACACTACCTACAGGGGAACCGGGATGTGCTGCTGCTTGTTGCAGTGCTCGCGCTGGTTGGACTGATTCCCGTGCTTCTTATCCGGGAAGAGCGGGAAGACCACTGCATCGCCATATCAGAGCAGGTTCCCTGGCGGCAGCGGCTACGGGAGATGCGGCAGGCTCTGCTCCAACGGGATGCGGTGATCTATCTGATCTACTGGGTGCTGATTTCTTTTGGTATGGGACTGTTCACTTCCTATTATTCGATTTTCCTCAACCGAAATCTGCACATTGACCGGGCGACATCTTCACTGCTGGTCTCCCTGTCCTATCTGGCCATCGTTCTCTTCCTGCTATTCACCCCGGCGGTGGTCAGACGGTTTGGGCAGATTGTGACGCTGGGCGGTGTGGCGATGCTCTCCGTTCCGTTTATGCTTCTTATCGCCAACGGCGACCGGTTTGGCCAATTTATGGTTCCAGTCGTGGGCGTCGCCCTGTTTATGCGTTCTGGCTTGATCAACCTCAGTTCGCCGGTGGACAGTGCTTTGTCCATGGAGCTGGTACCACGCCAACTCCGCCCGGCCTTTGCCTCTATGATCAATCTGGCGGCGGGGCTCGCCAGTATTCTCAGCGGTTGGTTTACCGGGAATGTGCTGTTTGTGGAACAGGAGGGCTACCGCACGGCCTATTATATTGCCTCCGGTATTTATGTGGTGGCCTGCATGCTGTTGATGGCCGGTCTGTGGAAATACAACCGGGCGGCACCGAACAAGGAGGAGGGGAGATCGTGAGACGTTGCGCTTCCGATGCACAAAAGCTGGAGCAGCTTCGGCGGCTGATCCGTGAGATCGAATATCTGAAATATACACTTAACTCCACGCTTTACTGGGACAAGATGACCTACATGCCGGAGAAGGGGCTGACCTATCGCAGTGAGGTGATGTCCTTTCTAGGCGCGCAGCTCTATGAGCGGTTCCGCTCGCCGGAGCTGCGGAGCCTGGTCGATCATTTTTCCCGGCAGAAGGACGCTCCACCCCAAGTTTCCGCAATGGTTCGAAGGGTAGAGAGCAACTACATTTATATCAATAAGATCCCGCAGGCGGAATATCAGGCATACATTGCCCTCATTGCAAAGGCTGAGCAGGTATGGGAACAGGCACGGGAAGCCAATGACTTTCAGCGGTTTGCTCCCTATCTGGAGCGGATTGTGGATACCTTCCGGGCTTTCGCCGGATATTGGGGGTACGAAGCGGAGCCTTACGACGCCCTCATGAGCTTCTATGAGCCAGGGACTACCGTACAGCAGATGGACCGTCTGGCGGATGAGCTGAAACACTTTGTGATCGACCTGTTTCAGACACTGCAGGCCCGTGGAATGCCATGTGGGGAACCGGCGGAAGGGCGGTTTCGCCTCCCGCTGGAGGAACAGCGGGCCCTCTCGCAATATGTATTGGAGACAATCGGATTTGATTTTGCATCAGGCCGTCTGGACGAGGGACCTCATCCAACAACCCTGGCAGCTTCACCGGGCGATGTCCGAGTGATCACATCCTATCAGGCGGAGGATTTCCGCTCTGGTCTGTTCAACACCCTGCACGAAGGCGGTATGGGCCTTTATGAACAGGATATTGATCCGGCTCTGCTGGGGATGCTTCTGGGCGAAGTGGCATCCTTTGCCACCGAGCTGGCGGAGGCCCGTCTTTACGAGAACATCATTGGCCGGAGCGCCGGATTCTGGGAGTATCTGTTCCCAAGAATGCAGCAGCTCTGCCCCTCACTGGCTGTGGGCGAGCGGGAGACGCTCTTTCAGTCGGTCAATCAGGTCCGTCCCACGTTGATCCGGAACAATGCCGATGAGCTGACCTATATTCTCCATATCCTCATACGCTATGAGGTGGAGAAGGATCTGATCCGCGGAACGCTGTCTGTGGCGGAGCTGCCACAGGTGTGGAGACAGAAATACACCGATTATCTGGGAATCACACCCCGGAATGACCGGGAGGGCGTCCTTCAGGATATCCAATGGGCTGCGGGCTATATGGGCTATTTCCCCGGTTACCTTACCTCCAATTTGATGGCCGCACAATTTGCCGCCGCACTGGAGCGGGAGCTGGGGCCCCTTCGCCATTTGTTGGCTGCCGGGCGCTTCCGGGAGATCCATCAGTGGCTGGCAACGCGGATCCACCGCTTCGGAGCGATCTATCCGCCGGGCGAGCTGGTGAAACGGGCCACAGGGGAACCCCTCCGCTCCACCTACTTCATCAACTATCTTCGGGAGAAGTATACTGAGGTATACCAGTTGAAAAAACAATAAGGAGAGAATGAAAAATGTCCAAACTGTTTTCGAAGCTTGGGATGGGCGAAAAGACCGCGCGGAATTTCATTACCATCCTGCTCATCGCCGCAGGCGGTGCCATCATCTACGGCCTGCCCTACTTCCGGTATGACTACTATGACGCCTATTTGGAGGTTTATCATCTGACCAACACCCAGATGGGCGTCTTCGGAAGCATCTTCGGCGTCTTTGGTATGATCTCCTACTTGTTCGGAGGTTACCTGGCAGACCGGGTCAGCATCCGCCTGCTGCTGACGGTGTCGCTGGTAGGAACCGGACTGGGCGGCTTCCTCCACCTGCTCCCCCTGACCTTCCCCATGCTGGTGGGCCTGTATGCCTTTTGGGGCTTCACCTCCCTGTTTGCGTTCTGGCCCGCCTGTGTGAAAGCCGTCCGCGTCTTGTCAAGCCCGGAAGACAAGGGTAAGTCATTCGGCTGGTTCGAGGGCGGCCGCGGCGTGACCGCCGCCGTCATGGCGCCTCTGGCTGTCGTGGCCTTCCGGATCGGTCTGAGCGCCAGTAATATGGATGACAAGATGGGCATGCGCTATGTGATTATCTTCTACTCTGTTCTTACAGTGCTGAGCGGACTGCTGGTGTTCTGGAAGATGCGGGACGAGTCCACCATTGAGAAGAGTGAGCGTATTACCTTTCGGGATCTGGGCAAGGTGCTTAAAATGCCTGCCATCTGGATCATCGGCCTGGTGACCTTCTGCAACTATGTCTTTACGCTGTCCCTGTACTACTTCACCCCCTACGGCACCTCGATTCTGGGCATGAGCGTCACCTTCGGGGCGATTCTGGCGGCCTGTAAGCGTTTCCTGTGTCCTGTTTCCAACGTGGGCGGCGGCTACCTGGCCGACAAGGTGGGTACCAGCTCCCTGCTGTTCACCTCATTCATCGCCATGGCGGTGGGCACTGTGGCCATCCTGTTTCTGCCACAGGCCACGGCCTCGGTTCTGCCGTTTGTGATCCTGTTCCTGGTAATCTATTTCTTCTACAATGTCAACTATGCCCTGACCTGGGCCATGATGGACGAGGGTAAGATCCCGGAGCGGTATTCCGGAACGGCGGCCGGCATTATCTCCACTGTAGGTTATCTGCCGGAGATCTTCTGTTCCCTGCTGGCGGGCGTGCTGATCGACGGCTATCCGGGCGTCACCGGCTACCGCTACTATTTTTCCTTCCTCATCGTAATGTTGCTTCTGGGCGCAGGCATGGTGTTGGTTTGGAAGCGCTTCCTGAAGAAAAGTCAGGATAAGTAAGCCTCTCTTCGGAAAGGAGAACGTTCTTGTGGAACAACATATACCTGGTATTGTGCTGAAGGACGGCCTGACGCAGCCGGTTTTTGATTATAAAAGGTGTCTGTTTGAGAAGGTCTATGTGGAGACGCCGGTAGATACAGACGGGGACGGCCGACTGGATCTGATCGCAGTCTACATCCGCCGCCCACTGGAAACCACTCAGGGGATGAGGGTGCCCGCGATCTATGTGGCCAACCCCTACATGCTGGAGTGTAATGAGGATTGGTATGTCCCCCACGATGTGGACCGGGATGTGAGTCCCTATCCCCAGCAGCACATCACCGAGTCGGACATCACCTTTGACCCGTCCACAGTATCCTTCCCCCAGCCCAGATACCCCAGGGCCACCGTCGGCTATGCGGATACCGCGCCAACGGAGGAGATCCCGTTGGACTGCATCAGCGACTGGTACAGCTACTTCAACTCCCGTGGCTACGCCTCCGTGTTCTGCGGCGGCCTGGGTACCCGGGGATCCCAGGGATTCAACTGCTGCGGTTCCCCGGAGGAGACGGCGGCATTCAAGGCGGTCATCGACTGGCTCAACGGCCGCTGCCGGGCCTTTACCAACCTGACGGACAACATTGAGATCCGGGCGGACTGGTGCACCGGCAAGGTGGCCATGTCCGGCAAGAGCTACCTGGGGACGATGTGTATCGCGGTCGCCTCCACCGGTGTGGAGGGATTGGAAACCATCATTCCCGAAGCCGCCATTTCCAACTGGTATGACTACTACCGCTGCAACGGTTTGAACCTGCCCGCCATCGGCTGGCAGGGCGACGACCTGGACATTTTGGCCAAATACTGCTTCAGCCGTGCCAAGGACCCGGAGGACTATGCGTCCGTTCGGGAGGCGTATGCCGCCTGGCTGGAGGGAATTGCGGCAGATGAGGACCGGGACAGCGGCAACTACAGCCGCTGGTGGGACATGCGCAATTACCTGAAGGCGGCCGACCGGTTCAAGGCATCGGTGTTTCTGGTACATGGTCTGGCGGATTGGAATGTCAAGCCGACACATTGCGTCAATCTCTTTGCCGCCATGGAATCCAGAGGGATCCCCTGTAAGATGATGCTTCATCAGGGCGGGCATATCTACATCCATGATTTGCAGGGCAGCCGGTTCAATGAGATGCTCCACCTTTGGCTGGATCACTGGCTCTACGGTATTGAGAACGGTGCGGCGGAGCGTATCCCCAATGTTCTGGTGCAGAGCAATCTGGATCAGGATCTCTGGCTGGCGTCGCCTTCCTTCCCGGCGGTCAAAGGGTATACCGAGCCGGTGCTCATGCCCGCCCAGGCGAGCGGCCGCCTGGTGGACGACCTGTCAGCCACTGTGTATGACAGAACCCGGGACAACGCCGCCGAGTGGTTGGCCGAGCTGGTGTTGAGCGAACGACATGCCCACTGCCTGCGTTATATCACCGCCCCGCTTGAAACGGATACCCGGATCAGCGGCACGGTTCAGGTTTCGTTTCGTGCCGCCTGCCGGGCCTCTACCGCCATTCTCAGTGCCATGCTGGTGGAACTGGGAGAGGAATGCCGGCTCACACCGGAACAGGAGGTAGTACAGGCCGGCGGGATTCCATGGGGAAACAACACACCGTTGGGGGACTGGAAGCGCTTCCGGTTGGAAGAGAAGCCCTCTGCCTTCAAGGTGATCTCCCGCGGCTGGATGAATGCCCAGAACCGCCGCAGCCATTACTGTAAGGATACCATTGAGCCAGGCGTTATTTACGATTACCAGTTCTCCATGGTACCCATGGATCATACGGTTCGGGCGGGACGGAGGCTCTGCCTGGTTTTGTATGGAACAGATGTGGAGGCCACCCAGCGGCCTTTCGCGGTCACCGAGTTGAGTGTGGAGCAGGATTCCGTCCGGGTTGCAGTTCCCATGGCTCCGGTACATACCCTGCGTTCGGACAAAGGAAATCAATAAAACAAAAACGGGCGCGTTACAAAACAAACCCATAAAAAGATAGACTGGATAGCCCGAAAAGGGAGGCCGGTCTATCTTTTTACTTTAAGCCTAATTAGAAATGAAACGCTAAGGCAAGATGGCGTTCTTTCATTTTGGCGTGATAAAGAGCCCGTTTCAGACGTACTCGCCGGGAGAGCCGCCCACGTAGAAGCCTGTGCCCCTCCTTTTTTCCAGAAAATAACGTGCCGGAGCACGGGGGCGCCGGGAGCACACCTTGATATTTTTAATATCCATACAGTTTTCCCTTATGTCAGCAGGGAATTTTCAAGACCAGCTTGTCAATATTCATCGGAACTCTATCGGAGAGCTTTGGCAGGTGCCCCTCACCGGGAAAGACCAGCAGGAATCTGTTCTGGTCCAACGTAACCGAATATTCCGGCGTACCCAGGTACATGGTAGAATCCTCATCTGCACGAACTTCCGCCTCATCTAGGGATTCTACTGGGGCCAGGGCTACCTGTTCGCAGCCGGAAAGGACGATGTGGAGGTCCAGATAACGTTCATGGGCCTCAAAAAGAGAGGCCTGGGATATGAGAGCCGTGGTGTAGGTAAAGTGGTTGTAGTATATGTCTCCGCCCGGGATCTCAGTCCGCCCCATTGGCAGGGCGGTGAGGTCAGTGGTTTGAAGGAAACGGATGGCCGCGTCCAAATTTGGGGACAGCCCGAAATACCGGGCGAGCTCAGCGCGTTTGTCATAAATCATGTGAATTTTCTCCTTACCTAGTCTGTAGTGCCTGATATGCCGTACCATACAGACCGGCCATATTTCCAGGCTGGGCGCCGACGGCCTGGATGCCGTGGAATCCGGGAATCAAAAGAGCCCTCGTTTGGGCCTGGACACCCCGGGGGGCATAGGGCTGCTCCATGGCGCCGCCTGACCGGGGCATTGATGTGCGGCTCCTTCAAATGCCGGAAGAGGGCCCGTCCGCTTTCCAGAGCCGGGTTCACCCGGCTGGCAGCCAAGCGGAGCGCGGCCACAGTGTATGATCTCCCGCTTTCTCATATTGCACTTTAGCATCAGAGCAACATGGGAGCAGTGGCGTTCAGGGTACGTTCTCTGTTTTCCAGGGCGGTTTTGGCGTCTTTTGAGCAGTATTCGTGAAACAGGACATCTATGATAAACAACTGCCCGAGTTTGACGGCGACGGAACCCTGCTGGTTTGGGGCTTCGTCCGCACCGCAGATCAGGAGCAGGTCGGAAAATTTGGAGCCGGGGGAATTGGGAAACCGGGTGACCAGAATCAGCTTGGCCTCCGTCTTCTGGACGAGGCCGCCCAGCTCGGACAGCTCCCGCATGGCGCCGGAAAAAGAGAAATAGAGAATGACGTCCTTGGCGCCTAGGGTAGCGGCGGTGATCGCCTGCATGTGGAAGTCATTGATCCAATGAAATTTGGAGGTGATGGAGGAAAAGCGCCCCCAGGCGTCCATGGCTATGATGGAAGTGTTGCCCTGGCCGAAGCAGTACACATTATCCGCCTCATAGAGGCAGTCCACCACCTTGCGGACCGCGCCGTAATCCAGCAAGTCCAGCGTCTGTTGCAGGGCCTGAGTGCCGACGCGGTATAGCTTTTGGCATTTTTGCTCCAGGGAGTCCTCCAACTGGATGTCACCATAGAGGTCGTATCCGCTGGCCGGGCCGGAGGTGCTGTCGGAGGAGATGGCCTGAGCCGCCCGTACCTTAAAATCGTTAAAGCTGGCGCAGCCCACAGAGCGGCAGAACCTGGTGATAGTTGCCTCGCTTACCTGGCAAGCATCCGCCAGAGTCTTGCTCATAATATAGGGCAGCTCGGGCTTGTGCTTGAGGATATAGTCGGCCACCCTGGTCTCGGAACGGGTCAGTGAGCTGTAGCCTTGGATAATGACATCGAAAATCGATTCGCCATTCATGGATGGTTTCAGTCCTTTCTGTGTAAACGCGGCAGCAGGGTTCAATATCAGGGGCACGCCGCATCTCCAAGAAGCATTTTATGCTCATTTTCTAACTCTGACAATTCCTTGTTTGAGAAAATAAGTATTTTTGTGTGATTGCACAAGAAAAGAAACTGATTTTCGTGTATTATTAGTTATTGAAAATGACTTTCATATGGAATAAAATAGAACCAGCATCAGAGCAACAGTCACCCAGCGGCGCATTTGTCCCAGTGGCCCGTCTACTATGCAACGCTTAGGAAGGAGAAATGAATCAATGAAATACCTCTGGAAACGCGCAACAGGTCTCTTGCTCACTTCCGCACTGGTCCTCGGCCTCGCCGCCTGTGGCGGGACGCCCACAGGCAACACGAATCCGCCGGAAGATCCCGGTACGCAGCAGACCACCCAACCTGTGGCCCCTGACAGCGGAGCCGCCGGCGAAAAGCTGGTCTACTCCAACGGCGGCCCGGAGGAGTTCTTCGAGACGCCCTGGCTCAATCCAGGTACTTACGTCTATAACAAGGCGGTCTATGGGCACCTGATTGTGGCCGACGAAAACCTCAATCCCATCCCCAACCACCCAGACGCGCTGGCTACCTATGAGTACAGCGCGGACGGCAAGACACTTACCTTCACTCTTCGGGACGACGCTTACTGGCACAACGGAGAAAAGGTCACCCCTGAGGACATCAAGTGGAGCATTGAGTTTGTCGCCAAAACTCCGGTGGCCAACGCCGTATTTATCTCAACCTTCTCCGCCATCGCCGGCAGCAAGACCGGCGACACTTTCAATGACACCTTCAGCGGTATCGCTATCGACGGGCAGAAGATCATCATTACCTTTGATAAGATCGCCCCCGACGCTCTGCTGACCTTCACCCAGTTCGCCCCCGTGCCCAAGAGCGAGTTCGAGGGAATTGACCCCCTCCAGGTCCAGCAGGCTCCCTTCTTCCAACACCCCATCGGCTGCGGACCTTTCATGGTGGAAGAGGTCAATATGAAGAACTACACCATCCTGGCACCCTTCGACAAATACTATAACGGCGTGGCCGACTTCAAGATCCAGCTTCTGCCCAGCGCCGGCGACTCCGATCCCAATGTGGTCACCCGCGCCAAGTCCGGCAATCTGGACTACGGCTACACCAAGATGGTTGCAGACGTGCAGGCCCTGGAGGGTACCCCCGGCATCACCGTTACGCCTATCGACGTGCGCTATACCCGCCTGTTCTACCTCAACAAGTTCGACAAGAAGGACGGCTCCCCCGCCCCCTTGGCTGATGTCCGGGTCCGTCAGGCCCTCCGCTACGCCATTGACATGGAGACCATCTGTGAGACTCTTTTCCAGGGCTCGGCTGTCCCCGCCAACGCCCTGGCGCCCGACGCCAACCTCAAGGGCGGCGACCTGAACGACTACAACTACAACCCGGAGAAGGCCAAGGAGCTGCTGGCCGAGGCCAATTGGGACCCCAACACCGTCATCAAGGCTGTCTATTACTACACCGACCAGGCCACTGTGGACCTGATGACCGCCGTTCAGGCGTATTTGGCTGACGTTGGCATCAAGATGGAGTTTGAGCTGGTGGAGGGCGATCTGGCCACCATCCTGTGGACCGCTCCCGCCGACCAGACCAACGGCCCCCGCGCTGTGGATTGGGACATCTGCTACGCCGCCAACGCCGCCCTCTCCCTTCATGAGTATTACGACCGCTACCGTACCGGCTCTCCCACCAACTCTCACACGCCAGAGGACGCCGAGCTTAACCGCCTGATCGACGCCACCAACGCCTCCGCCGATGTGAATGCGCAAAACGAGGCGTTCAAGGAGCTGATTAAGTACGAGAATGAGAATCTGTTCACCATGGCTCTCTACTATCAGCCCATCTTCCTGATTACCAGCGACAAGATCGGCGACATCCAAAAGGGCACCCCGCAGTTTTGTATCAACTGGGGCATCCAGAACTGGAACGTACAGTGATTACCGGCCGAGCCCGAAAAATACATAAGGGCCGGGCCCTCTCCGTTCAGCCCTGAGAGACTACTGATGGGAAGGGGCGGCGC
>ENA-UONQ01002849-UONQ01002849.1-human-gut-metagenome-genome-assembly--contig:-CS26-NODE-2849-length-10824-cov-5.664407_pt1 | contig 10824 bp, 9 predicted proteins | sample MGYA00242460_ERZ724007 | MGnify/ENA metagenome assembly ERZ724007
TAATCTGAATTTACTTTCTAAAAGCAAATTTTGGTAATCCGTTTTCGCTTGGAACGGAAACATCTCCTTGAATCAGTGGAGTGGCATAGTGGATAAATTCTTCACCGATGTCAGAACCTTCGTTTGTGATCCATTCCAGTGGTACGGTCTTTTCTTGATTGCAGATGAGATTTACATCTTCTGTTACATAGTCAATGCGGTAATCTTCCGTTCTGTTGAAGGCAATCATTTTACCTGTTTCGCCTTTGAGTGCACAGGTGACTCCGTAAGCGCCGGAGGCAATTGCCTCCTTCTGATCTGTTTTAGATAACATAGAGGAAGAACAACGCTGGCAGACATTTAGTTCAATGGAGCGTACCTTTACTCCTAAGCGTTCTTTGACCAGATTTTCCAGATATTTTCCGGAACCGGTAAGCATCTTATGCCCGAAAGTATCAACGCCTACATCGCTTGCAAGTTCACATACGAAAGTGCCGTTTCCGTCATTGATTCCTTCAGAAATGCAGACAACCAGATTCGGAGTGGTTTCCAGTGCTGTTTTTACTTTTTCGATAAATGTTTCTTGATTGAAAGCAACTTCCGGAAGGTAAATCAGAACTGGGTTGTCCCCTTCGAATTTTCTTGCCAGAACGCTGGAAGCGGCAAGCCATCCTGCATGGCGTCCCATAATTTCTACAATTGTAACAGACTTTTTGTTGTCATAAACAGAGGCGTCGACTGCAATTTCGCGAACTGTTGATGCAACATATTTTGCGGCACTGCCAAAACCGGGCGTATGGTCTGTTAAAACAAGGTCATTGTCGATGGTTTTCGGGATGCCGATGAAACGAATATCGCTTTCAATCTGGTTTGCATAGCGAGAGAGTTTGCTGACGGTATCCATGGAATCATTTCCGCCGATATAGAAGAAATATCCAATGTTGTAAGCAGCGAATTTTTCAAATAATCTCGGATATACTTCGTCCTCTAAGTCTTCCGGAAGTTTGTAACGGCAAGAACCAAGATAGGAACCCGGAGTAGTTTTGATTAGTTCTAATTCACCGGATAATTCCAATGGTTTCATATCCATTACCTGATCGCATAAAAATCCTTCAATTCCGTTTATCATTCCATAGACAGTACCAAGAGTATCTTCTCTGTTCAGTGCCTCGTATACAACTCCATACAGGCTGGCATTAATCACAGCGGTAGGCCCGCCGGACTGTCCGACAATTACATTTTTCTTCATAAGGGAAATCCTCCATTTTTCTATTCTTAACTGCATTTATCTTAACATTTCCTAAAGGAACTGGCAAGAAGTAACAAAGAGAGTTGGAAAAACTAAAAAATCGTGGTATACTCGAAAAACAACAAGAAAATGAAATGATAAGGAGCGTATATATGAAATATATTACATTTGCAATTCCCTGTTATAATTCAGAAGCTTATATGGAACATGCAGTAAATTCTATTCTTCCAGGAGGAGAAGATGTAGAAATTTTAATTGTAAATGATGGATCTACAGATAGAACAGAAGAGATTGGGAGAAAACTGGAGGAACAATATCCTGGAATTGTAAAGTTGATTAATAAAGAGAATGGCGGACATGGAGATGCTGTGAATACAGGACTTTCTTATGCGACAGGAAAGTATTTTAAGGTTGTAGACAGTGACGATTGGGTAGACGAGGAAGCCTTACTGAAAATTTTGGAAACAATCAAAGGGTTTGTAGAAGCAGAATCGCAAGTAGATATGGTTATTGCAAATTATGTTTATGAAAAGGTTGGAATGGAACATAAAAAAGTAATACATTATCGTAACGTACTTCCGCAAAATCAGATTTTTCGATGGGATGATATAGGAACCTTTCATCTGGATCAGTATATCTTAATGCATTCTGTAATATATCGGACAGAGATGTTAAAGTTGTGCCAGTTAAAGCTGCCGAAGCATACATTTTATGTGGATAATATTTATGTTTATTATCCATTGCCACATGTACGCACCTTGTATTATATGGATGTGGATTTCTATCGTTATTTTATTGGAAGAGAAGATCAATCGGTGAATGAAAAGGTGATGATAGGGCGTGTGGATCAGCAGATTTTTGTGACAAAAACTATGATTTCAATGTATGAGCTTCGAATGATACAAAGTAAGAAGTTACGAAAATATATGATTAATTATTTGGCGATTATGATGACAGTTTCTTCAATTTTGTGCATTCGTTCGAAGAAAAAAGAAAATCTGGAGAAGAAGGCGGAACTTTGGAAATATTTGAAACAAAAGGATTATAAAACGTATTTCAAGATTCGTCATGGAATTCTGGGACAAACTATGAATTTACCGGGACGATCCGGAAGAAAAGTTTCATCAATGGCGTATAGTGTAGCGCGGAGAATTATTGGATTCAATTAAAATAAAGCATATTTTGCCAGCCATGGTACATACTACTAGTATTATCATATTAGATTAAGAAAGGGATGTATCATGGCTGTTAATTTTAAAGAGAGTAAGACAAAAGAAAATTTGATGCGGGCATTCGCGGGAGAAAGTCAGGCACGTAACCGGTATACAATTGCGGCGGAAAAGGCGCGAAAAGCAGGGGATTATACAATTGCTGATATATTTCATTATACAGCAGAACAGGAACGGGCGCATGCAGAACGGTTTTATGAATTGCTACAGGAAATTTCGGGTCAAACCATTTTTATAGATGGTGGATATCCTGTGGATGGGGAAGCTGATCTTGCGAAATTGATGCGCGCGGCGGAACATAATGAAAAAGAGGAGTACGAGGAAGTCTATCCTGCATTTGCAGAAATTGCAAAAAAAGAAGGGTTTTTTGAGACGGCATCTGCATTTCTTCAGATTGCAGAGATTGAACATGTGCATCAAAAGAGATTTGGTGACGTGGCAAAAATGCTGGAAGAGAATCATTATTATAATCAAGAAGATTCAGCGAAATGGATTTGTACAAATTGTGGGTATATTCATGAAGGAAAACAGGCTCCGAAAGTATGTCCGGTTTGCCGGCATGAACAGGGATATTTTTTGCCGTATGAAATGGCACCATATAAGAGAATATAATTTGAAAAATAGGCAGCCTACCGATGGCTGCTTATTTTTCGTTGAAAATCGACTTGACATTTATTTCTTACAGATGTAATATTTTTGTGAATCAATGAAATATAGAGAAGGAAAATTTTTTTAGGTTTAAATCTTACAATTGTAATAAAAAAGAGAGGATGATAGAGTGAAGAACATAAGATTTTGGAAGAGTCGATTTTTAGTGATTGGACTAATAGTGGCAATGAATTTGTCAGGGTGTAGTGATTTAAAAGGGGAGGACTTGGAAAATAAAGAGTATCAATCGGAACAGCAGGAGAGGAAACGTGCGGATGAAATAACAATGAAACGAACTGAAACAGAAGAAAAGGAAGCGGAAGAGATTCTGGAGATTTGTAGTAAAACTTATTCGAAAGCTGCAAAAGAAGGGAATCTGGATGATTTGGAAATGATACGTGGTCTTGTGAACTGTCTTGGAAAAAATGGGTATACAGCAGTTGATCATGAAAATCAAATTAATATGACAGAATACGAGAACGTGATACAGTTTTGTGAAAAGGCACAAACTGAGAAAAGCGGGCGTATGACGATTGTAGAAGTTGCAAAAGATGGAAGTTGTATCATTCGAAATATGGAAACAAAGGATGGAAATGTAAATGTAATCAGAACCTATTATGTCTATGAGAATGGTGAATTAAAATTGTCATCAGAAGATCTGTATCGTGCAGAGTCGTGGGAGTATACGAAAGATGGATATTTGATGTTTTCGGGGCGGTTGGCTTTTGAAGGATCGTACGAGGTTACAAAAAGTGAAACGATGGAATATACAGCATATCGGGTACTCCCGTTAGATGAAACATGCAGAGAACTGAATCGTAGATATATATTGCCGATTGGATATGAACGGAATAATATATTCTTAGTTGACTGGAGTGAAGATGAGTTTGGGGAACTGGATTTTTATGATATTTTTGATTTGTTTTATCGAAAGGAGCATATGGAATATGGAGAGTTTACCGCTGGAAATGCAATGGGAACATGTGCAGTATATTTGATCTCAAAAGAAAAATTTGAACCGATTATTATGTCGAGATTTAAAATCAGCAGCGAAGATCTGCAGTCGAAAACGATTTATCATCCGGAGGAAGAGGTGTATGAATATAAACCAAGAGGATTGGAAGAAGTCGAATACCCGGAATATCCATATCCGGAAGTGATTGATTATGTGAAAAATGATGACGGAACGCTGACGTTGAAAGTACAGGCGGTCTTTCCTTACCAGAAATTATCACAGGCGTATCTCCATGAGGTAACTGTGCGTGATATTGAAAATGAAGGAATCCAATATGTAGCAAATCGTATTCTTGAACCAATACAGGATTCGGCGATTGGGTGGTATGTACCGCATTTGACAAGAACAGAATGGGAAGAACTGTATGGAGAAATTAAAAATGGAAGTTAAAGAGAAAGAATCTCGTGATAATGAAGTTATATATCACTTAAATATAGACGAAGAAACAAATGATATTTTAATGCAGCTTAGTTCATTAAAAAATATAAAGATCAATAGAGTAATCAAAGGTACAATTTTGGTGAGTGCTTTTTATATTTTTTCTTTAGCATTTTATTCGTACTTGTTTCATATATCATTTGCATGGATATTTTTAGTGTTAAGTATTGGATTTGCAGCGTTAGGTTTAAGCGTAGAAAAATTACAAAAAGTATTTATGAGAGTAATCATAAATAAAGAAAAACAGAAAATGAACAGTGAACGAAAATATGTGTTTTCAAAAGAAGGTGTGGATATAGTCACAGAGATGGGAGTTACACATAATTATTGGAATTCATTTGTTAGTAAGGGAGAGATTGAAAATCATATTTATTTAGTTCGTAAAGATAATAAAGTTATATTGATCAATAAAACGGTTCTTTCTGAAAGCGAACTAATCATGCTCAGAAGTTTTATTCAAGATATAGAGACAGAACAATTAGAAACGAAAAATAAAATGTCTTTTAAAATGAAGGCATTGGTGGTTGCTACGGTGGTTACTATTATTGTTTCATTGATATATACGGGCATTAAAATCGGATATCCTTTATCAAATGGAGAAATTTTTCGTTTATGGTTTATAAGAACAGTTCCTGTCATACAACTTTTCATTCTACAATGTTTGAATATTATATGGACGTGTGTTTTGTCTAGGATAATAAAAAAGAACAAAAAGAAATCTTTATTGAAAAGAATTCTTTTATGGGTAGTCGGAATAATTGTTGTGCTGGCAATGGCATTGGGGATATTTGTGACCATGTTAAATGACGAGTCAGAATATTATAATAGTAATGGAACTGTGATAGTTAAAACTCCTGTGTGGTTAGATAAACCATCGTTTGGACTATACAGAGTAGAAAATATTCTAGTTCTTCAGTTTTTAAGAAATGCTGACGGAATAGAAGAAAATAAAAATGAATCAAGTCTGAACGATATGACAATCGAAAGTCAACAAGATTTAGAAAAAACCAAGAAAATAGACGAAGGTTATTTGAAAATATATCAAACCTACATAAAGGATACTGATGCAGAATATAGAAAAGATTATAATGCTAAGGGATATAGCTATATTGTTACCTACGAAGATGAAACACAGATCAGATATCTAATGTATGATCGTGATAATCAAGAAGGAACAAAGGCACAATATGTGTACTATAAGAGTATAAAAAGTACAGATGGATCATGGAGTATGATGGATGCTGAAATTATAGATATGTACCAGTATGATTACGAATCAAAAGAGGTAAAGGACTTACAACAGACTTCCTGGTAAATTATATAGGTTCAAAAAGAGAGGGAGAACCCTAGCGTTTTGGCTAAGGTTCTCTGTTTTGATTATTTCCATATATTCAGGTCTGATAAGATGGATAGGGTGATCTCGGATGCTTTCCCACCAGTCGCACGTTGTTCGTTTTGAATGTTAGTGGCGAAAAAGTAAGTGTTGTTTTGCGTTTTTACGAAACCGATAAACCAGCCGTTTATATCCTCCCCGTTGATACGCCCGGTTCCGGTTTTTCCGTAGAGGTCTCCAAAAGCAGAGGAAGAGATGTGAATTGCATCGGTTACTGCCTTTATATTTTCCGGTGCAAATCCCAAGCTGTTATTTTGGAATTTGGTTAGCAATTCTACCTGCTCTATTGGAGAAATTTTCAGAGAAGATTCCATCCAATAGGAAGAAAAGTCACTGCCTAAATCTTCATTTCCGTATCCGATTTCGTGGAGATATTTCTGAATCGAAGAAGCTCCAAGTTGTTCGTCAATGGAATGGAAATACCAGTTGACAGAAGAACTCATAGCAGAGTTTAAGGTCTGATCGGTATTCCATGCCTCAAAAGGGTATTGGGCTCCGTTCCATTTCATAAAAGAATCTTCGGGGGAAATGATATTCTTTTCTAATCCAAACAAAGCATTATAAATCTTGTAAGTTGAGTCTGGCGCAACCCGTAAGGCTGCACGTTCCATGTCGTGAATCTTCCACATGTCATTTTTTAAATCATATAATACAAAGCTGCCCTTGTATTCTCCAAAATAATTGCTGAGGTCTATGTTGGAACAGTTCTTATTGGAAATGTTCCACTGATAGCGGTTTTCATCTGCAGCATAAGTAGAAACAAACGGTGTAAATCCGAGAAGTAGAACAGATGTCAACAAAAAAGCAGTGATACTTTTTAGCTTTTTCTGTAAATCCGGTTTTTCATAAGATGCAATGTTCATAATTCTTCGTTTCATCTGTTTCATATTTCCACTGATTCCTGAAGCAAAAGGAAATGGAGTCAGAGAAATCTTTTCGGCAAAGTTAATCAGCGTATTTCCATAAGCTACATAATCTTCAGATTCCAACAGCTTTAAAACGGAAGTATCACAGGCAATTTCCCGGTCATTTCGCATTTCTTTCAGTGCATACCAGACAAGTGGATTAAACCAGTAAATAATGCCGACAAAGTTCATCAGATAATTTGCAAGTCCATCTTTGTGTTTATAATGCTGCAGTTCATGTAATAACATATATCGGATATCCCTTTCGTTATCATCTGATATGAGATGAATGGGAAGATAGATACATGGTTTGATAAATCCTACAATGACCGGTGATTTTAAAAATGCTGTGCTGTATATTGGTATTTTTTTTGTAATACCTGTATCACTGAGACAGCGCATATATATTTTGTGAACTTTTGGGCTTTGAAGAGGCAAAGCAGATTTCTTCAAATGATGCAGTCGAAGGGTAGATTTGCATACGAATATCAGCATTGCGATGATGCCAAAGACCCAAAGCGCGAGTAACAGATAACCGATTAGGGAGTGCGTTTCTCTGTTTACGGAAAGGGTGAAATCTTCCCTCCAATTCTGGTTGGCAGCAATGGTTGTATGTAACGTCTGTCCTACGACAGTTTCGGCATTGGAAATAGGGGGAAGGTTTAGGTTTTGAAACCATAAGAATAGTTTTGATTGTTGTAAAAGTCGGAATGGAAGAAAAGGAACTGCTAAAAGTCCGAACAGCAGAAACCATAGGTTATATTGCATCCGGCTGGATAAACTGTTTTTAAACAGGTGTTTTATAAGCAAAAAAATACCAACGATACCGCAGATGAATACGTTGCAAATAAGAAAGCGGATCATAAAATCAGCCATATTATTTTCCTCCTTTATTAGGTGTTTGAGCAAGAAGGGTACGGAGTGTATCTAATTCTGATTCCGATAACTTATCATTTTCTATATAGGCAGATAACATCGTTGTGATATTTCCATCATAATAGCGGTTTAAAAAAGAATTGCTTTCCTGTCCAATATATTCATTTTCTTTTATTACCGGAGTATACACAAACATTCTGCTTTGCTTTTCATAAGTAACAGCGCCTTTATTTACAAGACGTTTGATCAGGGTTTGGATTGTTTTCGGGCTCCAGCTTGTAGTTTGCAATAGCTTTTCGGTGATTTCATTCGTGCTGATTGGTGCATATTTCCATATAATTTTCATAACTTCAAATTCAGATTCAGAAATTTGCGGCAGTGTGCTCATAGTTTGTCTCCTTCAAATCCTACAAATGTAATACAAATATTATAGATGTGTTCGGGAGAATTGTCAATTTCTTCAAATGTCATGAAATTTGATGCTATAAATTTTATTTTGCGGAAAAAAGATGTTGCGGAAGAGGTATATTTTGCCGGCTGTGGCACATACGACTGTTATGATAATACATTGCCATATGATATGGCACCATATCGGGTGGAGGATCGATGATGAGCCAAAAAGTGGAAAATCTGTTAAATTTGGCGCTGGATGCAACAACACAGGAGCGGGAGAAATCGTTGGAACTGGAGGTAGGATTTAATCCCATTGACCGGGAGTGGGATTTGATTATTAAATACTCCGGTTCATTGGAGGAGGTGCGTGCCATTGCCTCTTCTGTAACTGAGATGGCAAATGAATATGCGGTGATTACAATTGCAGAATCCAGAATTGAGGAACTGGCGCAGATGCCATCTGTGGATTTTATAGAAAAGCCAAAACGATTGTTTTTTCAAGTGGAGAACGGAAAGAGGGTTTCCTGTATCAATGCGGTACAGAGAACCCCTTTTATGTTTTCGGGAAGTGAGAGAAGGGAGAGCGCGGAAGGGGCGGAAGATTTATACGGAACAGGGATTCTGGTGGCGGTGATTGATAGTGGGATTGACTATACCTTACCGGATTTTCGGTATCCGGATGGAACCACACGTATTCGTGCTTTGTGGGATCAGACGATTTCCGGGAATCCGCCAAAGGGATATGAAATTGGAACGGAATATACAAATGAGCAGATTAGTGCAGCATTGTTGGCAGAGACCAGAGAGGAAAGAGAACAGATTGTACCAAGCAAGGATATTTCCGGTCATGGGACAGCGGTAGCCGGAATTGCAGCAGGAAACGGAAATGAGCAGGGACAATTTCAAGGCGTAGCACCGGGAAGTGAATTGATTGTTGTGAAGATGGGAAGTCCTAGGAAAGATGGATTTCCACGAACAACGGAGTTGATGCAGGGGGTAGATTATGCGGTGAAAAAGGCTTTGGAATACCGTATGCCAGTGGCAATTAATTTGAGTTTTGGAAATACGTATGGTTCTCATGATGGAACTTCTTTAATCGAACGTTTTCTAGATGATATTTCTAATTATTGGAAAAGTGTCATTTGTGTGGGAAGTGGGAATGAAGGAACCAGCGCAGGACATACTGCAGGAAGGTTGACAGAGAATCGAGAGGAAGAAATTCAGTTGGGGGTGCAAAGTAATGAGCCGGCGCTAAATGTGCAGATATGGAAATCTTATGTGGATGAGGTGGATATCTCCATTATCAATCCGTCGGGAGTGCGAGTTGGCCCCATTCAAGAAATTCTCGGGACACAGAGGTTTGTACTTGGAGGGACAGAAATTTTGTTATATTACGGAGAACCGAGTCCATATAGTGTCCGACAGGAAATTCTTCTGGATTTTCTGCCAAGGCAATCTTATCTGGATGCAGGAGTGTGGCGCATTGTCTTAACACCGCGCAAGGTGGTAACAGGGGAGTATCAGATGTGGCTGCCGAGCCAGAGTACGCTGAATGTGGGAACTGCATTTTTATTTCCAAATAGCAGTACAACATTAACCATTCCATCGACAGCGTTTCGTGTGATTACGGTAGGTGCTTACGATGCGTTGACATTTACCTATGCAGATTTTTCCGGACGCGGACCCGTCAGCGGAATCTGGAAACCAGACTTGGCGGCGCCGGGAGTGCGAGTAACGGCTCCGGCAGCAGGCGGTGGATATACGGAGGTGACGGGGACGTCCTTTGCCACGCCGTTTGTGACTGGGGCGGCTGCGTTGTTGATGGAGTGGGGGGAATGAGTTATTATAATGCTAAGTTAGAAAGAACCCAGTAAATACAAGGGTTTCGCTGACTTTTGTCCTACGAAAAAATGAGAAATACCATGATGATTTTGATGATGAGTACCGGTATCCGAGTCAAAATTGAGTGGTGAAAAGGAGGTTTGCAATAATATAACTCACGGTACTTAGAATATAATATATTGATTGCCTATGTGATGTGGATTTCTTTCCCGCCCGGAAGAGTGATATGTCATGTAGCAATGATGTGAGTTGTTGTAGATGGATAAATGAATAGTTTATTCTAGCTAACTATGTTTTCATTGTAGCGGATATAGAGAACTGTTATAATAGAAATATAAAGAAATAGGTAAATCGGAATTTCGTACATTTTTGAAATGCAATGCAGATGAGAAAGAACTGGATGAGCAGTTTGCAAAGTTACATAGAGAATTATTTGCCGGCTATGACTGCAGTAGATGTAGAAATTGCTGTAAAATGTATCATGGCAGTATTCCAACAGAAGATGTAGAAAATGATGCATTGTATTTGGGAATTACATCCATGGAATTTAAGGAACGATATTTAGATAGAAAAGATTCGGATGGGAATTATCAGACGAAACATAAACCATGTGATTTTTTGCAAGCAGATGGGAGCTGTAAATTAGAAGTATGCAGACTGGAAAGCTGTAAAAAATATCTTTATACGGATCAGCCGGAATGATTACAGAGTTTATATAGTGTATTAGATACAGTGTTTGTCCAGTTGCTTTTGAAATTTATGATCATAAGATAAAATTGTAATTACATTTTTTAGGTGTTTCGTGTAAAATGTGATTAGAAAAGCTGTGCATCATCGGTGGGGTGACACCTAAAATC
>ENA-UONQ01002853-UONQ01002853.1-human-gut-metagenome-genome-assembly--contig:-CS26-NODE-2853-length-10812-cov-5.724366_pt1 | contig 10812 bp, 4 predicted proteins | sample MGYA00242460_ERZ724007 | MGnify/ENA metagenome assembly ERZ724007
CTGCCGAGAAGAGGTTCGCGGCGTAGAGGTTTATATCCTCCAGGGCCTTGTCGAGAGCCGTCGGGTCTTCGTTCATCTTCATAATATAGGCTTCGGCGCGGTTGAGCAACGCCTCCTCGGAGGTGAAGAGAACGGAAATCGCTTTGTTGAATCCGGTTCCGGCGACCGGGTCGGTGTATTGAAACACGCGCCATGTCCGGGGAAGAACGTATTTGCCCGATGAGGCAAGCACTGCATGCGGCGCTTTGAAAGTTACGCTGCTGCCCCACGGACCGCCTTTTTTCGGCTGAACGGTTTCATAGATTCCTTGCAGTTTGCCGTGCGAATAGCGGCCGGCGGTGGAGTACCAGTCGAAAAGCAGTCCGCTGTTCGATGTCGCGGCCTGGAGGAGGAAGTTGGCCGTGCTGGCCGAATTGACATATTCCTGATGCCTGCTGGTGCCCTTCGGCAGAGCGGCGATCGCACTGTAATCGCGCAGCAGCGACGACGGGTTGGAGGTCAGGGCCATCGTCGCGTATTTGATGGCATTGCCCCAGTCCTGCATGAACAGGTAGTAGCGCGAGGCGAAGCAGCAGGCGGCCTTGTAGTTGAAGTGGTATTTCGGAACCGAATAGGCCGTGTCGTCGATCAGGGGGATGCCCGCTTCGATGTCTTTGCCGATCATCTCGTAGACCTTCTGGAGCGTTCCGCGTTCGTACCTGGGGTTGAGGTCGGTTTCGGCGTGGTCCATATAGGGTATGCCCAGGCAGTTCCCTGCTGTTGCCGGGTTGTAGGGCATGCAGAACATGTTTGCCAGTACGAAATGGGAATAAGCCCGGCAAATCAGCGCTTCGCCTTTGCTGGCCTTGAGCCTCGTGGTGGTAGGTCCTCCCAGCTCCTCGATGGCCGAAAGCGCCTGGTTGGCGTTGGCGATGTTGTTGTAGTTCGAACTCCAGATGTTCCGCGGGGCGTCGTTGTTGCTGGTAACCTCTTCGGCCCATTCGTAGACATCCTGATAGAACTGGTTGTAATTCTTTGTGATGCCGTAGTCGCAGACGTTGTCCGAGGAGAGTTCCGCAACGAGCTGGTAGCTGCCTGCCCCGCTGATGTAGGCCGAGACGAGTATGTTGGCGATCTTCTCTTCGGAATCCAGCGTCGTGCGCAGATCGGGATTCTGATCCAGAAAATCGCTGCACGACATGAATGCCGGAATGACGACCGCTATGCCCAGTAAATATATGATGCTTTTTTTCATAGGAATCTTTTTAAGATAAATCAGATTTTACAGTCCGATTCGGATTGTGAGCGTGAACTGCCGCGGCACGGGGGCTGCGACGCCGCCGGTGTTGTAGAACTCGGGGTCCTGGCCGTTGAGCTTCTTGTCGGCGTAGATCAGGAAGAGGTTCGTGGCTTGCAGTTTGAGCGAAAGCGAAGAGAACCGCAGTTTCGAAATGAGTCTCTTCGGGAAGTCGTACGAAAGCGAAATTTCCTTCATGCGGATGAAGTCGCCCTTGGCGATGCGTGCCGTCGAGTAGTTGTAGGCGCTGTACCCGTACGAAATCGAGGAGTTTAGCTGGCGCTGGCGCTTCGAGGCGATGGCCGGGATGTTCGTGACGGCTTCGTCGCCGGAGACCATCCAGCGGTTCTTGAATTCCCGCGGCATGGCGTCGAGGTCCGAGTAAATGCTGCTGAAGACCGGGTTGAGCCGCACGACGTTGCCGAACGAGTAGGTCATAAAGACGTTCAGACGCCATCCCTTGTACTGGAACGTATTGCCGAAACTGCCCAGGTCGGTCGGATCGACCGGTCCGGAGTAGACCAGATTCGTTTTCAGGTTGTTCTCGTTGCGGTCCTGGAAATTGAAGGAGCTGGAGCTGAGTTTGCCTTCCGTGTTGACCACGACCGGCAGTCCGACTTCGTTCAATCCTGCGAACTGGAACGAGAAGAGCGAGCGGGCGGGATACCCCTCCATCGTGAATCCGGTTCCCGAAACCAGCGTCATTGCGCGCGTGGAGGTTTCGAGTTTGGTCACTTCGTTGTGGATGTGCGAGTAGATGAAGTTGGTGGTCCAGCTGAAGTTCTTGGTCTGGACGTTCTTGGTCGAAAGGCTGATTTCGACGCCGTTCGATTTCATCTCCGCGACGTTGCCGTATTTGGAGATCTCGCCGCCGATACCCTGGGTCGTGACCGTGCCGATCAGGTCGAAGTTGTTGCGTTTGTACCAGTCGAAGGCCAGGTTGATCCGGTTGTTGACGAACCCGACGTCGAGTCCGAGGTTCAGCTCGTGCTTCTTCTCGTAGGTGAGCTGCGCATTTTCAAGGCTCGAAACCTTGAGACCGGTTTCGGTATCGCCGCTGGTCGGACGCCACGGGGTCGAGGCTTTGATGACGGCCAGCGAGTTGGTGACGTAAGACGGGCCGCGGTCGGCGGTCAGCGAGTAGGAGGCTTTGAGCGACAGGTGCGACAGGGCGGGCTGTACGTGGCTGAAGAACTTCTCCTCGTGGACGTTCCATGCCCCGGAGATATTCCACGTCGGCAGCCAGCGGGCTTTGCGGCTCTTGCCCATCTTGTTGGTCCCTTCGTAGCGGTAGGTTCCGTTGATGGTGTAGCGTCCCTTGTAAGAATAGGTTCCGTTGAAGAAGAAGGCCACTTCGCGATAGAACGAGTCGCCGATCGTGTAGTACTTGCTGCCGCTCTCCATGCCCTGCTTGAAGGCCAGGTAATCGTAGTAAGGCTCCATACCCATATCGTACTGGAGTCCCCAGCCGCGGAACCAGGTGTTGTGCCGGTCGATCTTGTTCACCGACATACCGCCGTAGAGGCTGATGATATGCGTGTTGTTGAACGTTTTGTTGTAGGTCGCCGACGCGCGGAAGTCGTACGAAAGCATTTTGTTGTCCGTGCGTTCGTAGATACCGCCCTTGGGCAGCACGGTCACCGGAACGGCGTAGGGGTTGTCCGGATCGGTGTAAAGGAACGGGTTGTTGTCCCGGACGGTGGTCGGTTCGACGGTCCGGTAAGCAACGGACTGGTTTGAGGACTCGGTGATGTTATGCTCCTGGATCGAGGCCTGGTATTTTACCGCGCCCAGGGCGCTCAAGTCGAGGCCCTCGACGGGCGACCACTTCAGTTCGGCCTGGAATTTGGTCTCGACGACCGAAAGGTCGATGTAGTTGTTGTCCAGTTCGTGCAGAATGTTGAAGCTCGCGTAGTTTCGCGTGTAGAATTCGTCGGGGTCGAGCGTGCGCGACGTATTGAGCGCATAGGAATAGGGGTTGATGTCGAATTCGCGCTTCACTTCGCCCGTCACGTAGTTGGTTGCCGACGACAGGGTTCCCGGCGCCTTCTGCTTCCGGTAGGAGCCGTTGGAAATCAGGTTCAGCGACAGGTTTTTGAAGATGTTGTAGGTGGCGTTGATGTTGGCCGTGTAGCGTTCCACCTTGCTGGTCTTCGTCCAGCCCGGGTCGCTCATGGCGCTCAGCGACGCATAGTAGGACGATTTGTCGGTTCCGGACGTGAGGCTCACCGAGTGGGTGTGCATGACGTTGTTGTTGAACAGCTCGCTGAACCAGTTCGTGTTGCGGAACTCCGCCGCGCGCAGGTAATTCCCGATGCTCGCGTCGTCGTTTTGCAATTGTCCGGCCGCAATCATCTGGTACATCTTTCCGAATACGCCGCTTTCCGAATCGGTGATGGTTTCGGCGAGGTTGAGCCAGCCTTTTTTCTGCATGTCCATGTACACCGACATCTGGTCCTGCGAGTTCATAATGTTGAAATCCCGGTAGGACGGAATCATGCGGTAGGTGAATTCGCCGGTGTAGTTGATGGTGCTCACGCCGGCGCGGCCGCGTTTGGTGGTGATGACGATGACGCCCGCCATGGCGCGCGCTCCGTAGATGGAGGTGGCGGAGCCGTCTTTCAGAATGTTGAAGCTCTCGATGTCTTCGGCATTGAGTCCGGCGATGGCCGATGCGATGAGCGTCGTGGCGTCGCCCGAGGAGAGGTCGTCGGCGTCGATGTCGACGATGTCCTCCATGATGACGCCGTCCACGACCCACAGCGGCTTCGAACTGCCGTAAATTGATGTGGCGCCGCGCACGCGGATTTTCGGGGCGGTTCCGAACGTACCGGATACGTTCTGGACGGATACGCCGGCCGACCGGCCTTCCAGGCCGCGGCTGATGTCGGCCATACCGGCCAGTTTCACGTCGTCGGCAACCAGCTGGTCTGCGGCTCCCGTGAACAGCCGCTTGTCCATCTTGGTCATACCCGTCACCACGACGGCCTCTACGGCCTGGGCGTCGGGTTCGAGTTTTACCCGGATGTTGGGTGCAATGTCAACATCCTGGGTTTTGTAGCCTACATAAGAGATTTGGAGTTTCCCCCCCCCTCCTTTCGGGACTCCTTGAAGTGCGAATTCTCCCTTGACATCGGTCGAAGTGCCGATTGTCGGGCGGTTCTTGACGACAACGGTCGCACCGATGACCGGTGCGTTGTTCTCATCGACGACGCGGCCTTTGACCGTCTGGGTCTGGGCCGAAGCTGCCGTCATACAGAAAACCGCCGATAGCGATAAGAGCAATTTTTTTATCATAGGCGAAAATTTAAATGGGTTTGGTACGAGGTTCGGGCCGGTTGCCTTTCCGATGGGCCGTCGGCTATCGGAAAAGGAACAGTGCGTTTGAATAAGCGTGCAGCGGGTGTGGGTAGAGATGCTGCGGGAGGATGCGAACGTAAGTGAGAGGGCGATACGGCGGATCAGCCGAAGAGCGGGTCGTTCGGATGCCGTTGCTTCCGGTATTTCGACCGGCGGAACTGGAATACGGAAAACGATGCGGAGACTGCCCGGAATGATTTTCCGGCTATCGTCCGATTTGGATGCGAATACCTCTGATGCCGAAACAAGTGCGTTTTCTTCATAGCATGCGGGTTTTATATATAGGTGTCGCAAATAAGCCTTTCGGGAAGCGGAAACTTTCGTCAGGGCTTCTACAAAAATATCGGAAAACGGCATTGTGCGAGTATATTTTCTTGTAAAAGAAGTATGATTTCATATCATAGCGCCCAAGATCGCTCTTTGCCGCTCGCCGGAAAAGCCATCCGGCGTATCCGGGAAAAAGCCCTTGTACCAAGGGGAATCGGCGTTGTCGCTAAATGGGATATTTTGTTTTGAAATCCGGTTTTTTTGTATATATTTACATAGATATTCCGGTCTGTTTTTATCTAATTCGCCCTGCTATGTATTTCAGATGCGTATTCCTTCTCCTCGCGGTCGCGGTCGTCCGGAGTGCATTCCCGCAGAATATCCGCCGCATTACCCACCGCGACGGGCTGTCGAACAGTTCGATTCTGTCGCTGGCGCAGGATGCGGACGGGTATATCTGGGCGGGCAGTTGCGACGGACTGAATCTGTGGGACGGCAATTCCGCCCGGCATTTCCGGCTCTCGGGCAACCTGATTCAGGAGATCGTAGCCACGGACGACGGTTACCTCTGGGTGCGGACCAACTACGGTGTCGACCGCTTCGACACGCGCGACCGGCGGATCGAAATGCTTGCCGGATTCCAGCGGGTCTATAAATTCGCGGCCCGCAGCCGGGACGAGGCGTTTTTCCTGCATGGCAACAAGTTGTACGGATATGTGGCGTCGCAGGGTGCGTTCGAGCCGGTCGATGTCCGCGGGGCGGAGCTGAACGGGGTGCTGCGCATGTGCCTCGACGGCGACGGCGTATTGTGGCTGGTGCGTTCGGAGGATATTCGTTGTGCGCAGGTGGTCTATGACGCCGGCGGCAGGGCTTCGGTGGGGGAGTGGGAGCGGATGCCGCTGCCGGACGGGGTGGTGTTCACCCGTTACGACGGCGACCGGACGATCTTTTTCACCGACCGGAACGGCATGTTGTTCCGCTTCGACACCGGGCAGCGGCGGGCTTTCCCGATTTTCGACCTGCGGGAGGAGCTCGGACGGCGCGGCACCCTTTCGTCGGTGATCAGCGACAAGGACGATTACGTGCTGGCCTTCGGGATGAGCGGCGTGCTGCGGCTCCGTTCGACCGATCCGATCGAGGGGCGTTACGAGTTGCAGGAGATCGACGTCAACTGCGGCGTTTTTGCGCTGCTGAAGGACTGTAACCAGGATATTGTCTGGATCGGAACCGACGGCAGCGGGTTGCTGCGGCAGGCGGTCGGGGAGGTCGCGATCCGTTCGGTCACCTACGAAACGCTGCCCTACCTGCTGACCAAGCCGATCAAGGCGCTCCATGTCGACCCGGAGGGCGACCTCTGGATCGGGACCAAGAACGACGGCATCCTGCGCATCCGCGATTTCTACTCCCGGCGGACCTTTACGCGGGAGAATACCGACAGCTATACGGCCGCCGATTCGCCGCTGGGAAAAATTCGGTCTATACGTTTGCCGGAAGCCGCCGCAATGTACTGTGGATCGGCGGCGACGGCGGCGTGTGCTACTACTCGTACCGGCACAGGCGGATTTTCGAACTGCCGCGGAGCGGGGCGCTGCGGCGCATTCACGGGCTTTACGAGGACCGGGACGGGGTGCTGTGGGCTGCGAGCGTGGGCTACGGGGTCTGGCGCATCGAACTGTCCGGGAGCGCCGACGCGCCCGTCGCCGCGAATGTCGAACCGGTGGAGCTGGGACTCAAGGCGCGGAGCCGGAACTTCTTTTTCTCCGTTTGCGAGGAGTCCGATTCCACCCTCTGGTTCTGCAACCACGGTATCGGCGTCGTACACTATGACAGGCGCACCCGGGAGGGCCGGACCGTCGGGTTCGACACCCGCCGGGGGCTGGCCGTGAACGACGTGACGGCGGGCGTGTGCCGTTCGGACGGCTCGTCGTGGTTCGGGACCGGCTGCGGCCTGGTGCGTTACGATCCGGCGGGCGGCGGCGCGGAATCCGATTACAGCAACGACCAGCTGCGCTGCGGGGTGATCCACGGCCTGCTGGTCGATTCGCTCGACAACATCTGGGTCGGGACCAATGCCGGCATCGTGCGCTACGACCCGGCGACGAACCGTTCGGTGGTTTACGGCGCTTCGTACGGACTTGACGTGGTCGAGTTCAGCGACGGAGCCTATTTTTACGACCGGGAGCGGGGAAAACTGCTTTTCGGCGGGATCAACGGCTTCGTGGTCATCTCCGACAGCGGGGATTCCGAGGCGGCCTCCTACATGCCGCCCATCCGGTTCCGCGAGGTGAGGGCCAACGGCGAGTCGTACGATGTCGGGGCGCTGATGCGCCGGGGGCGGATGGTGCTGCGGCATCATCAGAATGCTTTCAGTCTTTCGATCGCGGCGCTGGATTACGTCAACGGCAGCAATTATTCCTATTTTTACAATATCGAGGGACTGGACGGCGACTGGCATGACAATTACCACAGCAACACGCTGGCCTTCGCTGCGTTTCCCACGGGCCGCTATACGCTCGGGGTGCGCTACCGGAACAATACGACCGGGGAGTGGAGTCCCGTCAGCCGCCTGCCGATCCACGTGCTGGCTCCGCCCTACGCCTCGACCTGGGCCTGGATCGGGTATCTCGCCGCAACGCTGGGCGTCGTTATCGGCGTGTCGGGATACCTGATCCGTCGCCGCCGGCTTCGGACGCGGCTCCGGCAGTCGCTCTACGAACAGCGGCAGCGGGAACTGGTCTATGAGTCGTGCATCTGGTCGTTCTCCAACCTGACCAACGAACTCTCGATCCCCGTGACGCTGATAAACGGTCCCTGTCAGCAGATCATGGGCTGCAAGTCGGCCGACGCGTTCGTCCGCCGGCAGGCGGAACTGATCCGGCACAATGCGCAGAAGATCAACGATTTGATCTATATGCTCAACGAATTCCAGTCGACCGATCCCGTCGACGGTTCGGACGATATCGAGATGCTGGACGTTTCACGCACGGCCGGCGGCATCGCACAGACATTCGCCGATTATGCCGGGGAGAACCGCATCGCCTACCGGACGGCCGTAGGCAGCGGCGTGCTGTTCCCTTCGGTGCGCAATATCCTGATGATGATCTTCAATATCCTGCTGTCCAATGCGTTCCGCCGGACGGGGCCGGGCGGTGAGGTGAGCGTTTCGGTCGGGACCTGCTCCGTGCCGCGTCCGGACGGGGCGGCTTCCGGCGCCGGGGAGGAGACTTCCGGCGCGGCGGAACGGCTTCGGATCGAGGTCTCGAACCGGGGCGTGGAACTCGACGCCGGGCAGATCGAGCTGATTTTCGACCGCTACAAACTGTTCAACCACCTGGGGGCATTGAGCCGCCAGGGCGTGTCGCTGAAGGAAGATCTGGAGCTGACGATCTGCTACAACCTCGTGACCAAACTCCAGGGCGAATTCCGGGTGGAGAGCCGCGACGGGCTGACGACCTTTACGCTGTCGCTGCCGCGGCTCGAGATCACCCGTGCGGCCCGGTCCGCCGCACAGCCCGACATCGCTCCCGGACAGCGGTTCAGCCTGCCCGTGCCGGTTCCCGAAGCCTCCGTGATGACGTTCGGCGACATGCTCCCGACGATGCTCGTCATCAACGAGGACCGGGATATGGCCGATTTCATCGCCGGTCTGTTCAGCGGCGGCTACAACGTGCGGATCGTCTCCGACCTGAAATGCCCGCAGGAGAAACTGGCCGAAGCGCAGCCGCAGATCATCATCTGCGGGACGGTGTCGCTCAATGCGGCGATGATCGGCCTGATCCGCAGCATCCGGGAAACCAAGCAGCTGATGCAGGTCCCGATTATCCTGTTGACGGCGGTTTCCCGTACGGACGTGAAGGTCGAGGGGCTGGAACTGGGCGTGGACATCTGCCTGAAGATACCCTTCGACATTACCCATTTGCAGAGTGTCGTCGACCAGCTGCTGCGCCGTTACGAATCGCTGAAAAGCTACGGACGCTCGGTTTACAGCGCCTTCGACCTCACGCAGGGGCGGTTGCTGCACAAGGACGACAAGGCGTTTCTGGAGCGGATGCTCGACATCATCAACCGGAACATTCTCGATCCGGGGTTCTCGACGCAGTTCATCGCCCGGGAACTCGGCATGAGCCTCTGCAATTTCTACCGGCGGCTGGGGACGATCACCGGCCAGACCCCGGCGGGAATCATCCGGGAGTACCGGCTGAACCTGGCCGAGCAGTTGCTGGTGACCACGCGGCTCTCGATCGACGAGATTATCTACAAGTCGGGGTTCGCCAACCGCAGTACCTTTTTCCGGGGATTCATCGCCCGGTTCGGGGCGACGCCGAAGGTCTATCGCGAGCGGAAGATCGAGGAGGCGCTGCGGGAAAAGGATGCCCGGGCGGAGGAATCGGACCGGGCGTAAGCAAAGCCCTCGGCGGCGCGGGTGCCGGGTGTGGGAGCCGGGTGGATGCTGCGCGGGTACGGTGCTGGGTGCGGGTGAAAGCGGGCGGCAGCCTTTGCCGGGACCGTTTCTGCGGATGTTTTCGGGCAGTTGCTGCGGCGGCGGTGCGGGCGGAACGGTTCGTACGCAGTCGTTTTCCGGTGTCCGGATCGTGTGCCTGCGTTCCGGATTTTGCCGATTTCCAGGCCGGAAGGAGGATTTTTCCCGGAAAATCGTTATTTTTGCCTCCGGAGCTTCCGTGTACGGTTCGTCCGAGCGGAAACGATGATCACTTTATAACTTTATCGAGATGAAAATTGCTATTGTGGGCGTCAGCGGCGCTGTGGGCCAGGAGTTTTTGCGGATTTTGGAGGAGCGCCGGCTCTCGATCGACGAACTGGTGCTGTTCGGTTCGCAGCGCAGCGCGGGCCGTACCTATAAATTCCGCGGGGAGGAGCTTACCGTCAAACTGCTGCAACACAACGACGATTTCAAGGAAATCAACTTCGCTCTGACGTCGGCCGGAGCGGGTACGTCGAAGGAGTTCGCCGAGACGATCACCCGGCACGGGACCGTTATGATTGATAATTCGAGCGCTTTCCGCATGGATGCCGACGTGCCCCTCGTCGTGCCGGAGGTCAACCCCGGGGATGCGAAGAACGCGCCCCGCCGCATCATCGCCAATCCCAACTGTACGACGATCCAGATGGTCGTGGCGCTGAAGGCGATCGAGGACGTGTCGCATATCCGCCGCGTGCACGTGTCGACGTACCAGTCGGCCAGCGGCGCCGGGGCGGCCGCCATGGCGGAACTGGAGACGCAGTATGCCGAACTGGGCGCGGGCAAGGAACCGACGGTGGCGAAATTCGCCTTCCAGCTGGCCTACAACGTGATTCCGCATATCGACGTCTTTACCGACAACGACTATACGAAGGAGGAGATGAAGATGTTCCACGAGACGCGCAAGATCATGCATTCGGACATCGCCGTGTCGGCGACCTGCGTGCGCGTCCCGGTGATGCGCGCCCATTCGGAGAGCGTGTGGCTCGAAACCGAGCGTCCCGTCTCCGTGTCCGAAGCCCGCGAAGCCTTCTCGAAGGCCGAAGGCGTGGTGCTGATGGACGATCCCGCCGGCAAGGTCTACCCGATGCCGCTCTTCATAGCCGGCAAGGACCCCGTGTACGTGGGGCGTATCCGCAAGGACCTGACGTGCGACAACGGCCTGGCGTTCTGGTGCGTGAGCGACCAGATCAAGAAGGGTGCGGCGCTCAATGCCGTGCAGATCCTCGAAACGCTGATTTAGCTTTCGGCCGGCGGCTGTCCGGGAGTTGCTTCGGGCGGAAAGCCGACTGAAGAACTGACGGCCTGCGCTGCCGATGACCGCATTGATTGCGGTTTGCGCGTAGAGCGGCGGTTTTGTCGCAAGAACAGGCCCGGGACGAAATCCCGGGCCTGCTCTGTATCGGGAAATCCGGATAAAGCGGTCGCT
>ENA-UONQ01002855-UONQ01002855.1-human-gut-metagenome-genome-assembly--contig:-CS26-NODE-2855-length-10804-cov-5.111824_pt1 | contig 10804 bp, 13 predicted proteins | sample MGYA00242460_ERZ724007 | MGnify/ENA metagenome assembly ERZ724007
CAACGTAGTCGGAAACATCTTCCAATAAACTATATACCTTGAAATCTCATGAACCTTTCATTGAAAAATCCTCCCCTAAATTTAGTATTTATGCCGAGATTCGACCACCTTGCCGAGCACACGAACAGGCACATCTTTGGTGTCATAGATTTGCACTTGATGCGCAGGGTTCATGCTTTGAGGGGTCAGCACGACGGTGTTATCCGTTCGTGAGAAGCGCTTTACGGTAGCTTCGTCGCCGTTTACCAGCACGACGGCAATATCACCGTTGTCTACAATATCCTGCTTTTGCACTTCTACGCATTTCTGCTGCACCTGTTCATAGGCTTCGCAGCCGAGATCATGCAGTTTCTTATCCAGAAAAGCATTTTTCTGTATCAAGAAATTATTCTGCAACTTTAATGCTTCGTTTTCCTGCCGGATTTTACCAGCGCGAAAAATATCAAGTAAATCCATAAAATATACCTTTCTTTTATTCAATTATATTTTCCTGCACAGACCCACGGCTTTGCCTTCTATGATTGCGGTGTTCATTTCCTCGCCAATCAGCACGATAGGGGGAAAAGCGGGATTTTCGGGCTGCAGGATGAGCTTGTCCGGCGAGTAGTAAACGTGCTTCAGCGTGGCTTCATCGCCGATGCGCACGGCAGCAATTTCGCCATTTTCGACGCTCGGCTGCTTGCGAATTGCTACAACGTCGCCGTCCTGAATGCGCGGCACCATACTGTCGCCTGCGCAGATCAGCGTGAATTGTGCGCCCCATTCCGTCGGCACGCGGTCATAGTCTTCTATGTTCTGCTCCGCCAATATCGGCTCGCCGCATGCGATTTGTCCTACGCGCGGCAGCAGCTCCGTCTCCGGGAGGGGCTGAAAGCCCGGCGGGACTTGAGATTCACTTTCGGTTTCACCAAACAGCCATGAGGGAGAAATCTCCAAAATGCCACAGAGCAGTTCAATGAGGTCTGGGTCTGGTCTGCTTGCGTTCTTTTCCCAATTGCTAATAGTAGTATTCGCGACACCGATTTGTGCTGCGAGTTCGCGTTGTGTCATTTTAGCCGCCTTTCTGGCGGCTTTTATTTTTTCACCAAAATATATCGCCATCGAACTTCACCGTCCTTGCTCATAGAATACCACGCTATTTTCAATTTGTAAAGCAAAAATTCCAAAATTATTGAAATTTATTTTCAAAACCGCTTGACATTCCAAAAATATTGGATTATTATATAGATAGTTCCAAAAAAATTGGAATTTAAGAGGTGATAATTACGGAACCAATAAGATGATTTCAAAATACTTGAAGTCAAATGGTATTTCACAGGCGTATATCGCCCGAAAAGCCGGAATGTCGTATAGCAAATTAAACCTTTGCTTATCGGGAAGACGAAAACTGTCTCTTGCAGATTACGAATTGATCTGCGGCGCGCTCGAAGTTCCTGTATCGACATTTTTACAGCCAAGAAAGCTGCCAAAGATGCAGAGGTGAGAGGAGTGAATAAAATGTTTCCAGAAGAAAAAAGCGTCATCCGTTTTAGAGGAATGGACAACGCTAAAATCGTTGACTGATCCGCACGGCTGCACCGATGGGCGCCGGGACAGAAGACGACCCGGTAAGACGTGTGTACCAGTATTGGAGCTTAGACGGTAAGCTGCTGTTTACCGAGGATGATTACTTGCGCTCGATCGCATCAGATTCGCGAGAAACACATTCCATACCGATATAATAGACGGTAGCTTCGACAAGTTCCTTTAGCGCTTCGAGACCTTCGGTGTGCTTAGCTACATAATGAGAAAAGTCGTTTCCGAGCCATGCGCATTTCTCCGCGAGTTTTTTAATTTGAGGATTTTCAATTTTGTTATGTATGCAATTCCCGAGTTCCATTTTCTCAATGGTTTCTCTGCTTTCACCGACAAAAGAAATCAGATAGTCTTTTATCAGGCATTCTAAAGCTTTTCTGTAACCCATACCACAGATTTCATCTAAGTGATTTTCTTCTGCTTTTTGTGCCTGCTGATAGATAGTTACAAAGCGCGGAAAAACGGCAGAGATACGGCTATCGAACTCTTTTGTTTCGACAAGTTCCGGGATAGATTCAATGAAGGTATAGTGCAAATCACTGTCCTTTTTGGCGTAGGCTGAAAGAAAAACTTGCTCGCAGGCTTCACATAGAGAAGCGACATATACCACAGAGCCGGGCTCGCGTCCATAATAACCATCGAATGTTTTAGGAATAATGTATGCATTTAGATGCGAGCCACTATGAGCCGTATGACACATAGGACACTTTTTGATGGTTTCAAGATGGACGAAAGATTCTTTTTCAGAGTCGAGCCATTTAGCGATAATTCTTTTTTCCATAATATTTCACTTCCTTTCTGGGGCTATCTTACAACAAGATCGAACTAAAATCAAACGATTAAAGGGAAACATGACGCAGGGCGAGAGATCGCCGCAAGGCTGGCAGAAACCTACGCCGCAGGCCTCGACACCGGTATGGAGCTGGCAGCGACGGAAAGCGGTAGCAGAGGTAAAGAGTGAGAGGAGGGGAGGAAATGAACTTAGAAAAAAGAATTGCTGACCTTGAAGCAGAACTTCAAAATCAGCAAGGCAACCTAAAAAACTTGCAGCTGTAATAGCAGAGTTTGTAAAGTGGACAAAAGTGAACTTAGACTTGATTGACTCGGTATTAAATATGCCGAGTGGAGAGGAGAAAGAAGGTAAACATTGAAAACTTGTCTATGGATACTTATCCTTGTTGCGATACTCTCAATCTTTTTGATTGGGAAAGGAAAAAGAGTGGCTATGGCTATTTACAGCGTCGGTGTGATTTGTCTATTTGTGCTTGTGTATCTCGCAATTCACGGCTCATTTGCCTAAGCGCATATACAGCATACGGCGAGGCCGGACACGAAGCGCTGCTGCCGCTCAAAACCTCGGTGTATGACGAGATTGCGAAAGGTATCGTGCGGCAGCTCAGCCCGGCGAAGCTTTCCGGCATTGTGGACATGCTGCGCAGCGCCGTACGTGAACGCAATGAGACCGTTACCGTGCAGGTGCAGGAGCGGCGCGACCTTCGCGCGGCGGAGAAAGCGACACTGCACGAGGAAAACAGCGGCGTTGAAGAACTGCGCGAGGAAGTAGCCGTGCTCGGCAGCCGCATGGAGCAGGTCTTGACATTGTTGAAAGAATTGCTCGGTACGTCGAAAAGCGGAGCAAATGCACTGCTGCAAGCGCTGCTCGGTATGCGCATCGACCTTGACGGCGAAGCGGTCGGCAGGCTGATTGCGCCGGAGATCAACGAACGGCTGAACGACTTATACGAACTGGAAGAAAGGGGGCGCTTTTAAATGTGGGGACTGACGATCAACGATAAGCACACGTTCGACGATTTCGGGCTTTGCTGTCTGAGCTGCACACTGGATCCGCCGGAGCCGCGGCTTTACACCATCGATATTCCCGGTGCTGACGGTGTGCTGGATGCGACCGCCGCACGCGGGCGTGTGACCTACAAAAACCGCACGCTGACAGCGGAATTTGACTGCGTATATGAAAGCCGCACATCATACGATGCAGCTTGCGCGGCACTGAACACGGCGCACCATGGAAGGCTTGTGGAGCTCCTCACGGACAGCGACCCCCGGCATGTGCTCACGGGACGGGCTGCGTGGGAGCATACTGTAGACGGCCTTGCCGCCACGCACACGCTGACGGTCGATTGCCAGCCGTACCGCATGGCACTGTTTCCAACGGAAAAAACGTATGTCTTGACCGGCGAGGAGCTGCCCATAGCGCTTTTGAACGCACAGAAAGCCGTGATTCCGGAATTTGTGACGGACGCAGCCGGCATGACCGTGAAAACAGCGTCCGGCACGCAGTATACCATCATGAAGACCGGAGGCTATACCATCCCGGAGATTTATCTCAGCGAGGGCGTGAACACCTTTACGCTGAACGGCACGGGCACGATGACGATTCGTTACCGCGAGGGGGTGCTGTGATATGTACCGCATCACCTGTGACGGTATAACGCTGTATGAGCCCGATAATCCCGTTCTGCAGCTCATCTCCGGCACGCTCAAGACCGGACAGAACATTGCCGGTACGCTGACGTTTGTACTGGCGCCGACGCACCCGTATTTGTCCCGCATCAAGGCGCGCAGCAGCGTGAGCTGGACGCCGCCGGTGTCGCTCGCAAATCAAATACCGTCCGCCACGGCGGGCAGCGGTACAATCTATTGCGATACATATTCCGGCAGCACGCTCCTCGGCACAAAGTCGGTCAGCATCACGCTCACCGTCCCCGGCAGCGTAGTTCCGTCGGCGGGCACGCTTTCGGCAGCGCTCGCCGAAGACACGAGCGGCACGGGCCTATACGTAAAAGGCATGGGCAAAGCAAAGCTGACGCTTTCGGGAGCCTCCGGCGCATACGGCAGCAGCATCACCTCGTACACGATTACCGGCGGCGGATGGGCTGCCACAAACGGCGCGCTTACGACCGGCACGTTGGCCTCGGCAGGCAACATCACGTTCACGGCGACCGTCACCGACTCCCGAGGGCGAAAAGCGAGCACCACGCGCACGATCAGCGTCATAGATTACACAAAGCCCGGCGTAGCGGTGTGTGACGTGTACCGCTGCGATGCAGACGGCAACCGCAAAAAGGCAGGCACGTATTTTGCCGTGGAGATCAACGCGAGTTACAGCGCAATCACCGGCAACACCTTGAGCATTACAGCTCGATACAAAAAGCAATCCGAGAGCAGTTACGGCACCGCGGCGAACGTTACCAACAACGGTAAAACCGTGCTCGGCGGCGGAAATATAGGCGCGTCCACCACCTACGATGTGCTCGTGACGGTGGCGGACAAGTATAACAGCTTATCTATTCCGCGCACTCTGTCTACAAAAAGCGTGCTGCAATCCTTCAAGCGCAGCGCAGGGGCGGCCATCGGTAAAGTGGCCGAGCTCGCGAACTGGCTGGACGTGGCGTGGAATACGCGGATTCGGGGTACGGTGCAAGCCGATAGCTATACTCCCGTAAATCGTGATGATGCGTCATCTAATCCAATCGTGTTTGTGCCGCGTGTTACCCCTGACACACTGGGACTTACTGGATCAAGCGGCTCCGAATACTTTAAGCAGTGGCTTATTTGGGTGTGCAAAGCCTATCCGAATAAATATATGCTACTGTGTATCGGCACGCAGCATCCTAATTCGGTCGGCATTGTGCTTTGCCACATCTACAATACGTCGGTAGTAAATGCGGCCGGGCTGCCCGAGTATGCGACGGGCAAATATTTTGCACTGGGCGGCGGCGAAATAGCTTTCGGCACCGTAGATTATAATTTTTATTTAAAATAAGGAGGAAATAAATGAACAAAGCAACTGTACTTAAATCTGTAACGGCAGTCGTTGGGGCGGGGGTCGCGATCTGGCTCATCATCAACGAGCTGATCTCGATTCTGGAGAACCTTGCGGCGATTGGTGTGCCGGGTTTTCCGCGACTGGAGAAGATTTTGGAACGTCTTAAGAACACCGTAAGTAAAGGAGATAATGCAGATGAAAAATAATCATGAAATCATACTCAAACAATACGCCGCGTACTGCAAGGAGCAACCCTTATATCTTGGCACGGCGGGCAGCTACGGCATGGAGATGCTGACGATCATTCGCGAGGGTGTTTGGGCGGAGTACGATATTTTAGCGGCGTTTCACCCGCCGGTCGGGGCTGCGGTGCAGGTGCGCGTCGGCGCGAACAATCAAATCGGCGTGCCGATCGAAGCCACGGCGGAAAAGGGCATGGGTGAGATCGTATTCGCGGGCTACAAGGAGGGCGTGCGACAGATTGCGGTCGACGTACTGTACAAGGTGGCGCCGTCCTCTGGTGCGAGCGGCACAGAACCCGCCGAGCCTACGCCGGACGTGGTACAGCAGATCATGCTTGCCGCAAACGCCGCCGAGAAGCTTGCCCAAAGCGTGCGTGATGACGCTGATGCAGGTAAATTTAATGGTGTGCAAGGCGACCCCGGTAAAGACGCTGTTATCGATACCACCTTGAGCCATGCAGGTGAAGCTGCGGATGCAGCAGAGGTTGGCAAACTAAAGGAAAATTTTGTGAATTTAAAAGAATATGTAAAAGGCACAAATTTCCCCGAGACATGGGAACAGGTCGTACTTGCAATCAAATCAAAGCTCCATAAGGAAATGTATGCAGTAGGAGACAAGTTCGGTAACATCTGGAAAGACACGAACAATTACAATAAGGAATATGACAATCCGCTCAGAATCAATCATTTCGAGGATGGGTTAGAACTGGAGGACGGAACTACTGTCAATGGAATGTGGCTACAGACGGTATATGCTCATTTGAAAGATGTGCAGTTCTCACATCAGCAGGCATTTTACGTTTCTAATGAGGGCATGACAGCAGGTACCTACTGCATTGGATTCGACGATACATGGGGAACTAACGGTTATGTAAACAAAGGCGATTACTGGAATTTCACCTTAACAAAGGACGTTCCGGCAGGAGCAAAACTTACAGGATTCTACGAAGCACCAGACCAGCCGCAGACGAACTGGAGAGTATATGTATATTCCGCAGATGGCAAGACAGTCCTTGAAACAGTTTCCACTGTAAACAAAGGCCAGAAAGGAACCCTGCTGGGAGTTATGAGTGCTTATGGAAATGATACTCTGAATGGTATCCAGCAGGTGGCATATGGTGACAATCGGTATGCCACAAGCGCAATAAGACAGTACCTGAACAGCGACAAACCAAAAGGGGAATGGTGGACAGCACAGGCCAAGTGGGACATTGCACCAGACCAGTTAAACCAGATTGACGGATATCTCTGCGGTATGGATCCAGAGCTACTGGCGGTACTCCAACCAGTAAAAGTTGTAACATACTGCAACACAGTTACAGCAATCGGGCAGAAACAGGTCAAGGATATCACATACGACAAAGTTACCATGATATCTCTGGAACAGATGTACATAAAATCACAGATTGCAGGGGAAGGGGAAGCCCACGAATACTACAAAGAACTCAACGGAACGGATACAAAATTCCAATTATGGCAGACATACGAGATTCTTAAAGCGTTTGCTGTTGGAAACCCAACAATCTCTAAGAGTATCTGCCTGCGTTCGGTGTATCTCGACAGCGCATACGACATCTGGCATGTGCTCTTCAACGGATTCATCACAAACAGCAACGCCGCAGGAACGAATGTGCCAATCCCGCTTATGTTCATCGGTGCAGCCTCATCAAATACCATCTCTGCACCCACGGATACGGAGGAAAGGAGTGAATAAAGATGTTCTTCGTGAAAAGAATCCTGTCTATCAGGCAGGAAAAGGAAATGGAAATCCTCAAGGCGAAAGTGGAAAGACAGCGTGAAACAATTGAGAATCAAAAAGTAACTATCCAGTATCTGGCGGCAATGACAGACGTTTATATTCCGGAAGAGGAGGAAGAGGAAGATGTACAGAATTTTATTGAAAATGAAGAAAATGTATAACCACGTAGACTGGCTGAAAATGGTGGAACAGTCAAAGGAACGTAGAAAACTTACAGAGGACGAGTATCAGAAATTAATTAACTAAAGATCGCTTTAACTAACTGAGCCAAAAATCGGAAAGGAGGGCGCAGAATGGAAAACGTGAAGGAAACGAAGGAAAACGAGCTGAACGAAGAAGCTTTGAAAGAACTCTCGAACAACAAAGGAGATGAGGACTAAATGGTACCCATTCGCGAAAACTTACTTAACCCGGGCAAATATGATTTGAAAGTGCCGGTGGAATCCTGCGCAAAGGACATGAAATATATCGTCGTGCACAACACGGCGAACGATGCTTCCGCCGCGAATGAAGTCGCGTATATGATTCGCAACGACAGCTCTACGTCGTTCAACGCGGCGGTCGATGACAAGGAGATCGTTGTCGGCATTCCGCTGAGTAGAGGTGCGTTTGCGGCAGGGCAGCGCGACGGCAACGCACATGGCATTCACATTGAGATTTGCTATTCGCTTTCGGGCGGCACGCGCTTCGACAAAGCCGAGAAGAACGCCGCAGAGTATATCGCAAAGCTGCTCACCGAGCGCAAGTGGGATATTTCGCACGTGAAGAAGCATCAGGCCTTCGACGGCAAATACTGCCCGCACCGCACGCTCGACAAGGGCTGGCAGCGCTTTTTGAACATGGTGAAACGCTATATGGAGCCGGCAAAAACGCCCGTTGCGAGCAAGTTTACCCCCTATCTCATCCGCAAAAACTGCCGTGACCCGCTGAACATCCGCAAGGGTCCGGGCACGAACTACGGCATTTTAGGGCAGATCAAAGATACGCTGCGCTACACAATCGTTGAAGAACGCAGCGGCCCCGGCTCCGCCAAGGGCTGGGGCCGTCTCAAAGCCGGCGGCTGGATCGCGAAGGACTGGGTGAAGAAGGTCTAAAAGTAAATACATAAAGCGAAAGGCGCAGGGCGGCCGGGATTTCCGAGCGGGCTCTGCGCCTTTTTTTATTTTTCGACTTGAAATTTACCGTATTTCTGCTATAATCTTTACAGTTATCCCTTTATGTTTATGCTTAAAAAGTGGTGGCCAAACTGCCAGAAAATTAAAGGAGCAGAGGATTATGAGTATTCCGGAAATGGACATGAACCCGGAGATCGCCCGAAAGTTACTCGAGGTCGGCGAAGAATTCCGCATTGAAGGCCCGTTCTTCTCGTACGAAGAAATCAAAATGGGCAACGTGAACCACACCTACAAAGTCAATTATATTCGCGATGACGGTACCGGCATGGCAAAGATTAAGTCTTTCCTTGTACAGCGCGTCAATACATATGCGTTCCAGCACCCGATTGAGCTGATGCAGAACATTGACCGTGTCACGGAGCACATCCGCGAAAAATGCCCGAATACGAAAAGTCTGCATTTCCATCACACGAAGCACGGCGTCAACTATTTGATGGATAATGACGGCTTCTGGCGGCTCAGCAACTACGTGCCGTCTGTGACGTTCGATACCTGCGACGACCTGAACGTGGTGCGCAGTGCGGGTGAGGCGTTCGGCGATTTCCAACTGATGTTGGCGGATTTCGATGCGAACTCCCTTTTCTACACGATCCCGGACTTCCACAACACGCGCAAGCGCTATGAGAAGCTGAAGGAAGACATGGCGGCCGACCCGTGCAATCGTGTGGCAGAGGTGCGCGAAGAGCTCGATTGGCTGCTTTCCGTAGAGGACGAGGCTTGCCGCCTGACCGACCTCTTTGAAAAAGGCGAGCTTCCGCTGCGCGTTACGCACAACGATACAAAGATCAACAATGTGCTGTTCGATGAGAAGACGCACGAGGCGCTCGTTGTCATCGATCTCGATACCGTTATGCCGGGTCTTGTCGGCCACGATTTCGGCGATGCCATCCGCTTTGCTGCAAATTTTGTGGAAGAAGATTGCGATTATCCGGAAAAGGCCGGCGTAAACCTCAATATTTTCTGGGCGTTTGCCGAGGGCTTCCTCAAAAAGACCGCCGCGTCTCTGACGAAAACCGAAGTGGATACGCTGGCGCTCAGCTGCTTTGCGCTTACCTGTGAGCTTGCAACGCGCTTCCTCGCGGACTACATCGTCGGCGATAAGTACTTTAAGGTCAAAAAGCCGCAGCATAACCTTGTCCGTACGCGCTGCCAGGTTGCCCTTGCAAAGGACATGCTGAATAAAATGGACGCGATGAACGCCATCGTGCAGGACTGCGCACGCCGCTACAAAGAGACCGAAAACGCATAATTCATTTTGCATCCAGACGACCCGGCAGTTTTGTCGGGTTGTTTTTAAAACTAGGGGGGAGTTTATCATGAAAATTCTGTTGACCGGCGCAAACGGTTTTGTGGGGGCGCGCATCCGTGCGGCGGCGCCCGTTATTTGTGCGCCGTCTCTGCGCGGGGCGGAAAAAGAGGATATCGACCGCCTCATCGACACCGTGCAGCCGGACGCCATCCTTCACACCGCGGCAATCTCGGACATCGGTGCGTGTGCCAAAGACCCGGAAGGCTCGTACCACGCAAACGTTTTGGTGCCGGAGTATTTAGCCAAAGCCGCAAACGGTGCGAAGCTCGTGTTGTTCAGCTCCGATCAGGTGTACAGCGGCGCAAAGGGCGATAAGCCGTTTACGGAAGACGACGTTGCGACCGCAAATCTCTACGCCGAAGAGAAGTTGGAAATGGAAAACCGCGTTCTCGCGATCGACCCGAACGCCGTCATGCTGCGTGCGACGTGGATGTATGACATGCCTATGTTTGGCGTGCCGAACCGCAGCAACCTCATCACGATGTTCCTGAACGCCGCCATCACCCAAAAGCCGCTTGCACTTTCCAAAGAGGAATTTCGCGGCATCACCTATGTGCGCGAGGTTGCAGAGCAGACCTTGCAGGCTGTGAACTTGCCCGGTGGCGCGTATAACTTCGGCAGCGAGGCAGATGTCTCCATGTACGCGCTTGCGGAGCTGTTTATGAAAAAAACAGGCATGAAGCTCAATTTGCAGGAAAAGTCCGGCGGCGAAAACCTCTGGATGAATTGCGCAAAGCTCAAAAACGCCGGCGGTGGATTTGAGACGACTGCCGAAGGCCTTGCGACGTGCATTGAAGACTATAATCTTTCGCTGCTCGGCCAATAACAAAACGAAAATCTCCTTTGAAGCCCGGTTTTATGGGTTCTTCAAAGGAGATTTTTAATGGGTCGAAACCTAATTATGTCAATAACCTTATGTGAACTAAATTATGTGAAGTTAAAGAAATTTGTCGAGCG
>ENA-UONQ01002857-UONQ01002857.1-human-gut-metagenome-genome-assembly--contig:-CS26-NODE-2857-length-10799-cov-4.838980_pt1 | contig 10799 bp, 9 predicted proteins | sample MGYA00242460_ERZ724007 | MGnify/ENA metagenome assembly ERZ724007
TAAAGCCCTTATAGGGCTTACTCAAGCCTCCGGCTTAGCCGGAGGTTTTGACTTTCAGGTGGGCCACACGGCCTGCCGCAGCGCCGTGAGGTCATGGGTGCGGAAGAGAAAATACAGTGAGCACACCGCGTCGGCGGTAAAGGCCATGAGGCACAGCCATGTGATGCCCGCCGGAATCCGGCGCTCCAGCAGTTCAAGCAGCGGAGCGACACGGGTCACCGCTGGGACAGTCAGCAGTCCCCAACTTAAAGAGAAGGGAAGGCAGACCCGGCCCCGGAGATTGCCAGGGAGGCCGGTATAATCCCAGAAGCGGACGCCTAAGAAAGTTTCGCCCCACCAGTGATAGGCGTATTCCACCGCCGTTGTCACCACCGTACCGGAGAGGTACAGCCGCCAGCCGGATAGAAGGGGCGGCGGCAGCGTTAGCACCGCCGTGAGGCCGAGGCCGTATACCGGGCAGAGGGGCTCCAGCAAAAGGCAGCGCCGCCGCTGAAAGGGCGAGCGGGTCAGCGCGGCAAAGATTCGCTCCAGCAGCCAGCCCAAAAGGCTGAAAAACCAAAAGCTCCAAAAAAAATCTGCCATCTATCGCCCTCCTGTGCTGTGATTTTTTCAGTATGAGCAACGCGGCGGGAGTCTATGCGCCTTGCATGGGGCGCTGATTTGTGATACACTCGAAAAAACGAGAGGGGGCAGAGCAGTGGCGGATACTTGGGAAGCGCTGAGGGCGGAATGTGCCGCCTGCCGGGGCTGCGCGCTGGCGGACACCCGGACGAACGTAGTCTTCGGCGATGGAAGCGAAACGGCGGAGATCATGCTCATCGGCGAGGGACCCGGCCAGCACGAGGATGAGGAGGGCGTGCCCTTTGTAGGCAGGGCGGGACAGCTTTTGGACGATATGCTGGAGATCATCCATCTGGACCGGACAAAGGTCTACATTGCCAACGTGGTCAAGTGCCGCCCGCCTCAGAACCGGGACCCGCTGAACGTGGAGCAGGACGCCTGCATCGGCTATCTGCGGCGGCAGGCGGCGCTGGTGCAGCCGAAGATCATCGTGTGCCTCGGGCGCATTGCGGCAAAGGTCATCATCAAGGAGGACTTTAAGATCACGCAGGAGCACGGACAGTGGTTCCAGCGGGGCGGCGTGCAGATGACCGCCATTTACCATCCGGCGGCGCTGCTGCGGGATGAGAGCAAGCGGCCGGACACGTTTTTGGATTTAAAGAGCATTCAGACCAAGGTTCGGGAGCTGTGTGAGTATACAGAGTGCTGAAAAACGGAAGCATCGACATTGTCGATGCTTCCGTTTTGCTCGTGGATTCAGAATGCAGAGCCCTTAAAAATAAATTCGATTTGCGGACAGCGTTTTTCAAACGCTGAATGAATTGGAAAGAAATACAATAGCGGTGATAACGCTTATCACAAGGGGTACAATAAAACAAGAGGCAATCAAGGGTAATGTAAAAATCGGAGAACTGCAAAAGCAGCCCTCCAATTTTTATTTGATTAAGAGTGACAGACCTCAGACCCGCTTCCAGGAGGTACCATCCTTAGTGTCGGTGATCTCAATGCCCTGTGCCTTCAGCTCGTCCCGGATACGGTCGGCTTCGGCAAAGTTTTTGGCCTTTTTGGCCTCATAGCGCTGCAGCACCAGCGCGTCAATGGCGGGGTCGCCCTCGCCGGTGACGGTGTAGCCGCCCTCAGCCTTGGCGCTCTGGGCCTTGGCGTTGGCCTCCCGGACAGATGCCGCCTTTTTTAGCAGGGACAGGCTCAGGACGGTATCGAAGCTATCGAGAATGGCCAGTTTCGTGGCGTCATTGGCCTTGGCTTTCAGGGCGTCATACAGCGCGGTAACGCCCATGGAGGTGTTCAGATCGTTGCCCACCTGCTGAATGAATTTGTCCTTGTACTCCTGAAGCACGGCGCTGTCCACGCTGCCATCCGCCGGGTCCAGAGCGGCGATCTTCGCGATGAGCTTGCTGTACGCCGCAGCAGCGTTATCCAGATTTTCCCAAGAGAACACCAGCGCCTTGCGGTAGTGGCTCTGGAGGCAGAAGAAACGGTAGGCCAGCGGGTCATAACCCTTTTCCTCCAGCAAAGAGACCGTGAGGAACTCACCCTTGGACTTACTCATTTTGCCGTGGCTGGTGTTCAGGTGGGCCACGTGGAACCACTGGGGGCACCAGGGATGGCCCAGATAGCTTTCGGACTGGGCAATCTCGTTGGTGTGGTGGGGGAAGGCGTTGTCAATGCCGCCGCAGTGGAGGTCAAGGTATTCGCCGTTATACTTCATGGAGATGCCGGAGCACTCAATGTGCCAACCGGGATAGCCCACGCCCCACGGGGAGTCCCACTTCAGGGCCTGGTCCTCGAACTTGGACTTGGTGAACCAGAGGACGAAATCGTTTTTGTTCTTTTTGTTGGTGTCCTCCTCCACGCCCTCACGGACGCCGACAGCCAAGTCCTCCTCGTTGTGGTCATTGAACACATAGTAGCGCTTGAGCTTGCTGGTGTCGAAGTACACGTTGCCGCCGGCAAGGTAGGCGTAGCCGGTGTCCAGCAGCTTGGTGATGATCTTGATATAGTCATCAATAAGGCCGGTAGCGGGCTGCACGGTGTCCGGCCGCTTGATGTTCAGCTTGCGGCAGTCGTCAAAGAAGGCGTCGGTGTAGTATTTGGCTACCTCCATGACGGTCTTGTGCTCCCGGTGGGCGCCCTTGAGCATTTTATCCTCGCCCTCGTCAGCGTCGGAGGTCAGATGGCCTACATCCGTGATGTTCATGACGCGGTTGACGCTGTAGCCGGTGTAGCGCAGGAATTTTTCCAGCACATCCTCCATGATGTAGCTGCGGAGATTGCCGATATGGGCGAAGTGATACACCGTGGGGCCGCAGGTGTACATTTCCACGTGGCCGGGGGTGTGGGTGGTAAATTCAGCCTTTTTGTGGGTAGCGGAGTTGTAGAGATACATAAATATCCATCCTTTCAGCAATTTCGGACACAGGACGCGAAAACGCCTCCCGTGCCGCTTCGGCACGAGAGGCGATCAAAAACCGCGGTTCCACTCTCATTTTTCACTCAAAGGCCCGTAACGTGGGCTGGCCGGAGGGCATCTAAAATCCCCCGCGCTCCCGGACGCACGTTCCCATGCTCCGCCGCAGGCACGCTTTCAGCCGGTGACGCGCCCTCTCTGACCCTTGGATGCACGGTACTCTTTCCGTTCAACACGCTATTTGTACCTTGTAGGATAGCAGAAAGCGGCGGTACTGTCAAGTCCCTTTCTCACAGGCCCAGCAGGGCAGTGGCAAAGCGGAAATAGATGAGCAGGGAGAGTGCGTCCACAATGGTGGTGATGAAGGGGGAGGCCATCACGGCGGGGTCAAAGCCCAGCTTTTTCGCCAGTAGCGGCAGCATACAGCCCACGATCTTGGCGGCGAATACCGTGCAGATCAGCGTCAGGCAGATGACAGCGGCCACGGCGACGGTGATGGGATTGTGGAACACCAGCCGGTCCAGCAGCATGAGCTTGACAAAGTTGGCGGCGGCCAGCGCTGTGCCGCACAGCAGCGCCACCCGGCACTCCTTCCAGACCACCTGAAGAAGATCGGAAAACTCAATATCGCCCAGCGAAATGCCGCGGATGACAGTGACGCTGGCCTGCGAGCCGCAGTTGCCGCCGGTGTCCATCAGCATGGGGATATAGGCGGTGAGAATGGTAAAGGCGCTGAGAGCGTCCTCAAAGCTGGAGATGATCTGGCCGGTGAACGTGGCGGAGATCATCAAAAGCAGAAGCCACGGGATGCGGGATTTAAAGGTCTCAAAGGCACTGGTGCGAAGATAGGGCTTGTCCGTAGGCAGCATAGCCGCCATCTTCTCCATGTCCTCCGTGGTCTCTTCCTGCAAAACGTCAATGGCGTCATCCACGGTGACAATACCCACGAGGCGGTTTTCAGTATCCACCACGGGGAGGGCCAGAAAGTCATATTTACTCAGGGCGCGGGCGGTCTCCTCCTGATCGTCCAGCGTCTGAACGCAGACGAAGTTCCGCTCCATGATGTCCCCAATGACATCGTCCTCCTCCGCCAGCAGCAACGTGCGGATGGAGAGAACGCCGATGAGATGGCGCCCATCGTCAATGACATAGCAGACGTTGATGGTCTCCTTGTCCGGGCCAGTGCGGCGGATGCGCTTCAGGGCGTCCTCCACCGTCATGGTGGCCTTCAAATCCACATACTCCGTGGTCATGATGGAGCCGGTGGAATCCTCGGGGTACTTGAGAATTTCGTTGATGCTCTTTCGTATATCCGGGTCGGAGTGCTTCAGGATACGCTTGACTACGTTGGCGGGCATTTCCTCCACGATGTCCACGGTATCGTCCAGATACAGCTCGTCCAGAACCTCCTTCAGCTCCGTGTTGGAAAAGCCGCGAATCAAAAGCTCCTGCTGGTCGCTCTCCAACTCCACGAACACCTCGGCGGCCTGCTCCTTCGGCAGCAGGCGGAACAGCAGAGGCAGCGTCTTCTCGTCATCCAGATCGTCCGCCAGAATGGCAATGTCCGCAGGCTCCATGGGGAGCAGGAGGTCCCGCAGCTCCGTATATCGTTTTCGGTTCACCAGATCCTCAATCTTTTCCACCAGTTCCCCGCGATTTTCCAACTCAAACATAGCGTGACCTCCTTTCCGGGCGCCGCCCGGTATTTCCGCTCAATGGCGGATGGGAAAATAAAAGACTCCGCCGCCCGGTCCCGGTACGGTGAAGTCCTGCCCTTGGATGCCCCTCGCTCTGCGGAGCGGGCATCCCACCGTTCAAGCTTTAGCTTCACAGGGCGGTGAAATCGCGTTAGATGATACCTTGAAGTTCGATATCGCCTGTTCAAACCCTCTCATGATGTCTCCATCACTCTGCGGCAGCGATCCATATCCCTGTGGTAGCCTTACCTACCGGAATTATGCGGTTGTCATTTCCTACTTGATTATAGTATGCCAAAAAAACGGCAATGTCAACCCATGGCGGCGGATTTTGCAAAGTTTTGACCATTTGATGTAAAGAGGGCGAGAATGGCGGCGAGACGCGCTTTTTCTGCGCGTCCCGCCGGGAATCAGTTCAAGCTGTTTTCACTTTGTCGGAACAGCTTTTGCACCCGCTCCGCCGTGTCCGGGTGACGGGCAAGGGAGGGGTCATGGGCCAGCAGCTCCTCAGCGGCGGTCTGGGCCTCGGTTAAAAGGCGGGTATCGCAGCCGATGTCTGCCACCCGCAGCCCCGGCAGGCCGTGCTGCCGAAGGCCGAAGAAGTCGCCGGGGCCGCGGAGCCGCAGGTCCTCCTCGGCAATTTTGAAGCCGTCGGCGGTTTTCGTCATGGCGCGGAGCCGCTGACGGGTCTCGTCATTTTTGTTGTCGGACACCAGCACGCAGTAGGACTGGTGCTGCCCCCGGCCCACCCGGCCCCGGAGCTGGTGGAGCTGGCTGAGGCCGAAGCGCTCCGCGTTTTCCACCACCATTAGACTGGCGTTGGGAACGTCCACGCCCACTTCAATGACGGTGGTGGACACCAAAATATTCGTCTCTCCTGCGGCAAAGGCGGACATTACAGTGTCTTTTTCCCTGGACTTCATTTTGCCGTGGACATAGGCAACCCTTAAATCCGGGAAAATTTCGGATTGCAGCTTTTGGGCGTATTCCGTCACAGCCTTGCGCTCATCGGGGAGATCATCATTTTCGGATACCATGGGGCAGACGATATACACCTGCCGCCCGGCCTCCACCTGCTTGCGGATAAAGGCGTACAGTCTGGGATAATAGGCGGAGGTAACGGCGTAGGTCTCAATGGGCTTGCGGCCCGGGGGGAGCTGGTCAATAACGGAAACATCCAGATCACCGTAGAGAATCAGCGCCAGCGTCCGGGGGATGGGCGTGGCGGACATGACTAAGGTGTGGGGGTGCTCGCCCTTTTCTGCCAGCGCTGTCCGTTGGGCCACGCCGAAGCGGTGCTGCTCGTCCGTTACCACAAGGCCGAGGTTGGCATAGGCCACGCCGCCGGAGATGAGGGCGTGGGTGCCGATGGCAAAGTCCAGCTCGCCGGAGGCAAGCTGTGCCGTAACGGAACGCTTTGTTTTGGCGGGAGTGGAGCCGGTAAGCAGGGCGCAGCGAAGCCCTAACTGCTCCAGCAGTGGGGCAAGACCCCGATAGTGCTGCTCCGCCAAAAGCTCTGTAGGGGCCATCAGCGCTGCCTGACGTCCGTTTTTCACACAGAAATAGACGCAGGCGGCGGCCACCATGGTCTTGCCGGAGCCGACATCCCCCTGACAGAGCCGGTTCATGGGCTTCCCGGCGGTCATGTCGGCAATGGCCTCGTCCACGCAGCGGCGCTGGGCACCTGTCAGGATAAAGGGGAGGGCATCATAAAACGGCGCCATATCCACAGGGCGGAACGGCTCCACGGACACGGTTTCCCGCCGGGACCGCAGCAGCTTCAGCCCAATGGCGAAAAAGAATAGCTCCTCAAAGGCCAGCCGCCGTCGGGCGATGTCCAGCGCCTCGGGAGATTCCGGGAAGTGGATATTCTCATAGGCATAGTTTACCCGGCAGAGGCCGTGGGTCTGCCGCACGGAGTCCGGCAGGCAGTCCGGCAGAATGTCGGCGCATCCGTCCAAGCCCTGCCGGATGGCCCGGGACAGCAAAAGCTGGCTCACTCCGGCAGTGAGGGGGTAGACCGGCACGATGCGGCCGGTGAACTCCTGGCGGCCCTCCGGCTCCACCACGGGGCCGGCCATGGTCTTCCGCAGGAGGGAACCCTCGGCCCGGCCGTAGAAAATGTAGGTTTCGCCCACCCGGAGCTGGTTTTTCAGCCATGACTGATTGAAAAAGGTGACGTCCAGCGCGCCGGTATCGTCCACAGCCCGGACCTTGACTAAGTCCATGCCCTTTCGAATGTGGGATACCTTTGGCTCCGAGGCGATCATGGCGGCAACGCAGGCGGTCTCGCCGGGAATGAGACTGCTGATGGGCCTTGTCTCCCGGCGGTCTTCATAGCGGCGGGGGAACCAGCCGATAAGGTCACCCAGCGTGAAAATGCCCAGCTTTCCCAGCGCCTTGGCCTTGGCCTCGCCGATGCCCTTGATGTAGCGCACATCGGTATTCAGGTCCGCCATGCTGCCGCCCCCTTTCAGGCAAAATAGAACAAGGCTATTATAAACGGCGGCGGGAGATTTGAAAAGGGAATCCTGCCGAAAAATGGAAAGGAACGAAAAATCCGGCCCTGCCAAAATCGGCGGGGCCGGGGAATTTGGGAAACGGCATCTGCGTTTTGATTGTTACAGCGCGGTGTTCACATAGTCTACAAAGCGGTAGGTCAGGCCGTTTTCCGTGGCCGGCGCTTCAGTGCGCTCCACCGTCCACTCCGGCAGAGCGTCTAAATTTGGGAAAAACGTATCGGCGTTTTCAGCGGCGGCGTCCACGCGGGTGACGCAGGCGCGGCGGCACCGGCCCAGCAGAGCGGCATAAATGCTGCCGCCGCCGATGAGCCAGACGTCCTCTCCGTCTCCAGCCAGCCGCAGCGCGTCCTCCGGTGTGTGGACGATCTCACAGCCCTCCCGGGAAAAGGCCGGGTCACGGGTGATGACGATGTTCCGCCGCTTGGGCAACGGTCTGCCGCCGGGGAAGGAATCCAGGGTCTTGCGGCCCATGATGACGGTGCCGCCGGTGGTCAGCGCGCGAAAATGCTTCATGTCCCCCGGCAGGGAGAACAGCAGATCACCGCTCCGGCCAATGGCCCACTGTTTATCTGTGACAACGATGGCGTTCATGGTATGGCTCCTTAAATGGCAATGGGAATTTTATCCTCGAAGGGGGCGGGGGTGTAGCCCTCCATCGTAAAGCTGTTCCGGGTGAAGGCATAGAAATCCGTCACGGAGGGGTCTATGGCGAACTTCGGCGCGGGGGCGGGGGTCTGGGTCAGCATCTTCTCCACGATGGGCACATGGCGGTCATAAATATGGGCGTCGGCGATGACGTGGACCAGCTCGCCGGGCACAAGTCCGCTGACCTGAGCCATCATGTATACCAGCACGGCGTACTGCACCACGTTCCAGTTGTTCGCGGCCAGCATATCCTGGCTGCGCTGGTTCAAAATGGCGTTGAGGACATTGCCGGAGACGTTGAAGGTCATGGAGTAGGCGCAGGGGTAGAGGTTCATCTCGTGGAGGTCGGCAAAGTTATAGATATTCGTGAGGATGCGGCGGCTGGCAGGATTGTGCTTCAAGTCGTAGAGCACCCGGTCCACCTGATCCATGTCTCCCTCGGGATAGTGGTGCTTGACGGCCAGCTGATAGCCGTAAGCCTTGCCGATGGAGCCGGTCTCATCCGCCCACTGGTCCCAGATTCGGGCGTTGAGGTCATGGACGTTGTTGGACTTCTTCTGCCAGATCCACAGCAGCTCGTCCACAGCTGTTTTCCAGTAGGTCCGGCGGAGGGTCAGGATGGGGAACTCCTTTTGCAGATCGTAGCGGTTGACGATGCCGAATTTTTTGATGGTGTGGGCGGGCGTGCCGTCCTCCCAGTGCGGGCGGACGTTCTGGTCGGTGTCCCAGACGCCGTGGTCCAGAATCTCCCGGATGTTTTGAATGAATACGGTATCCGCGTAGCTCATGTGACAGCTCCTTCGAAAGTTTTTCTTTATCATAGCAGAAGCGGAGCGCTTCGGCAATCCAAAATTTCACTGTGAATTTCAGCATATTTTATAGCAATTTTCGGCTGAAAACAGAAAATTCGCCTTGAAAACGCGCAAAAAGTGCGGTAGCATAGAGAAAAAGGGAGGTGGTTTTGTGCTGGACCGCAGCGAGGTAGGCAAGCGGGGCTACTTGGACCGGGATTTCCGGCTGGTGCACCTGAAGGATTCTTTAGCGCCGCGCATCGACTATCACTACCATGAGTTTGACAAGCTGGTATTTTTCCTCGGCGGCAGGGTGACCTATGTGGTGGAGGGCGTGACGTATTTCCTCCGGCCGTGGGACATCCTGCTAATTCAGCATAACCTCATCCACCGGCCCATCATCGATGCCTCAGAGCCCTATGAGCGGGTGGTGCTGTGGCTGGGACGGGACTGGCTGGCGCGCCGCAGCGACCCCGGCGAGCCGTTGGACGCCTGTCTTGACCACAGCCGGGAAGCGGGCTTCCATCTGTTGCGGACAGCAGAGGAGCGCCGGCTGGGCTATGCACGGGCCATCGGCCATCTGGAGGATTCCCTGCGCTCCGAGGAATTCGGCGCCCGTCGTATGGCGGATACCCTGTGCCAGCAGATTCTCATCCATGTGAACCGGGACCTGCTGCGGGCCAATACGGCCCAATCGGAAACGGACAGCTACCGGGTGGACCCCAAAATGGAGGAGGTTCTGCGCTATATCGCCTCCCATCTGGAGGAGGATCTATCGGTGGACGCGCTGGCGGGACGGTTCTTTATGAGCCGGTACTACCTGATGCACCGCTTCAAGGAGGTGACGGGCTCCACCGTCCACCAGTACACGGTACAAAAGCGCCTGCTTCGGGCGGGAGAGCTGATTCGCGAGGGCGTGCCGGTGATGAAGGCGGCGGAGCAGGCGGGCTTCCCGGAATATTCCTCGTTTCTGCGGGCGTTCCAGAGCACGTTCCACACCAGCCCCCGGAGCTTTAAGTAAAATAGCGCCCTGCCGAAAGGCGGGGCGCTGCTTTGCTGTCAAAAGAGAGACCGCAGCGGTGGTACCGATGCGGTCTCTTTTTTGATTTATGCAAGGAAGCCCTTGAGGATGCACTCCTCGGCCTCCTCCGGGGTCAGGCCCAGCGTTTCCAGCTTCAAAAGCTGGTCTCCGGCGATTTTGCCGATAGCGGCCTCGTGGACCAATTGTGCCTCTGTGCTGTTGGCTACGATGGCGGGAATGGACTGGATATGGGCCTCGTCCATGATAATGGAGTCGCACTGAACATGGCCGAAGCAGGCGCTGTTGCCCACCATTTTTGGATAGAAGGTCTGGCGGGAGGTGTTTTTGGCAACGGAACGGGAAATGACCCGGCCCTTGGAATTTTCACCGTCAAGAACGATTTCCATATCGCTTTCGGCCACCTGATCACCATGGGTCATGAGCCGCTCCGTGACCACCGCCTCGGCATTTTTGCCGCAGACGATCTTTGTTTCCCGCTTTGTGGAGTCGATGCCGCGAATCTGCACGGTTTCCATTTGAATGGAGGCGCCCTCCTCCAGATAGACTACCGTTTGGGGATTCATGATGCGGCCGCCGGTGCCGTCGCCCTCGCCGTAGTGCTTCTCCGTGTACTTTACATGGGAATTTTTGCCGACATAGAAGGTGTGCAGACCGTCATGGCGGCTGGCCTCGGCGCCGCAGTTGTGGATACCGCAGCCCGCTACAATGTCCACATCGCAGTCCTCACCGATGTAGAAGTCATTATAGACCATTTCCTGAATGCCGGGCTTTGTGATGATGACGGGAATGTGACACTGCTCGCCCTTGGTCCCGTCCTTGATGCGGATGTCAATGCCGCTTTTGCCATCGGTCTTGCCAGTGATCTCAATGTGCTCCGTGGACTGGCGGCCATCGCAGCCGGAGTCCTTGCGGATGTTGAAGGCCCCTATGGGCTTGCCGACAAGATCGGCGATTTTTTCCAAAAGCTCCCGATCTACCTGAGATTCCATCATAAGGCGTGTACCTCCTTGTTCAGTACCGGGCAGCCGCCCAGCGTATCGGACAGAATTTGCGGCAGGATGTCCTGCGGCAGACCCCGGTGCCGGATGGCACCGTCGCCCACAACGATGACCT
>ENA-UONQ01002876-UONQ01002876.1-human-gut-metagenome-genome-assembly--contig:-CS26-NODE-2876-length-10711-cov-3.573198_pt1 | contig 10711 bp, 8 predicted proteins | sample MGYA00242460_ERZ724007 | MGnify/ENA metagenome assembly ERZ724007
CTTTGAAGAGCTTCTGGATGAATTTGAGGTATGCATGAAATGACAATGGACCGGACGGAAGGTGATTTAAAGTAAGGGTAAATTTGGAAACAGGAGGAATGTATTATGTTGGGAACCATTGCAAATACTGGCGCAATTCTCACGGGCTGCGTAGTGGGAAGCACCTTAAAGAAGGGAATCGGAGAAAAGTATAAAACTGTGATGATGGATTCCATGGGGCTGGCAGCCACAGCCCTTGGAATCAATTCCATTGCAGAAGCCATGCCTGAATCACAGTATCATGTTCTGTTTATTGTAAGTCTGGCCCTGGGCGGCCTGATCGGTACCGGGCTTGATCTGGAGGCTGTCTTTGACCGGGCTGTGGGAAGGATTTCCGGCAGCTCTGAGCTGTCTAAGGGACTGTCTACAGCGATCCTGCTGTTCTGTGCAGGCACGCTTTCGATTCTGGGACCCATGCAGAGCGCCCTTCTGGGAGATAATACCTTCCTTTATACCAATGCTGTTCTGGACGGAATTACTTCTACGGTACTCAGCTCTGCCTTTGGCTTCGGTATCGCCATTGCGGCAGCGGTGCTTTTTTGCTGGCAGGGGAGTATCTATCTGCTGGCAAGTGTGATTGAACCCTTTATTACAGACGCTCTGATGACGGAAATCAGTCTGGTAGGCGGAATTTTAATTTTAAGCAGCGGTCTGGGCATACTGGGAATCAAGCAGATCCGTACATTGAATCTGCTCCCGGCTCTTTTGGTGCCGCCTGTGGTGATTGCCCTTCTGATAGCAGTGGGGATGGGATGAGGAGTACATATGCCGATTGGAGGATAATAAAATATGAACTGGAACTTTTACTTTTCCGGTATTTTATATGCAAAGATACGGGAAGAAACGGAAGCTCTGACGGCCCGGATTCTGGATATTGAAACAGGAAATCTGGGCGAAGAAAGACCTTTCGGAGAAAAGGAAAATGTATTTTTACAGAAGCTGTGCAGCCGCAGCATCGCAGGCTTTTTTGAAAAGAAAGCAGCTTATGAGGAGAAAATTGCACAGGAGCCGGAAGTCTTTACTCTGGACGGGGAACGGTTTACAAACCGCCGGAGCGAGTCCTATATCCAGAGAGATAAGAAATTTCCAATGGACTTATTTTATGAAAATGGAAAAATCTGGGCAGTTTTAATGAGTGGACGCGATTATACCGGCATTCTGGTAAAAGAGGGTATGGAAGAGAATACGGTTCTGAAAATCTGGGATGAGGTATATCCTGACAGGCAGTGTTTTGGCGTCCGGTTTCTGGGAACAGAGTTTGTAAAGACCAGGGACGGGGAAATGCTGGCTTCGGATGTATATCCTCCCTCAGAGGGACAGCGTTTTCCCACGGTTCTGATCCGTACCCCTTATGGTAAATCAAGAGGGTTGGAAGGATATTACCGCTTTGTCCAGAGAGGCTATGCAGTGGTGATTCAGGATGTAAGAGGACGGGAGGACAGTACAGGGGAATGGATGCCCCAGTATTATGAAATTGAAGATGGAGATGATGCCTTAAACTGGATTGCTGCCCAGTCCTGGAGCGACGGGAGTGTGGGAATGACCGGAGGCTCCTATCTGGGATATGTTCAGTGGGCTGCTGCTGCCAGCGGAAATCCTCATCTGAAGGCCATGCTTTCCAGCGTATGTGCCGGAAGCGCCTTTGTAGACCTTCCAAGAAGGGGCGGCTGCTTTGACTCAGGCATGCTGGCATGGTGCTTTGCTGTGTCAGAGCAGAGGATGCGTCCGGATCTTATGGAACAGGAGAACTGGGATGAGATTCTGGATATCCGTCCCATTGAGGATATTCCGAAAAAGGCTCTGGGGCGGGAACTGCCCTTTCTGACCGAATGGCTGAGGCATAAGGATATGGACGAATTCTGGAAAAAGGGAAACTGGCATCTCAACTATAAGGGCGGACCGGTTCCTGCGCTGATCATGTCCGGCTGGTTTGATGATAACGGAATGGGAACATCAGAGGCTCTGGAGCTGGTAAAGGACTGGCCTGAGGGAACCTGGAAGGCAGTGCTCGGTCCATGGAAGCACAGCGGCAATGCAGACTATGATCTCCACGGTATTCATATGGGGCCGGATGCCCTGCGCTATGATATGGATATCCTCTGTATGAAGTGGCTGGAGCATTTTTTAAAGGGAATAGAGAATGGCATTGAGAGGACGCCTGCGCTGGAATATTATACTCTGGGTGATAATACCTGGAAAAACGGGCAGTGCTGGCCGCCGGCCAATACAGAAGAAGCAATCCTTTACCTGAACGGAGCAGAGGACGATTCAGCTGCCGGAAATGGAGCCGCCTGCGGTCAGGGAAGCCTGAGCTTTAGGGCTCCTGAAACAGGTGGAAGGGATTCCTATTTTTATGATCCCGGAAATCCGTCCGTACATATTATAGATATGTCTGAAAATGAACTGGAGGTTCCGGAGGACTATACGGTGATCGAACGGCGGGAGGATATGCTTTCCTATACCACAGAGCCCTTTAAGGAGCCCTTTACGATTACGGGCGAACTGGCGGTGAAGCTGTATGTTTCCTGTGACTGTCCTGATACAGATTTTATGGTCCGAATTACAGATGTAGATGAAACAGGGCGGTCCATTAAGCTGGCGGATGGTGTTTTATGTGCAAAATACAGAAATGGCTTTGAACAGGCTGAGTATCTTAAGCCGGATCAGATTTATCCTGTTACTATACGCACCACCAAAATATCCAATACGTTTCTTCCAGGCCACAGCCTTCGGCTGACGGTTACATCCAGCGGTAAAAACTTCATTTTCCCCAACAGCAACACAGAAGATGGCTTTGACAGCACTCGTATGGAAAAAGCCCATGTCACGGTACACCGGGGAGCACAGACGCCGTCCGCAGCGGTGATGATGAGAGAGAAGGACTGAGGGAAAGGACAGGGCGTTTCGGGGAAAATGGGTACTGTTCAGACGGTGAAAACTATGATAGAATTATAACATATCACAAGATAAGAGGAGGATATTATGATCCGTCAGTTAATTGAAAAAATACAAAAAACCAAGGCGCCGATCTGCGTAGGCTTAGATCCCATGCTTTCCTACGTTCCGGAGCATATCCAGGCGGCTGCTTTTGAGCAGTACGGCGAGACATTAGAGGGAGCGGCAGAGGCAATCTGGCAGTTTAATAAGGAAATTGTAGATCATACCTTTGATCTGATCCCGGCTGTTAAGCCTCAGATTGCCATGTATGAGCAGTTTGGTATTGAGGGCTTAAAGGTATATAAGAGAACTGTAGACTACTGTAAGGAAAAGGGGCTGGTTGTAATCGGCGATGCAAAGAGAGGTGACATCGGCTCTACCTCCGCAGCCTATGCCACCGGTCATATCGGAAGCGTACAGGTAGGCTCTAAAACCTACAGCGGCTTTGACACAGATTTCCTTACGGTAAACCCATATCTGGGCACAGACGGTGTAATACCATTTGTAGACGTTTGCAACAGCCATGACAGAGGCCTTTTCGTTCTGGTAAAGACCTCCAATCCTTCCAGCGGCGAGTTTCAGGACCGCTTGATCGACGGACGTCCGCTTTACGAGTGGGTGGCAGAGAAGGTAGTAGAGTGGGGCAATGCTTCCATGGACGGAGATTACAGCAATGTAGGCGCAGTAGTAGGAGCAACCTATCCGGAGATGAGCCGTATTTTAAGAAATCTCATGCCTCATACCTATTTCCTGGTACCGGGCTACGGCGCTCAGGGAGGTACTGCTGAAGACTTAAAGCACTGCTTTAATAAAGACGGTTTAGGAGCCGTTGTAAATTCCTCCAGAGGTATTATTGCGGCCTACAAGCAGGAAAAATATAAAAAGTTCGGTACAGAGCATTTTGCAGAGGCATCCAGACAGGCTGTGATGGATATGGTGGCAGATATTAACAGCGTACTGTAAGATGAATTACGGCATCAGGACGGAAATGGAAATAGGAGAATGTTCATGGCAAAGTTAAAGATGACAGCCTCTGTGGTTTCACAGGCACAGCTGGCTGAAGGTATTTATGATTTAAGACTGAAGGCCCCGGAGATTGCGTCACAGGCAGCGGCAGGACAGTTTGTATCCGTCTATTCCAAAGACGGCTCCCGTCTGCTTCCAAGACCCATCAGCCTCTGCGGAATCGACAAAGAGGCCGGACAGCTGCGTCTGGTATACAGAGTAGCAGGGGCAGGCACAGAAGAGTTTTCTGCATTGAAGGCAGGGGATACGGTCGATATCCTGGGGCCTCTGGGAAATGGCTTTTCTCTTCTGGAAGGGAAAAAAGCCTTCCTGATCGGCGGCGGTATCGGTATTCCTCCTATGCTGCAGCTGGCAAAGGAGCTGTGTGCGCTGAATGGTTCTGAAATGGTTCAGTCTGTGATTGGCTATCGCGACAGCCAGCTGTTTTTGAAGGATGAATTTGAAGCTTACGGTCCGGTTTATACTGCTACAGAGGATGGAAGCCGGGGAACAAAGGGGAATGTGCTGGATGCAATCCGCGAAAATGGACTTACTGCAGATGTGATTTATGCCTGCGGTCCGACCCCTATGCTTCGCGCCTTAAAGGCATATGCGGCAGAGAACAACATTCAGTGCTGGATTTCTCTGGAGGAGAAGATGGCCTGCGGTGTGGGCGCCTGTCTTGCCTGTGTCTGCCAGTCTAAGGAAAAGGACGAGCATTCTCAGGTGCACAATAAGCGTATCTGCAAGGACGGCCCTGTATTCCTGGCAGATGAGATTGAACTGTAAAGGAGGACGGCCCTGTGAATATGAGTGTAAATATCGCCGGAGTGGAATTTAAAAATCCGGTGATGGAAGCCTCCGGAACCTTTGGCTCCGGTATGGAATACAGTGAATTTGTAGATTTAAACCGTCTGGGCGCTGTTGTTACAAAAGGCGTGGCAAATGTACCCTGGCCCGGAAATCCCACTCCCAGAATCGCGGAGACCTACGGCGGTATGATCAATGCCATTGGTCTGCAGAATCCGGGAATTGACGTATTTGCAAAGCGTGATATTCCATTTTTGAAGAAATACGATACAAAAATTATTGTGAATGTCTGCGGTCGTTCCACAGAGGACTACATTGAGGTAGTAGAGCGTCTGGGAGAAGAGCCGGTGGATATGCTGGAGATCAACATTTCCTGTCCCAATGTAAAAGAGGGGGGGATTGCTTTCGGTCAGGATCCAAAGGCGGTTGAGGCGATTACAAAGGCAGTAAAGGCTCATGCAAAGCAGCCGATTATTATGAAGCTCAGTCCCAATGTGACAGATATTACCGTGATGGCAAAGGCTGCTGAGGCAGGCGGTGCAGATGCGATTTCCCTGATCAATACCATAACGGGAATGAAGATTGACGTGGAGCGCCGTACCTTTGCCGTAGCCAACAAAACAGGCGGACTTTCCGGCCCTGCTATCAAGCCGGTGGCAGTGCGCATGGTGTATCAGGCAGCTAATGCGGTTAAGCTCCCTATTATTGGAATGGGCGGTATTGCCAATGCAGCGGATGCTCTGGAGTTTATTCTGGCAGGTGCTACGGCTGTAGCCATTGGAACAGCCAATTTCCACAATCCATATGCAACTGTGGAAACCGTAGACGGTATCCGGGCATATATGGAACGCCACGGAATAGATGATATAAAAGAACTGATCGGCGCTGTGAAATAAGCAGCCGAAGCAGGGATAGAAACGATGACGAAAGCCCGCGGGAGTCAGAATCCGGCGGGCTTTCACTGACAGACGCTTTTACAGGGGGGAAGCAGCACTCGAAAGGAGAAGGGCATGGACAATCAGAGATATAACGTACTTTTTATACAGACAGATCAATGGTCTCAGAATTTTATGGGGTATAGAGGGTGCAGTGAAATTATGACTCCCACCATTGACCAGCTGGCAAGAGACGGGGTGATTTATACAAACTGCTACAGCACCTGTCCGGTATGTATACCGGCCAGACGGAGTCTGATGACAGGTATGAGCCCCAGAAGCCATGGTGACAGGGTATACAGCGACCGGATGAAGATGCCGGAAGCGAAAACACTGGCCCAGGCATTTTCGGATGCCGGATATCAGACTGTGGCAGTGGGAAAGCTTCATGTGTATCCCCAGAGAAACCGTATTGGTTTTAATGAGGTGATTCTTCAGGAAGAGGGACGCTATGAATTTGGCGTTCTGGACGATTATCAGATATGGCTGGCGGAAAACGGAGCGGTAGGGCAGGAGTTTTCTCATGCTATGGGAAATAATACATATTATACGACTCCATGGCCCCTTGAAAGACGGATGCATCCTACCGTGTGGACTACGGCACAGATGGTGCGGCAGATTCAAAGGAGAGATCCTACACGTCCTTCCTTCTTTTATCTGTCCTATCAGTTTCCACATCCGCCGTTGGTTCCGCTGAAGGAATATCTGGATATGTATAAAGACGAGGATATTACTCTGCCGCCAGCAGGAGACTGGGTTGACGACAGCTTTATCATGAAGGAAATGACAGAATCCGGCAGGCATTACAGCGACAGAGAGATAAAGCTGGCAAAGAAAGCCTATTTTGCCCAGTGTACTCTGATTGATCATCAGATTCGTCTGGTACTGGGAGCGCTGAGGGAAAATGGAATACTGGATAATACACTGATTGTGTTTGCCAGCGACCATGGGGAAATGCTGTTCCAGCATAAGATGGCGGGGAAACGCAGTTTTTATGAAAATTCATCCCATATACCGCTGCTCTTTTCAGGAAAGCCTGTAGCTTCCCTGAGGGGAAAGAAGGATACGCGTCTGGCCTGTCTGGAGGATATTATGCCTACCCTTCTGGAATTCTGCAAAATTCCGGTGCCGGATACGTCAGAAGGGGAAAATCTGTTTGGTGAGAGAAAGCGTCAGGTTCTGTTTGGAGAAATAAGCGAGGGGCCAAGAGCTACGCGCATGATCCATGACGGACGCTTTAAACTCATTTATTATCCATGGGGAAACAGGATTCAGCTCTTTGATCTTGAACAGGACCCAATGGAAATGAAAGATCTGTCAGGAAGGTCTGAGGTAAGGCAGGTACAGGAAGCGCTGGAAAAGGAACTGATGCAGCAGCTGTACGGAGAAGATGTAAACTGGATTTCGGACGGAAAACTGACAGGCGTAGAGGCGCCGAAATACAGGGAAAAGGCAGATTATGGTTTTTCCAATCAGAGGGGGCTTCACTGGCCGGTGGTTATGCCTGTTTCAAAGGATTCGGCTGGAAGCTGACAGGAATGATAAAATAAAAATGATCCATACTAGTCATAAACAGGAGGAACCCAACATGAAATTCAGTGAAATGCCCTATGAACGGATTGATTTTGATGCTGCCAAAGAGGAGCTTTCCTCTATTATAAAGGCTTTTCAGGAAGCCGGTACGCCTCAGGAACAGATGGAGGTCCACAGACGCTACTATAAGCTGATGGGCCGCATCAAAACCCAGGCGACTCTGGCGGAAATCCGTCACAGCATTGATACCACAGATCCCTTTTATGAGGAAGAGAAAACGTATTATGACCAGGAAATGCCCGCATTTTCCAATCAGGAGGTGCAGTATAAGAAGCTCCTCTTTGCTTCTCCATACCGCAAGGAGCTGGAGCTGGTCATCGGCGGGCCTGCATTTAAAAATATTGAGCTTGCGGCAAAGTCTGTAAGCGAGGCAGTGATCCCTTTGATGCAGGAAGAAAATGCCCTTGTGACAGAGTACGAAAAACTGCTTGCCGGCGCAAAGATTGACTGGAAGGGAAAACTCCTTAATCTTTCCATGATGACGCCATATTTAAACCATGAGGATCGGGAAATCCGGAAAAAGGCGGCTGCAAAGGTGAATGCGTTTTATGAGGGGATTGCAGACCAGCTGGATGAACTGTATGATAAGCTGGTAAAAAACCGTACGGCGCAGGCAAAGAAGCTACAGATCTTGGCTACTGTCGTATGAACCGCAACAGCTACGGAAGAAAAGAGGTAGAGCAGTTCCGGGAGCAGATTAAAAAGGACTGGGTTCCCTTTGCGGAAAAAATGTGGGAAAACCGCAGGAAACGTCTGGGTCTTGACACCTTGTACCACATGGACGAGGGCTTAAGCTTTCCGGAGGGAAGTCCCAAACCAACGGGAACCCCGGAGGAAATCTTAAAGAGCGGGCAGAAAATGTATGAGGAATTATCCCCTGAAACCAGAGAATTTTTCGACTTTATGATGGAAGGGGATCTGTTTGATGTATTTGCCCGTCCCCATAAGCAGGTGGGAGGCTATATGACCTATCTGCCTGATTATCATGCTCCTTTTATTTTCGCCAACTTTAACGGAACAGCCGGGGATGTGGATGTAGTCACCCATGAGTGCGGCCATGCATTCCAGGGATATTTCTGGAAAAGATCCGGTTATGGATCATTCCGATATCACCATGGAAACTGCGGAGACCCATTCTATGTCTATGGAGTTTTTTACGAATCCATGGATGGAGCAGTTCTTCGGCAGCAGGGCCGGAGATTTCTTAAAATCCCAGCTGGAGGATGCGGTAGTATTTATTCCCTATGGCAGTATGGTAGATGAATTTCAGCACATTGTATACGATCATCCGGAAATGACTTCGGCAGAGCGAAAGGATATCTGGAAAAAATTAGAAAAGCAGTACAAACCTCACCTGACATATGAGGAGGAATCTTCCTTTTATGCAGAAGGTGGCTTCTGGCAGCGCCAGCACCATATCTACAGCTTCCCATTTTATTATATTGATTATGTAATTGCTCAGACGAATGCCTTTCAGTATAAGATCTGGATGCAAAAGGACTACAGAGCAGCCTGGAAAAGCTATCTGGCGTTTTGCGAAGCCAGTGCTTCAGACTTTTTTACCTGTATGTTAAAGGATGCAGGTCTGGATTCCCCCTTTGAGCCGGGAATCATCCGGCGGATTGCGGCAGAGTTGGAAGAAATTTATAATCAGATGGAAACAGATTATTTATAAGCGGAGTGATTTTGGCAGAAGATTCTGTGGCTAGCGGAATCTTCTGCATTGCTGTATGCTTTTGGCAGAGTGTTTGTTTTGCAGAAATGGGAAGGAGAAAAGAAGATTTCACATGAAAGAACGCAGAGAGGTATTAGATTATGGAATGACCTTTCAGGATGTGTATATAGATACGCCGTTTCACGATCCGAACTGGGTACTTCTTAGATATAAAAAGAATCGTAAAGCCTTTGCCTGGACGTATGAGAGAAATGGGACTATGTGGGTGAATGTAAAGGTTGATCCTCAATGGAGAGAATTTTGGAGAAAGGCATACCCTTCCATACAGCCGGGATACCATCAAAATAAGGAGCACTGGAATTCAATTCCTTTGGACGGGAGGATTCCGGATGAAATCATAAAGAGGATGATAGGGGAAAGCTATGATCTGATCGGTGGGGGAAAGAAGCAGTAAAATGATTCGATTTATAGTTAGCTTAAACAAAGCGTGCTTGACAAATGATAAAAATTATCATAAACTAACTTCGCAAGAATACAGATGAACGTCGTTTCAGAGTATGAGAAAGGACAAAGAAAAATGACACTGAAGCATTTGGAAATAGGAAAGAGTGCTGTCATAAAGGCAGTTGGCGGGGAAGGCGCTCTGCGCCAGCATTTTTTGGATATGGGGGTGATACCGGGAGCAGAGGTAACGGCTGTGAAGCTGGCGCCCATGGGAGATCCCATGCAGCTGCAGATCCACGGTTATGAGCTGACTCTGCGCCTGGATGATGCGGATCAGATCGAGATTGAACCCATTGACATCCGTACCCGCAGCCATGAGGGGGCAAAAAATATTAACAACAGTGTTCATCCCGGCCTGGGAGAGGATGGAAAATATCATGTGAAGGGAGAGGGAAATCCCCTTCCTGAGGGTGAAATTCTTACATATGCCCTGGTAGGCAACCAGAACTGCGGTAAAACCACTCTGTTTAACCAGCTTACCGGAGCCAATCAGCATGTGGGGAATTTCCCCGGCGTTACGGTAGACCGCAAGGATGGCCCCATCAGGGGGTATGCCAATACGCGAATTACGGATCTTCCGGGTATTTATTCTATGTCTCCCTATACAAATGAGGAGATCGTATCCAGAAACTTTGTGTTGGAGGACAGGCCGAAGGCGATCATCAATATTGTAGACGCTACCAATATTGAACGCAACCTGTATCTTACCATGCAGCTTCTGGAAATGGATGTTCCCATGGTAATTGCCTTAAATATGATGGATGAGATCACAGGAAACGGAGGCACCATTGATGTAAACGGGATTGAAGCCATGCTGGGAGTTCCGGTAGTACCGATTTCTGCGGCAAAAAATCAGGGTGTGGATGAGCTGGTAAAGCATGCAATTCACATTGCCAGATATCAGGAATGTCCGGGGCGTCAGGATTTTTGTGATGAAAATGAATTTGGCGGAGCCGTGCACAGAGGCATCCATGCGGTCTGCCATCTCATTGAGGATCATGCAAAGAGCGCGGGAATCCCGCTGCGGTTTGCAGCCTCTAAGCTGATCGAAGGCGATACGCTGATTTTAAAGCAGTTAAAGCTGGATCAGAATGAAGAGGAAACCTTAGAGCACATCATTTTACAGATGGAAAAGGAACGGGGGCTTGACCGCAGCGCAGCCATGGCGGATATGCGTTTTTCCTTTATTGAACGGATCTGCGAAAAAACCGTG
>ENA-UONQ01002880-UONQ01002880.1-human-gut-metagenome-genome-assembly--contig:-CS26-NODE-2880-length-10701-cov-6.296074_pt1 | contig 10701 bp, 10 predicted proteins | sample MGYA00242460_ERZ724007 | MGnify/ENA metagenome assembly ERZ724007
GGAGGATTCACGCTGGTCTATCTGGGCGACGGACAAAGCCCCTTCCGCCTGGAGCTTACCTGGCTGCGCGACCACGCCGCCGCGCCCTACGAGCTGGGCGAGAACGAGAGCCACCTCTGCATGCGCGTGGCGGGCGACTACGACGCCGTGCGCGAGCACCACCGCGCCATGGGCTGCGTCTGTTACGAAAACCACGACATGGGGCTTTACTTCATCAACGACCCCGACGACTACTGGATCGAAATATTACCCCTGAAATAACCGCCATGCAGACGCAAACCGAAATGCAAAGGGAGGTCGACGAGGCCGTGCGCACGATGCGCGCGGGCGGCATCATCCTCTACCCCACCGACACGGTCTGGGGACTGGGCTGCGACGCCACCTCCGCCGCCGCCGTGGAGCGGATATACCGTCTCAAGCGGAGCGGGAACAAGAAATCAATGCTCGTGCTGTGCGCCTCGGCCGACATGATCGTCCGCTACGTCAACAAGGCCCCGGGAATCGCCTTCGAGGTGATGGAGCTGGCCACCTCGCCCCTGACGGCCATCCTGCCGGGCGCCGCGGGGCTTGCCGAAAACCTCATCCCCGACGAAGGGACGCTCGGCGTGCGCATCCCCGACCACGAATTCTGCCGCCGGATGCTCCGCGCCCTGGGACGGCCCATCGTCTCGACCTCGGCCAACATCTCGGGCGAAGCGACGCCCGTGGGATTGCAGGACGTGGCCCGCGAGATCATCGACGGCGTGGATTTCGTCGTCAACCCCCGTTTCGAAGGCAAACCGACCCGCAAGGCGTCGTCGATCATCGCGTTCGGCGAAGGCGGCGAGGTGAAAATCATCCGCGAATAAGATGGCGCGCACGCTCGAAACCCCGATTCAGAAACGGTTCTCCGACGTGGACCCCTTTCAGCACGTGAACAACGTCTCGCAGCAGATGTATTTCGACGTGGGCAAGATGGAGTTCTACGAAAAGGTGCTGGGCGCGGAGGTGCTGCTCGCAGACCTGCGGATTCTCACCGTCTCGACCTCGACCTCCTACCTGGGGCAGGTCAGGATGCACGACCCCGTGCGGGTGACAACCACCTGCGAACGGGTGGGAACGAAGAGCCTGACGCTCTTCCAGCAGCTGCTCGCCGGCGGCGAGGTGCGCAGCGAAAGCCGCTCGGTGATGGTCGTCTTCGACTTCGCACGCCAGCGGAGCGAACCGGTTCCCGACGCCTGGCGCGAACGGCTGCTGGCCGATTAGTGTTCCAGCCGTCCGTCGCTGCGCAGTTTCGGCAGGCCGTGGCGGACATAATACTTATAGCCTACCACCACGAGGATGACGCCCGCGAAGATGAAGACCGAGGCGGTGATGTTCGCGGCGTCGAAATGCGCCTGTCCGCGCGTAATGGCCAGGATGCCCGCGATCACGGGCTGGATGTAGCGGTAGAGCGCCGTGTGCACCGAGGTCAGCTTCTCCGTGCCGCGGTAGAGCAGGTACATGGGCAGGACGGTTCCCAGAATGAGGATATAGCCCAGTTCGGCCTGCGCAAACAGCGGAAGCCGCAGAAACGGTACGTGGTCGATGTATTTCCAGAAGAAGGGCGCCGTTATGGCCAGCCCGATGATGTAGTACCACCCCATCACGACCAGCGTGCCCAGCTTCTCCAGCTGCGGCTTGATAATCACCGTATTGACGGCGATGGCCACCACGGCCGCCAGCACGAACAGGTTGCCCTGGGCGCGGCTGCCGTGGGTAAGCGAGAAGCCGTCGCCGAGAATCAGGATTCCGGCGCCGACGAGTGCGCAGACCACCCCCACGACACGCGTCCCGATATACTTGCGCGGGTGCATCAGGTGATCCATGATCAGCGTGAAGGCCGGGCCGAGCGTGGCGATGACCGAGGCGTCGATGGGCGTGGTGTAAGACGCCCCCCAGAGCAGCATGTACATCCAGCCGTAGACGATCAGCAGCGTGACAATCAGAATGTTGCCCGCATCGCGCCACGTAATGCGGTAGGAGTAGCGGGAGAAAAGGGCGAAGGGGATGAAGAAAACCGCCGCCGAAAGCACCTGCAACATGAATATCTGCTGAAAATCGAGGTAATTGCGCGTGAGGGAGACGTAGAACGAAAAATTCGCTCCGAAAAACACATTGGCGAAAACCAGGTCGAGATTATAGCGCGTTTTACTCACAAAAAGAAAACCGGGCAATTATCGCACCGAATTTTACCTTATATTTGCCCCGGCCAAAAGCCGGGATTCAAGGGCGGCGGCCGAAATCGAGATTCGGAAACGGATCGGCGCCCGCCCCGCTTCAGAACCCCGCTTCTCGAACGGGTTACGAAAGATGGACAAAGGAAAACTGAAAGGACATGCGGCCCTGTGGGTCGCCAACATCGTCTGGGGACTCAACGCCCCGATCGGCAAAAGCGTGCTCTGGTCCGAGGCCAACCCCGGAGGGGTCAACCCCTTCGCGTTGAGCGCCTACCGCATGGTGGGCGCGGCGCTGCTGTTCTGGACGGTCTCGCTGCTGCTGCCCCGCGAACGGGTCGCCCGGCGCGACATCGCGCTGCTGCTCCTGGCCTCCGTCTTCGGCATCCAGCTCAACCAGATGCTGTTCCTGTGGGGGCTGTCGCTCACCTCGCCCATCGACACGTCGATCATCGCCACGGTGGTCCCCGTGCTGACGATGGTGCTGGCGACGCTGTTCCTGCGCGAGCCGATCACGTGGCTGAAGGCCGGGGGCGTCTTTCTGGGATGCGCCGGGGCGCTGATCCTGATTCTCGTGAGCCAGCACGGCACAGGACACTCGTCGAGCGTCATGGGCGACGTGCTGTGCATCGTCAGCGCCGTCAGCTACGCCACCTATCTCACGGCCTTCCGCAACGTGATCGTCCGCTACTCGCCCGTGACGACGATGAAGTGGATGTTCCTCTTTGCCGCCATAGTCGCCGTGGTGATCTACTACCGTCCGCTGACCGCGGTCGACTACGCCGGGCTGGCGCCCCGGACCTGGGCCGGAATCGGTTACGTCGTGGTCTGCTCCACGTTCCTCTCCTACCTGATGGTTCCCATCGGCCAGCACCACCTGCGGCCCACGGTCGTGTCGATGTACAACTACGTGCAGCCCGTCGTGGCGGTGCTGTTCACCGTGGCGATCGGACTCGACACCTTCGGATTCACCAAGGCCGGAGCCGCGCTGTGCGTCTTCGCGGGGGTATGGCTGGTAACCAAGTCGAAATCCCGGGCGCAGCTCGACGCCGACCGCCTGAAAGGCGGCAATTAGCCCCTCCCCGGCGACGGCAGCCGCCCCTTCCGCGCCCCTGAAAAAGAGCGTTTCCGAACAGCCGGGGCGAATGCTCCCCGAACCAAAAGGCGAACCCCGCGGGGTTCGCCTTATTTCCGGACGCGGGTCAGCCCCCGCTCGGCGGCCAGCCGCTCCATCAGCGCGTAGGCCGCGTCGTATTCGTTGGGAATCTCGCCGTCCAGGATGGCGTTCTTGATGATCTCCTTCATGTCGCCGATCACGCGCCCCGGGCCGATGCCGTAGGTCTCCATGATCAGCTCGCCCGTGATCGGAGGCTGGAAGTTGCGGATGCGGTCGCGCTCCTCCAGGTCCTTCATCTTGCGGCGCACCAGCTCGAAATTCGAAAGGTAACGTTTCACTTTGGCGTCGATGCCCGAGGTGATGTCCGCCTCGCACAGCGTCATCAGCGCCTCCACGTCGTCACCCGCCTCGAACAGCAGCCGGCGCACGGCCGAGTCGGTCACGAGGTCCTCCGAGAGGATGATGGGCCGCAGGTGAAGGAACACGAGCTTCTGCACGAACTTCATGTGCTCGTTGAGCGGCAGTTTCAGCTGGCGGAAAATCGCCGGGACCATCTTCGAGCCGAGCACCTCGTGGCCGTGGAAGGTCCAGCCCACACGGGGATCGTAGGCCTTTGTGAGCGGCTTGGCGATGTCGTGCAGCACGGCGGCCCAGCGCAGCCACAAATCGCCGCTGCGGCGCGCCACGTTGTCCACGACCTTGAGCGTATGGATGAAATTGTCCTTATGGGCGTGGCGGCCCCGCTTCTCCACCCCCTTGAGGTTGTGCATCTCGGGAAAAATCCGCTCCAGCAGCCCGGTGAGTTCCAGCAACTCGAAGCCCATCGAAGGGACGGGCGAAAGGACGATCTTGTTGAGTTCGGTGACGATGCGTTCGCGCGAGACGATGCGGATGCGTTCGGCATTGCGGCGGATCGCCTCGAAGGTCTCTTCCTCGATGGTGAAACCCAACTGCGAGGCGAACCTGACGGCGCGCATCATGCGCAGGGGGTCGTCGGAAAAGGTGACGTCGGGATCGCACGGCGTGCGGATGATGCACTCTTCGAGGTCCGACATCCCGTCGAAAGGATCGACCAGCTCGCCGAACGTGGCCCCGTTCAGCGACCACGCCATGGCGTTGATCGTGAAGTCGCGCCGCCGCTGGTCGTCCGCCAGCGTGCCGGGTTCGACCTCGGGTTTGCGCGAATCGCGGGTGTAGGACTCCCGGCGCGCGCCCACGAACTCGACTTCGACATTCCGGGAGCGGACCATCGCCGTGCCGAAAGTCTTGAAGACCGAGACCTTCGCCTTCAGTTCGCGCGCGAGCGCCTCGGCCAGCGCAATGCCGCTGCCCACGACCACCACGTCGATGTCGGTCGAAGGCCGTCGCAGGTAGTGATCGCGCACATAGCCGCCGACGACGAAAGCCTGCACGCCCTGCTCGTCGGCAAGGCGCGAAATCCGCCGGAATATGGGATTCGACAACGGCACGCGGCTACTTCACGTGTTGCTTGATCGCATCCCGCCACACCACGTAACCCTCGCCCGTCAGGTGCAGGCCGTCGTTGGTGTAACGCTTGTCCAGCCGCCCCTCGTGGTCGGCCAGCGCCCCCCAGACATCGAGGTAGGTGACTTCCTTCTCGTCGCACAGCGCTTCGAGCCGCTTGTTCAGCGGCACGATCTGACGGCCGTGCTCGTAGTGGTTCTTGAACTTGGCGAAAGACTCGCCGTTGACGGGCAGGATGCTCTGCACATAGATCTTCGTCCAGCACGACTCGGACTGGAAACGGTCGATGAGCCGGGCCACATTGGCCACGATCTCGTCGGGCGAAACGCCGGCCGCCAGGTCGTTGACGCCGATCATCAGAAACAGTTTCTTGGGATGCCCCCCGACGATCGGGTCGAGACGGTCGAGCAGCCACCCCGAGCGGTCGCCGCTGATGCCGCGGTTCTTGACGTGGCGGTTGTTGAACAGCTCGGCCCACTCGCAGCCGTCGGTGATCGAGTTGCCCAGGAACACGATGTCGCTCGAATAGACCGGGAGCACCTCGAAAAGGCTGCGCCGCTGGAGGTTGTATTCGCTCTGCGCAAAGGCCGTGCACACGGTGAACAGCGCGGCGGCAAGGATCAGGATGCGTTTCATAGTCGTCAGAATTTAAGTTCGCGCCGGTAGAGCTGCACGGTGTTTTCCAGCCCGTAGTAGAGGGCGTCGCAGATCAGCGCATGGCCGATCGACACCTCGTCGGTCCACGGAATGCGTTCGGCGAACCAGCGCAGGTTCTCCAGCGAAAGGTCGTGGCCGGCGTTCAGCCCCAACCCCTGCCGGCTAGCCTCTTCGGCGGCGGCCAGATAGGGAGCGACGGCCCGCTGCGGGTCGTCGGGATATTCGCGCGCATAGGCTTCGGTGTAGAGTTCCACCCGGTCGGCGCCGCAGGCCTTCGCCCCGGCGACCATCTCGGCCACGGGGTCCACGAAAACCGAGACCCGGATGCCCTTCGCGTGGAAGCGCGCCGTCACGTCGGTCAGGAATGCGCGGTTGGCCAGAGTGTCCCACCCGGCGTTCGAGGTGATGGCATCGTGGGCGTCGGGAACCAGCGTCACCTGCGCAGGGACCACCTCCAGCACCAGGTCGATGAAACCCGGAATGGGGTTGCCCTCGATGTTCAGCTCGGTCGTGAGCGCCCGTTTGAGATCGCGCACGTCGTCGTAACGGATATGCCGCGCATCGGGACGCGGATGGACCGTGATGCCCTCGGCGCCGAAACGCTCGATGTCCAGCGCGGCGCGGACCACGTCGGGCAGATTGCCGCCCCGCGAATTGCGCACCACGGCGATCTTATTGATGTTAACGCTTAACTTTGTCATAATTCTACGCTGTTTCACGGAATACGGAACGCGATCCGGACAAGCTCAAATAAATTTGGCGCATCGCTCTCCTTTCCGTATATTTGCCGGAGATATGCCACATCCCGGCGCCTTGCCGGGCCGAAAAGGCCCCGGATCGTTCCGGCGTGGTAAAGTTACTTATTTTTTCGAAACTCCGCCGATGAAAATCATACTTTTTTCCCGCGCGCAGATCGCCCACACCCCCGAGGAGATCCGCCAGCTGATCGGAACGATCGGAGCTTTCGGCTTCGATTACGCCGTCAACGAGGAGTTCGCCCCCCTGGTGGAGCAGGCCACGGGAACGGCGCTCCCGCCCGAAAGGATCTACGGCCGCTACATCGGCAAACAGCCTGCCGAAACCGTCATGGTCTGCTACGGAGGCGACGGAACGCTGCTCGAAGGGGTGCACCGTCTCTGCGGCGCGCCGATTCCCGTCATGGGCATCAACGCCGGGCACCTGGGGTTTCTGACCAGCGCCCCGAGCAACGGGCTGAACCTGATCTTCCGCGAGATAGCCGAAGGCAACATCGCGACCGAGCCGCGCTCGATGCTGCGCGTCACGGGCGAATTCGCCCGACAGCCCGAATCGCAGCTGGCGCTCAACGAATTCACCGTGCAGCGCCACGGCGCAGGGATGATCTCGGTGGAGACCTACGTCGACCGGCAAATGGTGGCCACCTACCACGGAGACGGGGTGATCGTCTCGACGCCCACCGGATCGACGGCCTATTCGCTCAGCGCCGGAGGTCCCGTCGTGGCCCCGACGTGCCAGTGCCTGGTCATCTCGCCCCTGGCCCCCCACAACCTCACGATGCGCCCGGTGGTGATCCCCGACACGGGCGTCATCACGCTCAACGTGGACGCCCGGCGGGCGGACGCCTTCGTCACGCTGGACAACCGGACCTACCCCGTTTCGCACGGCGCGTCGTTCACCGTGGAGCGGGCCGAACAGACGATTTTTTTGGCCGTGCCGCACAATATATCATTTTACGACACGTTACGGAATAAGATGATGTGGGGAATCGACATCCGCAGTTAATCATTTATCGCATTTTTCCACAAGTTAACAGAATTTTTCCCTATATTTGTGCCCTAATATGAGCGATCAGAAACGCATACCGCAACACGTCGCCATCATCATGGACGGCAACGGCCGCTGGGCCGAGTTGCGCGGCAAGGAGCGTTACGAAGGTCACGCAGCGGGTGTCGAACCCGTGCGGGCGTCGTTGCGCGCCGCGGCGCGCAGGGGCGTGAAGTACCTGACGCTCTATGCGTTCTCGACCGAAAACTGGGGACGGCCCGCGGAGGAAGTGGACTCCCTGATGGAGCTTTTCTGCAAAAGCGTCGTCAACGAAACGCCCGAACTGATCCGCCAGGGCGTCGAGGTGCGCATGATCGGCGACCGGAGCCGTTTTTCGGAGAAGGTCCGCAGCTACCTGGCCATGGCCGAGGAGCAGACCGCGGGAGGACGGACGCTGACGCTGATCCTGGCGCTCAACTATTCGTCGCGGAGCGAAATAACGCACGCCGTGCAGCAGATCGCGCAACGCGTGGAGGCCGGCCAGATCGCCCCGTCGGAGATTTCCGAAGAGACGATCAGCACCGCGCTCTACACGGCCCCCTACCCGAACCCCGACCTGATCGTCCGCACCAGCGGCGAACAGCGGTTGAGCAATTTCCTGCTGTGGCAGGCCTCCTACGCCGAACTGTGGTTCCCCGAAGTGCTGTGGCCCGACTTCACGGAGGAGGAGTTCGACCGCGCGATGGAGGAATACGCACGGCGCGATCGCCGCTTCGGGCTGGTTAAATAGATGACTTTAGACTATATTTAATAGATGAATTATTCCGGTAAGATATTCACGGCAGCAGCTGCCCTCGTGCTATGCTGCTCGAATATATTCGCCCAGGAGCAGAATCCGCAGGACACGACGGCGGCTCCGAAGCCTGCGATTTCAGAAAACGCCCCGATGTTCCGAAGCGAGGGCGAACCCAGGCTCTATTACATCCGCGACGTCAACGTCCACGGCGTGCAATACCTCAACCCCGAGATCCTCAAGTCGTCTGCCGGACTGATCGCAGGCGACTCGGTCTACCTGCCGAGCAACTTCATCTCCAACGCCATTTCACGGCTCTGGAGCCAGCGTTTTTTCTCGGACGTGAAGATCGGCGCCGAGATCGAGGGCGACAGCCTCGACCTGGAGGTCTTCCTCAAGGAGCGTCCCCGCGTCTACAACTGGGAGTTCGAGGGCATTTCGAAGGGCAAGAAGAAGGACCTGCTGGAAAAGCTCAAACTCAAGCGCGGAAGCGAACTCTCGGACTACGTCATCGACAAGAACAAGAAGCTCATCCATAACTACTGGGCCGAAAAGGGATTCCGCAATACGGAGGTGGACGTGCGTATCGACAACGACACGCTGCGCCCGGGACAGGCCGTGACGGTGACCTTCCTGATCGACCGCAAGGAAAAAGTGAAGATCGGCAAGATCAACTTCGTCGGCAACGAGCAGTTCAACGACAAGCGCCTGCGCCGCACGTTCAAAAAGACCCACCAGAAGTCGATCAACTTCTTCAAGGGGACCAAACTCAACGAGAACGACTACGAGGCGGACAAGGAGCTGCTGATCGACTTCTACAACTCGCGGGGCTACCGCAATGCCACCATCATACGCGACTCGATCTACCCGATCAACGAAAAACGGCTGGGCATCGACCTCGAAGTGTCGGAAGGCAACAAATACTACATCCGCAACGTCTCGTGGGTGGGCAACTCGGTCTATGAAACCGAAGGGCTGCAACAGATGTTCGGCGTCAAGAAGGGCGACATCTACGATAAGAAGACGATGCACAAGCAGCTGGGCATCGGCAAGGAGACCGATCCCGAAGCGACATCCGTGTCGTCGCTCTATCAGAACGAAGGCTACCTGATGTCGCAGATCGAACCCGCCGAGACGATCATCGCCCCGGACTCGATCGACATCGAAGTCAAGATCTTCGAAGGCAAGCAGTTTACCATCAACGAAGTCGGCATCACGGGCAATCAGCGCGTCGACGACGAGGTGATCCGCCGCGAGCTGGACACCCGTCCGGGCGAACTCTACAACCGCGCGCTGCTGATGCGCACCATCCGCCTGCTGGGTTCGATGGGACACTTCAACCCCGAGGCCATCATGCCCGACATCAAGCCCGTTTCGAACGAGCTGGTCAACATCAACTGGCCGCTTGAAGAGCAGGCTTCCGACCAGTTCAACATCGCCGGCGGCTGGGGTTCGGGAACCTTCGTGGGTTCGGTCGGCATCACGCTGAACAACCTCTCGATCAAGAACACCTTCAAGAAAGGCGCATGGCGCCCCTACCCGATGGGCCAGAACCAGCGGCTCTCGCTCTCGGCGCAGACCAACGGTACGTATTACAAGGCCTTCGCGTTCAGTTTCACCGACCCCTGGATGGGCGGCAAGAAACCCAACTCGTTTACCCTCTCGGCACACTTCTCGGAGCAGAACAACGCCTATTACGTATGGCAGACCAGTACGCAGTATTTCCGGACCTACGGCGTCGCCGCCGGTCTGGGCAAGCGTCTGAACTGGCCCGATCCCTATTTCACGTTCTACGCCGAAGCCAGCTACGAACGCTACGCGCTGAAAAACTGGTCGTCGTTCGTGATGACGAACGGCGCGGCCAACCTGGCATCGATCAAACTGGTGTTCGGCCGCAATTCGGTCGACCAGCCGATCTACCCGCGCCGCGGTTCGGAGTTCAGCGCCTCGGTGCAGGCCACGCTCCCCTACTCGCTCTGGGACGGCAAGGACTACAAAAAACTGGAGCAGATCGCCAACAGTTCCAACTCGACCTCCGCAGAGGCGGACCGGGCCAACCAGGAGCGCTACCGCTGGGTGGAGTTCCACAAATGGCAGTTCAAGGCGCAGTGGTTCCAGTCGTTCCTGAAAAACTCGAACCTCGTGCTGATGCTCAAGGCCGAAATGGGATACCTCGGCAGCTACAACAAGTATAAGGTTTCGCCTTTCGAACGCTACGAAGTCGGCGGCGACGGCATGTCGGGATACAATATATACGGTATCGACATCATCGCGATGCGCGGTTACGAGGACGGCGCGCTCGACCCCGGCAGCAACTACTCGCGCGGCTACAACAAATACACCGCCGAACTTCGCTACCCGATCATCCTCAAACCCTCGTCGCAGATCTACGTGCTGGGATTCCTCGAAGGCGGTAACGCATTCGACTCGTGGAAGAAGTTCTCGCCCTTCAAGATCAAGCGTTCGGCCGGTTTCGGCGTCCGCCTCTACCTCCCCGTGGTGGGTATGCTCGGTATCGACTGGGGTTACGGATTCGACGCTCCGGCGAACTCCTCGACCAAGAGCGGCAGCCAGTTCCACTTCGTTCTGGGACAACAATTTTAGCATGATCCGAACGGCCGCACCCGCGGACCGGCATTCAAAATCCCCTGAATCCCCCTCGCCAAAGGGAGCTCAAATAAAACGGGGCGTGGCAATAAATTTGAAAGAAA
>ENA-UONQ01002890-UONQ01002890.1-human-gut-metagenome-genome-assembly--contig:-CS26-NODE-2890-length-10655-cov-4.268774_pt1 | contig 10655 bp, 7 predicted proteins | sample MGYA00242460_ERZ724007 | MGnify/ENA metagenome assembly ERZ724007
CCTCGGGTTCATGCAGCGGCATCCCGTTCAATGTCACGTGCCCGTAATCATCGACGGATACCGAATCTCCGGCGACGGCTATTACTCTCTTTGCCACAACAGTACCGTTCCCATCGCCATTTCGAATAATGAGAACATCCCCCCGCTCCGGCTTTCTGATACCAAAACGCTGATAAAGCAGAATGTCTCCATGACATAAAGCCGGTCTCATAGAGTTACCGCTCAGAACGGTTACTCCCAGGAAATATTGAAATATGGCGTAAAGTGCTAACAGCCAGAACGCTGCGATATTGATTCCTCCGCGCCATGGTTTGGAGATCCGCTTCCGTGATTTCGCCCGCCTGCCGGTCACCGAAAGCTGCGGTCCCTCATCCCGCAGTTTCCCGGTTTCATTTGCTTCGGACACCTGCTCTGCGCCCTCCGTTTCCCGGGGACTTTCTTCCCTCATTCCCCGGAAGGCATCTTTCGGCAGATCCGTCCCGCCGTCCTCTCCATCCACAGCCCATAGTTTCAGCAGTTCCTCTAAATCTTGTGTCAGCGCCGACGGATCCTCCGGGTCCGATATACTTTGGCCCTTATCCTTCCCGCTCATGTCATCCGGCATCACTTCCCTGTTCCTGCAGCTGCCTTTTTGCCTCATTCTTCAATCTCCGCTCAAGCTTCCACAATATGGCTGCGTACAATACCAGCAGCCCCAGTGTCACGACAACGGATATCGGATGTAACCTGTAATAGCCCTTATAAAAGTAAATCCAGCAGGCCGCCAGGACACAAACTGCCGCCGCCAGCTCCGCAATTACGCTGTATGTTTGGTCTTTCAGGATCTTTTTGACATTGATGTCCTTATATTTCTCCATCCTTACGTCCCTCCTGTCCGCTTAAATCCCGGGTGCCGGCAATAATTTGCCGCAGCCGGAGCAGGAACAGCAGCGTCATCAGAACTGCCAGCCCCCATATAATGACGTTTACACGCTTTGATAACCGGGAATATGCCTCTTGAGCCGCTGTTTCCGCATTTTGAGTGTCTTTTTGTACCAGAATGGAGTCTATATCCCTGCCGTCCTCCTGCTCCTCTGCCCCCGGGGCCTTCCCCGGCAGTTTTGCTCCTGCGTCTTTCATCTGCCCGGTTTCTGCATCTATTGCTCCGGCCGGCCGGGATTTTTCCTCCGTTCCGGACGGTCCCTCACCTATCCCTTGTTCCGGCCCGGATGGTTCTTCCGGATATATCACTTCCGGTATTTCCGCCTGTGCCTCTGACTGTGCAGGGAACTCAGGCTGCGACGGTTTTCCCCCGGAACCTGAGGAACTGCCTCCATTGCCGCCGGAACTCCCATCCGTATATCGTTCAAGTGTTATGCTTACCGTGGTATGGTCCGTAATCTGATAGGGACCATGAACCTGTTCCTTCCATTTCTCCTGTTTTGGGATATATGCCTCATAGCTGAGTGGGGACGGATAGACACGGAATACAATTTCGCCGTTATCGTTGGTCAGATATCTCTTATCTCCGTTGATCTGCGGGCCCTGCCCTGCTTCTTCCGTCGTCCCGGCCTTCCTGACAACGATGTAAATCCTGCTCTGGGGTATCCCCTCCGGTGAGAGAACCCTCACTGTCAGATCGAGCCAGCCGGTATAATCTGTGTCCTGACCGTACTGCTCAATTCCAAAGGTGGTACCGCCCTGCTCCGCCAATGCCTCCATAGGGAACACAATCAAAAAAGCCAGAGCAATAAAGGCCGCGGCCGCCTTTCTTCTAATATATTTCTTCATAACCTTGCTGTCTCCCTTGCCTTCACTACGACTCTACCGTCAGCATAATCTGCATTCCCGCCGTACCTATCTCCCTGTCCGTTTCCATGCTGTACGCCGTAAACGTGGCGATGCAGACATAGACGCCCTGTGGAAGGTCCACATCAAGAGGTTTTGCTTCCAGATATTTCCCCGGCTCAATCAGTCCCGTCTTCAGAATTTCCTGATCCACGTAGTCTCCCGCCCCGGGAGAATCGTCCGTACCTATCACGGTGATCGTCACCGTGAACCCGTACTGATTTCCCTGGATATTTTCAATACGCACGTCTCCTTCCGCTTTTCCGTCGGCAAATACGGGCGTCGGGTTCATGGAGATATTAAGACGGCTCTCCGCCACTTTACGGTTCAACCGATCCTGAATCTCCTCGTCGCTCATGCCGGGAAGGATGCCCAGCTCCGCATCCAGCTCCCGCTGTATTCCGGATACTTCCTCCTCCTGCTTTTCCTGGCCTGCTCTGTACGCGGACCATGCCACAACCGCCATCAGGATCAGTATGATGAGCGCATAGAACAGAGGTTTTCCCATTTTCTTTTCTTCCATCTCCGTCCCCCTATTCCGATGTCACCACAATATTCATGGCCGCCTGCCCAATCTCTTCCAGGGTCTCCGGATAGAGAGCATGAAAAACCGCAATACCGTTATATCGGCCTCCTTCCGGTATTTCCATTACATCCCCTGACTCGATGTAAAATCCCTGCTTTATGATTCCGGACTGATATACCTGCTGCATGTCCAAAGTCTCTTCATCCGTATAGATATAGACGTCTGCCTGCAGATAATAATTATTGGCCGGGACATTTTCCAGCATCACGTTAATCTTGCCGTCCCGGATGACCGGAGTGGGGTTCATTGAAATGTTTAAACGGCTTTCATCTATAATACGGTTCAATTCCTTTTGTATCTCCGCCTCGCTCTTGCCGGGCAGAAATCCCTCCAACGCGTTCCTGTCTTCCTCAAATTTACTCTGCCGGGCGGACTGGCTATAAACCAGGAAGGCCAGTCCCCCGGTTGTGGCCAGAAGGACCACAACGGCAAAGAGCAGCAGTATGCTGCCGGTTTTTATGCTTTTCTTCTTTTTCTTCACCCCCGGCATCTGTCTGTTTTGATCCTTTTCGATTGTTTCCTCCGATTTCATGCGCTCTCCTGCCTTCCTCTTACGGTACTGCAACGGCGTCCGCCTTGTCAGGCCCTGCATAATCCTTATCCATTACCGTTCCTGTTGTGTCGACGCAGCTTACGGTATATACGAGGCGAAACTGCGCTGTCGGGCTGGCCTGATCTACAGGGGTATATCCCGTTGGCACACTGGCCTCGACAAGCAGCGGCATACTGTTATTTGCCGGGTCGGCCTCACCAATCCGCTTATAGCTTTTACTATGATAATTATAGAAAGATGAATCCTTCAGGGTCAGATCCACCGCAGTTTCCTGGGTGGAACCAACCGGCAGGTCAGGCAGAGGAACACCGCCTATGCTTAGCTGAATCTCCTTACCCGTAGTATCAGGTGTAAAATCCGTTACAAGCGCCCAGTCACTGCCGTCCACTCTTGCTACCTTAAGCCCGGTTACCGCCATGGAGATATTCCTGTCAGGATTCCTGATGGAATAAGACTCACTCGGCACAATAACCGTGTTCGTTCCGTTTTCTTTTGCAACGCACATGGTCAGGTATAACGGGACTTCGAAGGACACGGCCTCGGGCGCCATCTGGCTCACTCCAAGGGACAGCTCCGTCCTTCCGGCCGTACTTCCTGATGCGATCGCCGTAATCTCCATAATGTCAAATGACGCTGCCATCGTCAGCGCCGCCGCGGCCAACATCCAACTCCTCTTTCTCTTGCTCATTCCTGTATCTGACCTCCTCATTAGTCCGGTTCCTTCCCCACAGTACAGCCTTCCGTTATTTCGGGGCCCAGCAGGAGATATTACAGAGTACTCCCTTATTTATGGGGAGTACTCTGTAATATGGGTTTTATGGATTTGGGAAGCCTGCTGCCGTCTTATCATCGCCGACATAGACGGAACCAAGGGCCTCGCCGGTACCGCTCAAAGCTGCCACGGTATATGTTATCTTAAACTGGGCGGCCGCCTTTTTATCAGAACGAGTATCGCCTTTAATCGCTCCCAGCAATTTTAGCCCCTTCGGATCACCGCTCAGACTCGCTCCGGGCGCGATGGCTTTCGGTTTTCCTGCGTCTACAAAGGCCCCGGACAGGGGTACCTCCTTCACACCGTCTGCCTTCGCTACGGCCGGCATTTCACAGCCGCCGATACTAAAAATCATTTGTGTCAGTGAAGTCAGCGGAGTACCGGTGCTTACGATTTCCCAGTCTCCCAATGCCTGAATCTTCATGGATGTGACGCCGATGTCATAGGAATCAGCGCCGACGGCTGCCGCGTTTGAGATGTCATATCCGTCCGGCATAGCCATCGCTGCATCCCCGGATTTTGCCGCCATTGTAACATAAAGAGGCACTTCAAACTCGACGTTTACCGGGCTTTTCCCCGTCTCCATAATACCGATTGTAGTATGCTCATCTCCTGTCGCGTTGTTCGTTACGGTATTTGCGACCGCCGGGGTCACCGATGCTGCGGAAAGAACTGCCGCCATCACCAATGATGTTAATCTTTTCTTCTTCATACATTTTTCTCCTTCTTTATCTCCGCCAGCAGATATAACGCCTGTTTTTATCTATGAATCCGATGGAACCTGCTGCCGGAATTTATTTTTATGTATAAGGCGGTAACGCCTCAATACCGTTATCGCACCCGTCTCCGGGCGCAGACCGCGATAAAACGGCTGCGCTCCTGATGATTTCAACCACTGCCTACTGTGATGAGCAGGCTCGTCTCCACGCTTCCGACCGTCGTTCCCGTCCCGGGATCGATGGCATATGCCGTGGCGGTCGCAGGATGTTTTCCTGTGTCCAGGACTTCCTTAAGCTCACCGGTCATCTCCTGACCGCCGGGCTTTAACTCACGGCTCCTGTAGAGCTCCTTCCCGCTGCCGTCCGTGATGACGACCAGCATATAGAAGGTATTTTCCGGGCTGTTTATAATACACAAATCTCCTTCCGCCTCCGGTGAAGTGAAATTCGGCTCGCTGTTAATCTTAAAACGGAAACTGCTTTCCTCCGCTTCCTCCCGGATCTGCTCCAATATTGCCTCCGGATCCGGCGGCAATTCCTTTTCTCCGGCAGGCCGCGCGTTGGTATCCATCTCCATAGCGGCATACTTCCCGGCCGCAGTCCTTTTCCACAGGACCAGACTGAATGTGGCTGCAAACAAAGCAGTTATCAGCAGGGCCATGGAAGCCCCGGCCATCTTTTGCCTGTTTCTTTTATGTCTGCTTGCTCTCATGGCATCTTCCACCTCCTTCTTAAGGCGCAGCAGCAGGCACGACGGTAAACCGATATGAAAGCCGGCCCGTCATTCCGTCCGCGCGGGTAGGCTGGATATTCTCAGCATCATAGACTGCATAAAAAGTAAAATTCAGCCCGTGGGTCCGGGATGCCGCCGGCTCCATAATCCCCATATCCAGCGGCGTGGCTGGTGTGATGCCGTCCAATACGTTCCTGGTGGCAAAGTTTCCGATATAATCGGGGTCACTCGGGGCCAGAGGTCCGATAAGCAGTCCCATCTCATTGCCGCTGAGCCCCTCCTGACGGTTCACCAGTGTAATCTCTTTGCCGGATGACGGTGTGGTATCTTCAAAGGACGTAATTTCGACTTTTACTCTCGATTCTCCCCTGTTTGCAATGTAACATACGGGAGCGAGCAGCTTCGGAGCCGGCAGAGGATCTCCCGGAGCCGCTTTGAGCGCCACCATCTTAACCTTCATCGGCACATCCACATCAATCATCTTGTCACCTACCGGTATCGCAATCTTTACCGTATTATTTAAGTTGTCTTTTGCATAGACCCACACTACCGAATCTTTCGTCAATGCAGTTCCGGGAACTTTAAATGTGTAATTGCCTTCCGCTCCGTCTATCAGGGGCGGATTAGGTATTGCCGTTTCCTGAATCCCGTCCTGATCGGGCGCGGCTGTCATCAGCTCTTCTTTTGCTGCCGACTCGGCTGTTATATTACCAGCGGCAGGCCCAACCGCCCACGCCCACTGTTTGACACCGTGAGCCGTATAGGACAGATGAGAGGCCGGGTTAAGCGGGTCCGGAGGCATCCAGCCAACCGTCATGTCTTTTACTGTGACGCTGAAGCTGTAATCCCCTGTGACGGGGTCATATACGACGGTAACATCCTTCCCGGACTGTGACGGTGCAAGGGTGTCCAGGATAACCGTGGCAACATTGTGGCTATCGTCCATGATATGAGCAAAATACAAGGTCTCCGGTTTTATGACCAGTCCGTCCAGCCTTCCGTCCGCCGCCATAGTACCAGGTTCTCCGGTAAAAACAATCTCCTGTGCATTTGCCGGCATTGTATCTTTTGTTCCATCCCAGCCGGGATCATGTCTTGTGTACGCCAGAGATTGGACGGGATCTCCCGCCGCATTTCTAGGCATTCCAATCACATAACCGCCTTTTACGGCCACATCGCCGTCATAACGAAAGACAAGGTTCTTTCTGTTTTCAGCCGCATCGGCCGTATCAAGGCCGTCGGGATATTCCACCCGGACCATGGTGGTATGGGTCGCCGGTTTTGCCAGATAAATATACCCTTTGCTGTTTTCGGTCTTTTTCATGATATTGTAATTGCTCCGCATATTCTGATACTTGAGCGGATCCGCCTTTAACGGATTTGCAAATTCCAATATGATGTCTCCAGCGGATACTGTTTTTCCCCCGGACAGGGAGAGATCCACTTTAGGACCTGTAATGTCGGCCCTATCATCGATTTGAAGAGGTATCGTCGGGCCGCCGTCCGGTTTATTAATATGAATATGGTTCTCCAGGGTTCCCCCCGATTTTAACACTCCTACCTTTCCTGCATCTGTTCCTGTCAATTCCAGCTTCGCGTTGACCATATTCAGGATACCGGTTCTCCGGTTTACCCCCGCAAAGGGATCGCTGTCCAGGTTTTCTACCACCAGCAACAGATGAGACGTATCGGCAGCGCTTCCGATCGTAAGCTCCGTAAAGCCCTTAACCGTATTGATGGCCACAGAAGTGGCTGATGAGGGATCCGGCTTGGTCAGAGTCACCGTCCTGGTCCCTCCGACGTCTTCCTTTAATACTCCCGTTGCCGTGGATTCTACTCCGTAGCCGCTGACGGTTCCAATCCGATCCGAATCCTCCAGTAATGTGGTACTGAGATCTATCGCAATCGACACATTCCCGTTCACGCTGCCGCTGCCCGCACCGCCTCCGTAGACATCCAGTTTTTTTACTTCTTTCATGGAACCGACCGGATTATCCTTTACGTCTATCTCACAGGAACCGACCGAAGCGTTTCCTGCTCCGTAGATCCGAATTGGTCCCCGGGAGCCGGCTCCCGACATTTCTATTCTGACTTTATCTACCGTGGTTCCCGCCATTCCCCCGTAAATCTCTAACGCACCGCCATGGCCTCCTGCCGCTTCAGTTCCAAAAAAGCCTCCGCGCACCTCCAGGCTGGCCGTCTTTGTCACATTTCCCTTACCGCCGGGAGTGATCAGATTTCTGACTTTTGCCATGTCGCCTGAACCTGTAGCCGGTAAGATTACACTGGTGCTTCCGTCGACTGCGGCAGATGCCTGGCTTCCGCCTCCATAAACAGAGTCAAAAGTACCGCTCATTATTGTAAGGCTGGTATCACCCACAATAGCCGTCTTACCGCCCCCATAGAGGTCGGGATATTTTCCGCTGAATGGTACAATTTCAGTCTCAGGCCCGATTGTAAGATCATAGCCGCCGGCCAGTATATCCGCCGCCGCAGTAAAGGTGAGCCTGATCTTAGTCAGCTCTGTGTTTGCCCCGCATTCCAGATCCTCACCCAGCCTGACGCTCCGCTTAACCGTCTGGCCAACTATTTCTCCGGGCAGTATGGGGTCACTGGCCGAGAGCTCAAAAGTGCTGGTAAACGTAATTTTAGTCGCAGTGCTTCCGCTCTTCTTAATCGCATCCAGTTCTTTTGCCGTCAGGCGGTAGCCTTCTTTTCTGAATGCCAGTTCATATGAGTTTCCGGCGCTGACGGTCCCCAGAGCATCTGCGACCGATTTATAATAAACATGCTGCCCTCCGTTGACTGAGAGGGATACCGGGTACCCCAGGCCCACGGTCCCGTCGTCCGTGTCGGCCATCAAGCCTCCCTGAATCGTGCTGCTGGCTTCGATTCCCTCCGTAGTAGCCCGATCCTTCCGGGTAAATCTTAACAGGATATCATTAATCTGAGCCTGATCCGTTCCCGAATACCCCAGCAGGATCGCAGCTCCATGCTTGACGTCCAGCGGAACATTTACATCATCCAGAACCAGGGGCGTCGTAACAATGCCCGAACCGGTACGCTTCAGCAGCAGTTCCGCGGTTCCCGTTATTATTCCAAGAGACCCAACGCGGTTGTCCGCCTCAAGGAATCTCAGAGTGGAGCCTGACCCCAGCTCCAGCTTCCCCTGATAAGCCAGGGTTTCCGACTGGCGGTAGTTCAGTTTGCCGCTTACGGTCACCTCTGCATCCTGTTCAATCTTTGCCTGATCAAAATTATAAATATTGTCGATTGCAAGTTCACTGACGGCATTGCCGACCGTCAATTCCGCTTTTCCTGTCGGCTTGCTGTTGTCGCCTTTCATGCCTCCGTAAAGCGACTTTATGGTACCTCCTGTAACATTGACACTGGCATTGGCCACTTTCTTATCCCGTCCTCCGCCATACACATTTTCAAAGACTCCGGAACGGATGGTAATGCTGGCATCGCCGGATAGATTCGTCAGATTGCTGCCGCCAAAAACCCCGGTAAAAGGGTTGTTATCCACAAATGTCACATTCTCGCCAAAGGTCACCGGCGTTCCGTTTGCATAGAAATATTTTGCCCCATCAACACGGAAAGCGATATCCTTAAATACAACCCCCTTTGCCGTTACCGGCAAGTTCATTGCGGGGCTGCCGTTCCGGATCCTAAGCCTTCTCGGCGTGCCGTCCAGGGCTGTATCAGAAGTGAGCGTGATTATGCCCTGGTATCCGTTCAGCTCTGCCCATGCATCCCGATCCTCCTTCGTCAGCGCATAGTCCGTCATCAGCTTTACCGTGACGTCCGGATCGCCGCTTAGCGACGTAATAAAATCAATAGCCTCCTTATGGGTGGAAAAATCTCTTATGTCACCATTGGCCTCATTCGTAATCCGGATGGGTTCCTCTTCTGAAAGGATAATTTCCCCCGTCTGCCTGTTGGCCTTCAGATTAAATATCTTAGTGCCGGGGCCCTGGACCGCATTGTCGATTCTGCTCTCAAAATGGGTCGCATCGGCATTAGCCGGATCCTTAAATTTAACTATGACATCCCCCGTTTTGAATGGCCGGGAAGTTGTGTCCTTATGTTTCTGCAGCTCTTCAAATCTCTGTACACTGGTGGAACCGGAGCCATTCTGATCCAGATCATCCAGAATCAATGGCCCGTTTTTCGTAGTCATACGGTTGTCGATTATGAGCATGGGGTTGTCTGAATCTACATTTCGGTTTTGGTGGTTATAAAGATAGAGCGTATTGTTGAGCCCGGCGACTTCAATGTCCCGCACGTTTGACACAAGAGGCTTCCCCTCCTCCGACCAGCTGACCAGCTTAAGCTGGGAATTATCCTTCACAAAACTCAGATTCCCACTAAGCTTCAGCCGGCTCGTCCACAGCTCCGAGTTCTTTTGCATATTTATGGAAGCGCCTTCGATTCCTGTCGATGCATGGAGTCCGCGGTTATATCCCACAAAGCTCTCTTTTGTATTCTCATCGACCTTTAAAGCCAGCCCGCTCCCTGTGAGAGCGCCGCCAAATTGTACCCTGTTTCTAGCAGTAATATATACATCTGAGGTATCCGGCCTTTGTCTGCTTACGATTTCCGGGGGCAGCTTCACTTCGTCGAAGAACAAGCGGTTGCTGAGTTCCAAAAAGTCCGTGGTTCCGGGCGGAAACTTAAAATTAATACGGATTAAGCTAAGGGAGGTTTCCGCTGATTTCGCTCCCAGCGACAGCCGTTTTCCATCCGTAACGATGGTTCCGTTCCGCAAGGTCGTAGATAGTCCGCTCCTAAACTCAATATCTTCTGTAAGGGTCAATGTCTTATCATTAATGATTATCATAAAACTGCTCAGGCTGCTGCCATTCATCCGCGGACGCACTACCTCTAATACATTGCCGGCCGCACCGGTTCCGCCAAGGGTGTCGTTTTTCCCCATAGCTATCTGGACATTGTACAATTTCTTATATACTTCGCTGCCGGTAAGCCGTTTTATCACCTGGCCGGCCGTTGTCCCGCCGGAAGCTTTCGGATCCAGGTCGACTGCATTCCCATACTTTACCGGAGCAATCGTATTTAACAGGTAGGAGATAACATGGGTAGCCGCCTCAGTGGCCCGGATGTTTCTCACTGTCGTGATCTCGTTTCCCCCCTCATCCTCAGACGCAAGAAGAATCTGATACGACTGGTCTTCCTGCAGCGGCGGGTATTCCGTTTCCGTAACTGCTGCGGCCCTGCTTAAACGCATGCCGGCAGGCTGTTCCGGAACCGCATCGGACATAGTCGCTGGCCGGGGTACGTCGTCCGGCAGCGCGTTCTGAGGATTTCCGGTAGTATAAAGTGACGACATGTCTTTAATACGGACTTCTGCATGCTCGATGGGCTCGTCCTTTTCATCCCTTACGACAACTCCCTCCAAAGGATCGTAATCCGTCGTATTGGCACGGACTTCTAAATCAGGAGCA
>ENA-UONQ01002896-UONQ01002896.1-human-gut-metagenome-genome-assembly--contig:-CS26-NODE-2896-length-10623-cov-3.201646_pt1 | contig 10623 bp, 9 predicted proteins | sample MGYA00242460_ERZ724007 | MGnify/ENA metagenome assembly ERZ724007
TAGGTTTCCGTTTTCTGGCAAGTAGGGAAAGCCCTTATTCTTCGTCTTTTTCACCGGAAATTGTAAAAAAGCTGTCATCCCGGTCTTTTTTGTCGATCAGTTCATTGTACTGCAGGCATTCATACCGCCGTTCGTACTCGAGATCCTCCTCCGGCGCATCGCTGTCGTTCCAGCGGTACCAGGTTCCGTCACTTGCTAAAAAGCCGAGGTGATTGAGCGCCGGCATCTTCTCGCGCAGGTTAAGCAGATACTCGTTGTACGGCGTCAGTTCCAGGCCGGTAAGGCTTAACGCATAGCTTGAGAGATAGTTTGTGCTGATCCAGACATTGCTCTCGGATTTCATGCTGTAGTTGGTCCAGATGAAGAACGGGGTTCCATAGAACTTCTCCTGATCCTCGACCGAAAGATTCTGATAGGCGTCTCCGGCAATCCATGTTTCAAACGCATCCGGCAGTTTCGGGGAATGATCGCCGAACATAATGATCATCGTCGGCTCGTCCACCTGCTGGAAATACCGGATCAGATAGGAAATTGCCTCATCGGAAAGCTTTAACAGGGAGAAATACTGATCGGCCTCATCACTGTCGTAGCCGTTGCAGTTGATATCCGCCTGGAAATAACGGTTCGTGTAGCCGCTGTGGTTCTGCATCGTCACATCAAAGAGGAAGAACGGGCTGCCCGGCTCCTTGTTCTCGTAGGTTTCCACGATCTTCTCATAGTTCGCCTGATCGCTAATCATGCCGCGGTACCGCTTGGCCGTATCGGAGAACTGATCAAGCGAGATGAAATCATCAAAATCAAGGAAACGGTATGCCGTGCTCCGCTTCCAGTTTGTCGCCTTGTTCGGATGCATCGCAATTGCCTGATAACCCTGGTCTTTTAACGTCGTGACAAGGGAATACTGGCTGTGCGTAAAGTAGCTGACGTACGGCACCATGCCCGGGAACCGCTTGCAGGAGTTTCCGGTCAGGAACTCATACTCCGTTTTTGCTGTTCCGCCGCCCTTGGTACACGTCAGCGTGTGCCCTTTGATGATATTTTCGGTCAGCGAATCGAGGAACGGCATGTAGCTCTCGCTCGTCTGCGGATCGCCGACGGAACGGTAGTCAAACCACGACTCGTTCATGATCGCGATGATGTTGACGGGTGTCACGCTATCCGCATTATCTTTTCGAAGATCTTCTGTTTTCGTCTCTTTCTCGCTCGTATCGGCAATCGCTGTCACTTCGTCTTTCGAATAGCCGTCCGGCGGTGTCAGGCGCATGTATTTGGCGACCGCGGTAAAACCGACCGTCGTTCCGTACTGGCGGTATGTCTTCGCCGGATTCCAGAGGTCACTGATGACACCGAACTCGGCGTTCCAGTTCAGATTCATGTACGCCAGGTATGTTCCGAGCGTCAGCGCAGCAGCAGCCACGCGGAGCAGAATTTTATTCCTCGTTTTCCGTGCAAAACGGTATTCCCGGCTCTGCAGCCAGAGGCACACAACGAGCATCATCGTGATAAACGAAGTCACGATTTCACCTGTGATCTCGAATTTGTAGCCGCCGACTACGTCCGCCGCCGTCGCAATGCTGTACAGGTCGATGAGCTGGAACGCTTCTCCGCGGAACAGATAAACATAGTAGAATACCAGACTCATGCAGAAATAAAAGATGTTCATGAAAATCATCGCGCGGCGGATGGAGTTCAGAAAGAGGGAAACGAGAATGGAAAGTACGAAAATGACACCGATATTCAACAACGCATAATACCATTTCATCTCCCGGAACTGGCTGTTTGTGACAAATTCCAGTGTGGCAAACAGATAGGCTGCGTTTGCCAGCATCAGAATCGGCTGTTTCCATCCCACATAGCGCGGTTTTGGTTTCTGGTCCGGCTTTGCAGCAAACCGGCAGAAACTGACGACTGTCGTCAGTATGATACACGCCAGCAGGCACGGGAACAGAAAGTGAATACTCCACTCCCGGTCTGCCGCCGTCGTATCCAGCAGCGGGCGCGCCAGAAACAGCAGCACCGCCAGCACGCCGAAATACAAAACAAGAAACGCGCACCGGGCGCGCTCCTTTTGATTCTCTTTTAATCTCTGATAAAACTTCTGCATCGAAACTTTATGCTCCTTTTATAAACAAGAATTATAATCCTTCCGTAAACGGCTCGTCCGCCGGATAGCCGCCGCCTAATTTTTGCATACAGCGCTGGATGGAATCTTTTGAATTTCCCCAGTCCTTATCCTTGTTGCGGTAATCGAATTTGTCAGTAAACCATGTTACCTCTTCCTGCAGCCGCTGGTAATTTTCTTTCATGATTTTGAACAGAGTCGGGTAAAATTCCGCTTTCTGTTTATCATTCAGCTTTTTCTCCGCCGTTTCTACCAGATCCGCAAAATGCGGCAGACAGAAGCCTTTTCCCTCGCGGAACAGTCTTGCAAACTCCTCGTCTTTTTTGTAGAGATCAAAGAACGTATCAAGATAGCGGTTATAGTTTGCCTTGAAGTGATCGCAGACGTAGCACGAATGCGTCTTCTCATCAATCCACTGGCCGATCGCAGTCTCACGGCCCTGTTTGTCGAGGGATGTCTTCTGCATCCGCTTGAACACCGAGGATTTTCCCGGTGCAAACAGATCCATCTGTGCGGCAAGCTCCTGGTTCAGTTTTTTCAGATGGGTGGATAAAATCAGACCGCTTCCGAGACGGTTTCCGTAATCGTACATCATTTTATAGTGGTGGCGGCAGAATCCCATCGCGTCTGTTTCCGCACGCACATCATCCTCCATATAGGATGCGCCGGAACCGAGCGCAAACGAAATCGCATGCTGCTCTGCTTCCCGCTCCAGATAGCAGAACGGGCACTCATCTTCCGCCTTGAATGCATCCATCAGCGGAATGGTATGGATCGACTCTTTCATATGCAAAAACCTCCGATTTTATTTGTTGGTGCTTTCTACAGCATACACAAAAACCTCTCATTTGTCAAAAGAACTCTTTTTCCTGTTTTCCTATTATTCTGATGGATAATTTCTATATTTTGCACAATTTACATGTGCATTATAAAAATTTAAAGTTGTTTCTTTTTGGTATTTAATCGTTTAAGATAAATATTATATAAGTCTTTGTATCACTCTGTTCAGAAAGGAGCCATAGCAATGGGAGAACGTCATACGGAGGAGATGCGCCTCCTCGGTCTTACCATCGCTTTTTATCGCAGAGCACGCGGATTAACGCAAAGTGAGCTTGCCGAAGCTGTCAAGATCAGCCGTACACATATGAGCAACATCGAAGCGCCAAACAGTCATACCTCTCTGTCTCTAAACAAGCTGATGGATATTGCGGAAGCACTCGAAATTCCGCTGAAAACATTATTTGATTTCAAACGGTAAGCCCGGAAAGCTTTCCGTTTTTTATAGCAGATTTTTGCAACAACCCCCCGCAGCCGGTGTGCGCCCGGTGCGGGGGGCTTTTTCTCTCTTATTTTCCCGAAAAATCCGGAGTTCCGTCAAGATTATACGGGGTCACCTGGTATACATAGTAGTTCAGCCAGTTCGTGTACAGATTGTTCGCATGTGACCGCCATAAAAGCACTGGTTTTGTATTTGGATCGTCGTTTTTATAATAGTTCTTCGGAATCTCAATCGGGAGTCCTTTATCTTTATCGCGGTGGTACTCGCCGTCGAGCGTCATACGGTCGTACTCCGGATGACCCATCACAAAAATCTTTCTTCCCTCTTCCGCCATGCCAAGATAGAATCCGGCTTCGTCGGACTCTGCGAGAATCGTGACATCTTTGCAGGCACGGATATCGTCGATCGGTACTTCTGTGTGGCGGGAATGCGGTGCCAAAAACTCGTCATCGAAGCCTCGCACAAGCGGGATCTTGCGGTTGTTGACTTTGTGCCAGAACAGCCCGAATTTCTTCTCCGGAAGCATCCGTTTCTTCAGTCCGTAGAAATGATACAGACTCGCCTGGGCTCCCCAGCAGAGGAACATCGTGGAGGTAACGTGTGTGTTCGTCCAGTCCATGATTTTTGTCAGTTCATCCCAGTAGTCAACTTCTTCAAATTCCATCTGCTCGACCGGTGCACCGGTGATGATCATACCGTCGTAATAATTTTTCCGCACATCCTCAAATTTCACATAGAACGTGTTCAGATGGCTGGTCGATGTATTTTTCGCCTCGTGGCTTGCCACCATCAGAAAGGTGACATCAACCTGCAGGGAGGTGTTGGAAAGGGAGCGCAGAAGCTGCAGCTCGGTATCTTCTTTGAGCGGCATCAGATTCAGGATCATAATCTTCAGCGGACGGATGTCCTGATGAACCGCTCTTGTCTCGTCCATGACGAATATATTTTCGCTTTCGAGTATTTCTTTTACAGGTAAATCTGCCTGAACTTTAACCGGCATATTCTTTTTCCTCGTTTCTATTCTTCTTGATCTGCCGCGCTTTTCTCTGCGCAGACAGGCGGTTTGCTTTTTCCGGCAGGAATTTCTGCCGTCTGTTTCCGATTATAGCAGATTCCCGCGCGGGATGCAAACCGCCTTTGCAGATATTTCGTTATTCTTCTGTCATCTTCAGAAATTCCTCTTCTGAGATCACCGGCACGCCGAGTTCGCGCGCTTTCCGGTTTTTGGAGGAACTGGATGTCGTGTCGTTGTTGATCAGATAGCTCGTCTTTCCCGTTACACTTCCGGTGGCTTTTCCGCCGAGCTCCTCGATTCTTGCCTTTAATGCATTCCGGTTCGGGAAATGTTCCACACTTCCGGTGATGACGAAGGTAAGACCGGCTAATTTCTGTTCTTCCTGGCTTGCCTGCGGCTTCTCAATCGTCAGATACGACAGAAGGCGCTCAAGGCGTTCTTTATTTTCCTCATCCGCAAAGTAATCCACGATGCTTTTTGCAATCACTTCTCCGACACCGTCGATCTGCGCGAAATCCTCCGCCGATGCATTCCGGATCCGGTCGAAATCGAAATCGAAGGCTTTGCAGATCATTCTCGCGTTTGCAAGACCGATATTTAAGATGCCAAGTCCGAAAATCAGACGGGGCAGCGTTGTGTTTTTCGCGCGCTCGATGCTGTCGATCAGATTCTGGTATGATTTTTCACCGAAACCGTCCATCTCCACAATCTCGTCGCGGTAGCGGTCGAGACGGAAAATATCGGCAAACTCACGGATGAAGCCGTGCCCCACGAATTTTTCGAGCGTTGCCTCCGACATGCCGTCGATGTTCATCGCGTCGCGGCTTACAAACAGGGTGAATGACTTCATGAATTTTGCCGGGCACTCCGGATTAGTACAGTAGAGGGTCTCGACATTGTTCATCATCTGAATCCGGGTGGCACCGCCGCAGGCAGGACACGTTTCCGGAATATCGCGCACGCCGCTTCTCGTCAGATTCTCTGCGATCTGTGGAATGATCATGTTTGCTTTGTAGACAAGGATTTTATCACCCACACCGAGATCCAGCGAACGCATGATACTGATGTTGTGGACGCTTGCGCGGGAAACCGAAGTTCCTTCCAGCTCGACCGGCTCAAAAACCGCAACCGGATTGATGAGACCGGTTCTCGACGGGCTCCACTCAATTTCAAGCAGAGTGGTCTCCTTCTGTTCATCCGCCCATTTGAAGGCGAAAGCGTTCCGCGGGAATTTCGCGGTTGTGCCAAGTGATTCTCCGTAGGCGATATCGTCATACAACGCGACAAGGCCATCGGACGGGAAATCGTTTGTCTCGATTTTCGTGGAGAAATATTGCATCGCCTCGTCGAGGTTATTTTGGGTGACAGCCTTGTATTCCACCACCTCGAAGCCCTGCTCTTTCAGCCACTCCATCTGACGGATTCTGGAATTTTCGAAATCCTGTTCTGGAGCGCTCACAAGCGCAAATGCCATAAAATGAACGTGGCGTTTTGCCGTAATCTCATTGTTCAGCTGGCGCACAGAACCGCTGCAGAGGTTCCTCGGATTCTTGTATTTCGCATCGACATCCTCGATCTCCTCGTTGATCTTCTCAAAATCGGAATAGCGGATGATCGCCTCGCCGCGCAGAACCAGCTCTCCCTGGTACGGGATTTTTAAGGGAATATTTTCAAACACTTTTGCATTGTTCGTGACAACCTCTCCGATCACGCCGTTTCCACGGGTGACGGCCTTTGCGAGGGTACCGCCGCGGTACGTCAGAACGACGGTCAGACCGTCCATCTTCCAGGACAGCAGCGTTTTGTGATCCCCGATGAAGCTGCGGAGCACTTCCACATCTTTCGTTTTATCAAGGGAAAGCATCGGCGACTCGTGCGCTTCTTTCGGCAGTTCGTCCATCGCCTCGTAGCCAACTTTTGTGGTCGGGCTTCCGGCGAGTGTTACGCCTGTTTTTTCCTCTAATACCTGCAGTTCGTCATACAGCGTGTCGTACTCCAGGTTGCTCATGATTTCCCTGTCTTCCTGGTAATAGACTTTTGCCGCTTCGTTCAGCTTTTTGACCAGTTCCTTCATCCGTTCTGTCTCGTTCATCGCTTTTCCTCCCCGATCTGCTTTTTCAGTTCTGCTAATTCTTTTTCCGTTAAAGGGCGGTACTCCCCTGTTTTCAGGTCTTTCAAGTGAATATTCATGATCCGCACACGTTTCAGCTTTGTGACACGATATCCTAATGCTTCGCACATCCGCCGGATCTGACGGTTCAGCCCTTGCGTCAGAATAATCGTAAAGCTGCGCTCTCCCGTTTTCCGGATCCGGCACGGGCGCGTCACGGTATCGAGAATCGGCACGCCGGATGCCATTTTTTTCAGAAATTCCGGTGTAATCTCTTTGTTTATCTCGACCTGGTATTCTTTTTCGTGGCGGTTTCTGGCACGCATGATACCGTTTACGATCGCACCGTCGTTCGTCATCAGAAGGAGGCCTTCGGAATCTTTGTCGAGTCTTCCCACCGGGTAAATCCGCACCGGGTAGGACAGATAATCGATGACGTTGTTTTTTTCCCGTTTTTCCGCAGTACAGACGATGCCGCGCGGTTTGTTGAAGGCGAGATAGACTTTTTTCTCCTCCGGGACAACGGTTTTGCCTTTCACGACAACAACGTCGCCAGACTCCACCTGCATGCCGGTTTCCGCGCGTTTTCCGTTTACAGTAATCTCGCCTGCTTCTGTCAGACGGTCCGCCTCCCGCCGCGAGCAGACGCCCGCATCACTTAAGTATTTGTTTAAGCGCATGGTTTTATCCTTCCAAAAAAGCAGTTTCATAAAAACCAGAAACTGCTTTTTTTTGTTTTGTATTATTCTATTGTTTCTACTGAATGCTCTCTACATATGCTCTCAGGGAAGCATCTGCATCGAGTGCATTCTGATAATCGTTCTGAACCTGTTCGATCAGATTTTTGACTTCTTCGTTTTCGAGCGCCGCTTTCATAGCCTCGGTTACGGCCGCATCGCTGTCGGTATCATCCATGATTTTCAGGCTGCCGTCTTCTGTCGTGTAGAGATAATACTCCGAAAGCATCGGCAGGGTCTGGTTGATTCCCAGATATTTGCATCTGCTGCTGACAAACGCGATGTACGTTCCGTCGCTTGGACCGCTGATCGTGTAGGCCTTTACATCTCCGTATGACTCCACGTCGCTTTCTGCCTCAATCTGCGCCTGCTCCTCCGCGGTCAGATTATCTGTTACTGCAAAAAGACCGTTGATATCCCTTGCACCGAGCGCGGTGTAATACTGCTCCAGCACGGTGCTTACTTCCGGGACATTGTCCGCGGCAAAGGAGACAGCCGTATTATCGGTATTCTCTGTATTACTGGTATCGTCTGCCTCTTCCGGCTCACTTGTCGGCTCAGCCTCTGCATCCGGCGCGCTGGCGGTATCGGTACTGGAAGCATCTGCACTGGAATCATTCGCGGAATCCGAAACGTCCGATGAAATGCCTGTGCTGTCCTCAGAATCTGCTTTGCTGTCTGCTTTTACCTGTGTCTTTTTATCCGGCACATTGTTTCCGGTGCTGCTGCTTGTTACGGTTCCGCCGCTCGATTTTCCATCGTTTTTTGGTGATACCAGATGAACGATGAGAAGAACCGCTGCCACAATCAGGAGAATTGCTCCGATCAGAAGCATGTAGCGCAGATTATCGGAAATCCATTCCCGGATTTTATCTTTTGTTGTCATTGGTTTTGCCATATTTTTCCTCCTTCATCAAAACTGATCCGCCGGATCAGTTATTGATATGCTCAGTAAGCAAAAAAACCTCTACTTCACACCGAAGCAGGGGCTTTCCTTGTCCTGCGCCGGTCCTGCCCGCCGCAGCATGCCATGTAGCAAAAACGCGTCTGGAGGGATTCGAACCCCCGACACACGGTACCGGAAACCGTTGCTCTATCCCCTGAGCTACAGACGCTGATGTGATCTGTTTTCTCAACCACACTATGATAGTTTACCACAGACTCCTGCAATTGTAAAGTATTTTTCCCACCCAGCCGCCCATTTTTTTCTTAAATTATTCGCAGACTATTCTGCCACACAGCTTACGTTTCTTCCTCACACAGCGTCAGTTCCCCGCTTTCCCGGTGGTAATAATAAACGTGATCCGACAGAATCTCCTGCGGCTTGACCGTCTTTTCATTCACGTCCCGTACCATGTCGGAAAGACACTCCTCCGGGAACACATCATAATCCGGAATCACCATGCACTCGTGGATACTGCTCGGAATCACATAAAGACTTGCCTCAAAGCGCTGCGAAAGACTCTCCAGCACGCCGGGATAGCACATGCAGATTGCACCCAGCTTTCCTCTGCGGTTGCTGACCAGGTAAAACTGTTCCGCCAGCGGACCAAGCTCGAACCGGGGAAACGTTACTCCGTACTCCTCTTTCAAATACACCATAAGGCTGTCTGTGCGCACCGGCAGATCCCGCAGGGTGTTCTCCCAGGCACGGGCATCCAGCTCCTCCGCCGAAATTCCCCACAGCTCCCGGTGCGTCTCGTGGATCAGAATTGTCGCATCCGGCACGCGGTTTCCCCGCATCTGGTAATAGTACACGACCGCGAGATCGAGAAATTTTCTGTGCGGAACTTCGGAGAGCAGCATACGGTTTTTCTCCGCATGAATGAGCTCGCAGGAGATCTGCGGAGCAGCATTTTTCCAGTTGGTAAAAAAGGCAGCTTTCTCCGGTCTTCTCGCCTCCGCTTCCACTTTCCGGTACTGCTCCAGTACCTTTTCTGCAATCTGAGAAAGCGGCACGCCCTGCAGACAGCATTCATACAGAAGCTCCACGTAGATCGTCGGTGCAATCCAGTCCTTCTTTCTGCTGATGACAAACGCCTCTTTTTCGATACCGTTCAGCTTCTGCACCGATTCTACCTTCACCTCAAAATCATCGCCGGCTTTTCTTTTCAGCAGCGCGGCAAGCTGCTCTTTGAACATCTGATAGTCCATTTTTTCCCACCTTTCCTGTTTGATTGCTTTTTGTATTTTTGCTTTACGGAACAAAAAAGCTCCGGAAAACACAACTTAAAAACCTCTGTACAGATCTGTATATGCCAGAGATTCGTTGGTTCGCGGAACTTCGAACGATGAGAAAAACGGGCCCGGGCTGCTTCCGACAGCCTTTATCAGCCATTTTTCAGACGAATATTCTATTTATTTAGAAAACCGTGTCCGCCACAAAGAAAGTTGTGACGGACAACGGCGGGAACAGTCTTACTTATACTCGGGACAGATATTCACCTGTTCTGGTATCAATTTTGATTTTGTCTCCCTGGTTTACGAACAGCGGAACGCTTACGGTAGCACCAGTCTCAACGGTAGCCGGTTTGGAAGCACCCTGTGCGGTATCTCCCTTGAAGCCTGGCTCAGTCTCGGTGATCTCAAGCTCTACAAACAGAGGCGGTTCGATTGCGAATACATTTCCGTTGTAGGAACATACTTTAACCATTTCGTTTTCTTTTACAAATTTCAGAGCATCTCCGATGGTCTCTTCGTTCAGAGCGATCTGCTCATAGTTTTCTACGTTCATGAAGTAGAATAAATCACCATCGCTGTACAGATACTGCATGTCTACACGCTCGATACGAGCCTGCGGGAATTTCTCAGTCGGACGGAAGGTACGCTCTACCACACCACCGTTGATGACATTTTTTAATTTTGTTCTTACGAATGCAGCTCCTTTACCAGGTTTTACATGCTGAAATTCAAGAATCTGAACGACCTGACCATCGATCTCGAGGGTAACGCCGTTTCTAAAATCTCCTGCTGAAATCATTCTGATTTTTCCTCCTTAACATAGTACGATGCGCCAAATGCGCACCATAGGCTTATCTTATAATATAATATTTTTCCCGATTTTTCAACTGTTTTTTTTTGTAATCCTGCCGCGGGCCAGATCACGCTCATAAAAGAACAGTACAATGTGCTCCAGATACCGTTTCAGAACGATCTGAATTTCCTCTTTCGGATTGATCGGCTCGGTCAGAATATTGTAAAGTCCGGTCCGTTTTGCACCGTACACATCGGTGAAAAGCTGATCCCCGACAAAGACCGCCTGCTCCTCTTTGATCCCCATTCTCCGGCATGCCTCCTGGTAGTTTTTCACCGAAGGCTTGTGCGCATTTTCGATATAGATAGAACCGACCGCATCGGCAA
>ENA-UONQ01002900-UONQ01002900.1-human-gut-metagenome-genome-assembly--contig:-CS26-NODE-2900-length-10613-cov-5.737450_pt1 | contig 10613 bp, 9 predicted proteins | sample MGYA00242460_ERZ724007 | MGnify/ENA metagenome assembly ERZ724007
ATGTTCATTGTTAGTTATGCTAATCATAATCCCTCAGAATTCCGAGAGATTATTTGAATTTTATTTTTTGATTTATCACAGTTTACTTACCGTTTCAATGCCGCTGCCAGGGTTCTGCTGACTGCGCTGCCGAGAACTGTGCATGCCGCAGCTTCAACAGCGCCCTGGATTCCTACAAAAAGAATGACGAAAATCAGCGGATTGGATGCGCCCAGTGAGGCGGCGATTCCCTGAACATAATCTGTGTGATAAAAGAAAAAGATCAGAGAACTCATAAAAAGTACGGTGTTTAAAAGCGGGCAGGCCAGACAGGCAATAAAATAAGAAGCATTTTTAAAGCGAGGTCTGAGAGCTGCAAAAATCAGTCCGCAAAGCCATCCCTCCAGAACGCGGGGAACCAGACAGGTAAAGGCCAGGCCCAGAGGATTGATGGAAAGCAGCATGGAGCTGAAAGGACTGCCGCCGGTCAGAGCGGTAATCAGGCTGGTAATGCCGAAGGCCAGACCGCAGACGGCTCCGGCCAGAGGTCCCATAAGGACAGCGCCCACAGCCACAGGAACGGTAAGAAACGTAATTGTCAGTCCCGGAGTCCGAAGATAGCCCAGAGGCGAGAAGGCCATGACGAAGATAATGGAAATCATCAGCGCCAGCTGAACCATGCGCTTTGTCTTTGCCTGATGGGTCAGGTTCTGTGAGGGGATACGGGAATTCATGGGTGTTGAAAGTCTTGCATTCATCTTTTTTCTCCTTTTCTTTCTGATAAAACGGCATGAAACGATGCCTGTTTTTCAGTTGATGAGCGGCGGTTTTCTTTTGTGATAAGATTTTCTCTTATATAATAAGAAGAACGGCCTGTAATACGGAAATAAAAATGAACGAAATTTAGGAATGAAAAAAGGCGCAGAGATATCGCTGCACATAGAACAGAAACCGGAAAACAAAAGCAAAGGTTGCAGCCGCAGAGGGTCCGCACAGATGGTTTTCCCGTTTTCAGTAAGTTTGAAATGATAAAATAATCCGCAGAGTACAGGGGCCTGCGAGCCCTTTTTTCGTGATACATTTTCCTGAGAATAACGTTCGGCCTTATTATAGCACAAACAGATCGAGAGGTAAATACGGTTTTTCCAGGGAAATTCTAAGGAAAACACCCCGGTTTTTCATAAAAACCCTTGACGAAGCCGTATGTTTTCTATATAATTGAGAAGATGTTTGATTATAATAGTCGTAATATGTTTGACAGATAAGCGATTAATATTAGAGGAGGTGTGCGCCATGAAAATGACTTTCCAGCCAAAGAACAGACAGCGGTCTAAGGTTCATGGTTTCAGAGCTAGAATGAGTACTCCGGGTGGAAGAAAAGTATTAGCTGCAAGAAGAGCAAAAGGCAGAGCAAAATTATCCGCTTAATGAATCTAAGGTCACAAGAAATTGTGACCTTTTTTTTCACGCAAGCATTGAGCCGTGCAAAAGAGAAAATCTGCACCGGGAAAGAAAATTTTCAGTGTCTGCGTGTGCATTAAGCCTTTGGTAAAAAATATGAAAAGATTTCCAAGCATCAAAAAAAATTCTGATTTTCAAAAAGTATATCGAACAGGAAACTCCCATGCCAACAGACAGCTGGTTATGTATGTAATGCGGGCGGAGAACCGGGATACGCGCATTGGTATATCCGTCAGCAAAAAAGTAGGAAACAGCATTGTCCGGCATCGGCTGACCCGTCTGATACGGGAAAGTTTCCGGTTACACAGGGACATATTAGAGACTGGATTAGACATCGTTGTAGTGGTTCGCGCCGCTGCAAAAGAATCGGATTACAAAACTATAGAGCGTGCATTTCTGCACCTCTGCGGGCTTCATAACATTTTAGAGAATCGAAGTGAGAAAAATGATTAAAAAAATTATGATCCTGATGATTCGGGGATACCAGATTTTTCTGTCGCCGATGAAAGTATGGACTCACTGTATTTACACACCTACGTGTTCTCAATACGCCATTGAGGCACTGGAAAAGTACGGTGTGGTGAAAGGACTATGGTTGTCTGTGCGGAGGATACTCAGGTGCCACCCATGGGCAGAAGGCGGTTATGACCCGGTTCCGTAACGTATGAGGAGGTAGCACATTGGATTATTTAGTTTTGACAAAGGTTGAGGGCATGTTTATGGGCCCCATTTCCCAGGTATTGGGATGGATTATGGACGCGCTGTTTCGTTTTACCAGCTCCTTTGGCGTTTTAAACATCGGTCTGTCCATTATTCTGTTTACTCTGGTAGTGAAAATTCTCATGTTCCCCATGACCATCAAGCAGCAGAAATCATCTAAGATGATGACAGTTATGCAGCCGGAGCTGATGGCAATTCAGAACAAGTATAAGGGAAAAACTGACAACGACTCCATGATGAGAATGAACGTGGAAACGAAGGCCGTTTATGAAAAGTACGGCACATCCATGACCGGCGGCTGTCTGCAGCTGGTGATTCAGCTTCCCATTATGCTGGCTCTGTACCGGGTAATTTACACAATTCCCGCCTATGTGGGACAGGTTAAGGAATATTTCCTGCAGGTGGTTTACGCAATTACAGGCGCTGCCAATGCAGCCGCTCTTCAGGAAGGCGCAGCATCCAAGCTGGTTCAGTTTGCTACAGACAACAATATTCCGCTGACCGGCATGACAACCATCGGCGATCTGACCGGCGTAACCGGTGAAGCTCTGGCCAACAAGATGGTAGATATTCTGTACAAATTAAATCCGGCTCAGTGGACCGAGCTGGGAAATGCATTTCCGGATGCAGCAAGTGTAATTGCAGCAAACTCTGCAGTAATCGAAGGAATGAACTCCTTCTTTGGAATCAACCTGGCAACCAACCCCTTCAACGGTTCCTGGGTGCCGAATATTGCATGGCTGATTCCGATTCTGGCAGGTCTGACTCAGTGGTTAAGCTCCAAGCTGATGATGTCTGCCCAGTCTCAGCCCAAGCAGGATGATAACAGCATGGGAACCCAGATGATGAAGCAGATGAACATCATTATGCCTCTGATGTCTGTATGGTTCTGCTTTACCTTCCCGGCAGCAATCGGTATTTACTGGGTAGCCAGCAGTGTGTTCATGATTATCCAGCAGGTTATTGTAAATGCTTATCTGAACAGAGTGGACATTGATGAGATGATTCGCAAGAACGTTGAGAAGGCCAATAAAAAACGTGCGAAAAAAGGTCTTCCGCCTCAGAAAATCAATCAGAATGCAACTGCCAGCTTAAAGAGCATGCAGGCTGCAGCTGAAAAAGAGGAAGCCCTTCGCGCAGAGAAGCTGGAGAAGACGAAAAAACAGGTTGAGGCTTCCAACGCTTACTACAACAATGACGCAAAGCCCGGCAGTATTGCTTCCAAGGCAAACATGGTTGCCAAGTACAACGAAAAGCACAACAAATAAATAAGGGGGGCAGGAAACAATGGACGATAAGATTACAGTATCTGCAAAAACATTGGATGAAGCAATTACAAAAGCTCTCATTGAATTACAGACAACAAGCGATCATCTGCAGTACGAAGTCGTACAGAAAGAAAGTTCCGGCTTTTTGGGATTTATTGGGGCAAAGCCCTGTGTAATTCGTGCGCGGGTTATGAGTGAGGAAGAGGAAAGAAAAATTGCAGCTGAGAAGGCCGCAGCTGAAAAAGCGGCAGCCAGAGCAGCGGCAGAAAAAGCGGCAGCCGAGAAAGCAGCAAAGGCTGCAGAGGAGAAGGCTGCCAGAGAGGCCGCTCAGAAGGCTTCAGCAGCATCTGAAACAAAAGAAACAGCTGCTCCTGCAAACCGTGAAGACCGTTCTGAGAAATCAGGCGCAAGACCGGAGAAGCGGGAGAAAAAAGAATATCAGCGCAGAGAAGGCAAAAAGGAGGCAGCTCCCAGACAGGAGACTTCCGGAAAGCCTGCCAGAACTGCAGAGGCAGAGCCGGAGGAGAAAATCCAGAAGGAAAAACCTGCAGGAAAGGTAAATGAAGAGGCTGTAAAAAAGGCAGCCAGGGATTTCCTGCTTCAGGTATTCGGAGCTATGGGAATGGAAGTAACCATTGAAACTGTTTATGATGCCGGGGAGAGAGAACTCCAGGTGATGATGAACGGCGACGATATGGGCATTCTCATTGGCAAGAGAGGTCAGACTCTGGATTCACTTCAGTATCTGGTAAGTCTCGTAGTCAACAAAGAAACAGAAGGTTATCTGAGAGTCAAGCTGGATACGGAGAATTACCGGGAGAGACGGAAAGAAACTCTGGAAACACTGGCCAGAAACATTTCCTATAAGGTAAAGAGAACCAAGCATCCGGTATCCTTAGAGCCGATGAATCCTTACGAAAGACGGATTATCCACTCTGCTCTTCAGAATGACCGGTATGTAGTGACCCGCAGCGAAGGCGAGGATCCCTTCCGCCATGTAGTGATTTCCCTGAAGAAGGACAGCTACAGCGGCAGCCGTAAGGAGCGTTACGGTTCCCGCCGCAGCGACAGAAGCCGCGGTGAGAAAAATTATGATAAGGCAGCACAGAAAACTCAGGAAAAGTCTGAGACTGTGACAGAAGCCGCTGCAGAGCCTGCAGAGACAGGAACTGTACAGGAGTAAAATTAGAAAACGGGGGTGTCTGGTAGTGGTTTGACCACCACCGGATGCCCCTTTGTTATTGAGAGGTGGAATATGCTGAAGGACAGAAGCTCAGATACGATTGCAGCAATTGCCACAGCCATGAGCAGCTCCGGAATCGGAATTGTGAGAGTCAGCGGCAGTGATGCATTCTCCATAGTAAATGAAATATTTGAAAGTAAAAAGAAGAATTTTGATTTAAGAAAAGCTCCCTCTCATCGTGTTCATTATGGTATGATAAAGGACGGAGAGGAAATTTTAGATGAGGTTCTTGTGATAGCCATGCGCGGACCTCACAGCTATACAGCGGAAGACACGGTGGAAATTGACTGCCACGGCGGTGTCCTGGTTATGAAAAAAATACTGGAGACAGTAATTAAATACGGAGCCCGTCCGGCAGAGCCGGGAGAATTTACCAAGCGGGCATTTTTAAACGGGCGGATCGATCTGTCTCAGGCAGAGGCAGTGATGGATGTGATTAATTCTAAAAATGATTATGCAATGAAAAGCTCAGTCAGTCAGCTGAAGGGATCCCTTTCCAGAAAAATCCGGAAGCTGAGAGAGGATATTCTGTATCAGATTGCATTTATTGAATCCGCCCTGGACGATCCGGAGCATATTTCTCTGGAGGGTTATGAGGATGAGCTGATGGAGAAGCTGGATCCGATGATTGGACAGCTGGAATCCATGGTCCGCTCTGCTGACAACGGAAAAATTGTCACAGAAGGGATCAAAACCGTGATTCTGGGTAAACCCAATGCAGGAAAATCTTCTCTGATGAATGTTCTGGTAGGAGAGGAGCGGGCGATTGTAACGGATATTGCAGGAACAACCCGCGATATTCTGGAGGAGCAGATCCGTCTTCACGGAATCACTCTGAATGTGATCGATACGGCCGGAATCCGGGAAACAGAGGATATTGTAGAGCAGATTGGAGTTTCCAGAGCAAGGCAGATGGCAGATCAGGCCGATTTGATTATTTATGTGGTGGACGGTTCCAGGCCTCTGGATGAAAATGACGATCTGATTATGAATCTGATCCGGGACAGAAAGGCTGTGGTTCTTCTGAATAAAACGGATTTGAAGACGGTGATTTCCGAGAAGGAGCTGTCAGAAAAGACGGGGCTGGATGTGATTGCCGTATCAGCCAGAGAGGAAACAGGAATCGATCAGCTGGAAAATAAAATAAAAGAGATGTTTTATGAAGGGGATCTGAATTTTAATGACGAGGTGATGATTACCAATGTACGTCATAAAACAGCCCTGTCAGGCGCTTTGGAGAGTCTGAAAATGGTAAAGCAGAGCATAGAAAATCAGATGCCGGAGGATTTTCTTACGATCGATCTGATGGATGCCTATGAGAAGCTGGGAGCGATTATCGGAGAGGCGGTAGAGGACGATCTGGTAAATGAGATTTTCAGCAGGTTCTGCACTGGAAAATAAAAGGAAAAGAGGTTGTCGGTCATGCCGAATGTGGAAGAGACTTATGATATTGTGGTGGTAGGCGCAGGCCATGCGGGCTGCGAGGCGGCTCTGGCCTGTGCCAGGCTGGGCCTGGAAACCATCATGTTTACAGTCAGCGTAGACAGTATTGCGCTGATGCCCTGCAATCCCAATATTGGCGGAAGCTCCAAGGGACATCTGGTGCGGGAGCTGGATGCTCTTGGGGGAGAGATGGGAAAAAATATTGATAAAACATTTATTCAGTCAAAAATGTTAAACCAGTCCAAAGGACCGGCGGTTCACTCTCTCCGCGCCCAGGCGGATAAGCAGGAGTATACCCGCCAGATGCGCTGCACCCTGGAAAATACCGATCACCTGACTATCCGTCAGGCCGAGGTTACAGAAATTATGGCTGAGGACGGTCAGATCAGGGGTGTAAAAACCTTTTCCGGAGCTGTTTACCACGCAAAGGCTGTCATTCTGGCTACAGGAACTTATCTGAAGGCCAGATGCATCTATGGCGATGTAAGTATGTATACAGGGCCTAACGGCCTTCAGGCAGCCAATTACCTGACCGAGTCCCTGATAAAAAACGGGATTGAAATGTATCGCTTTAAAACAGGTACTCCGGCCCGTGTGGATCGGCGCAGCATTGATTTTTCAAAAATGGAAGAGCAGTTTGGAGATGAGAGGGTGGTTCCCTTTTCATTTTCAACGGATCCGGAGTCTGTTCAGAAGGATCAGGTTTCCTGCTGGCTGACCTATACCAATGAGGAAACCCACCGGATTATCCGGGCCAATCTGGATCGCTCTCCGCTGTTTTCCGGCGCGATTGAGGGAACCGGCCCCCGGTATTGTCCTTCCATTGAGGATAAGGTGGTGAAATTCCCGGATAAAAACCGGCATCAGGTTTTTGTAGAGCCGGAGGGACTGTATACCAATGAAATGTATCTGGGAGGCATGTCCAGCTCTCTTCCGGAGGATGTTCAGTATGCCATGTACCGGACAGTTCCCGGACTGGAGAATGTAAAGATTGTCCGCAATGCCTATGCCATTGAGTATGACTGCATCAACTCCAGACAGCTGAAGCCGACCCTGGAGTTTAAGGCGATTCAGGGGCTTTTCAGCGGCGGTCAGTTCAACGGAAGCTCAGGATATGAGGAAGCGGCTGTACAGGGCTTTATGGCAGGCGTAAACGCGGCTATGAAGGTGCTGGGACGGGAACCCTATGTTCTTGATCGTTCCCAGGCTTATATCGGAGTTCTGATCGATGATCTGGTGACAAAGGAAAATCATGAGCCGTACCGGATGATGACTTCCCGGGCGGAATACCGGCTTTTGCTCCGCCAGGATAATGCGGATCTGAGGCTGCGGGAGATTGGCCATGAAATCGGCCTTGTCAGCGATGAGGCTTATGAACGTGTTCTGCAGAAGCAGCGGGATATTGAGGCGGAGACAGAGCGTCTGGAGAAGACAACCGTGGGAGCAAGCCCGGCGGTGCAGGAATTCCTGGAGCGCCACGGAAGCACACTTCTGAAAACAGGAGCAACCATGGCAGAGCTGGTGCGCAGACCGGAGCTGGATTATTTTTCCCTGGCGGAAATCGACAAAACAAGACCTCAGCTTCCGGAGGATACTGCAGAGCAGGTGAATATCAATGTTAAGTATGAGGGATATTTAAAACGTCAGCAGCAGCAGGTGGCTCAGTTTAAAAAGCTGGAAAACAAAAAGCTGGATATTGATTTTGATTACAGTACCGTAAAGAGCCTGCGGAGAGAGGCAGTGCAGAAGCTGAATCTGTACAAGCCCTCATCCATTGGACAGGCATCTAGAATTTCCGGCGTATCTCCGGCTGATATTTCCGTGCTTCTGGTTCATCTGGAGCAGATGCGCCACGGACAGAGAGGGCAGGAAATATAAGCGGAATACGGAACTGAATAGTTATCCTGAAAACAATCAAAAACAAGAGAAAAATACAGTGAAATAGAATAAATATACAATATAAACATATGGTTATACATATTGATAATTTAATAACGATATGATTTTTCTGTGTCTCTTCCGGATAAAAACAGGAAGACTGCGGGCGTATCAGATGGTAATAATGAAAGGTATGGCTAAAAGACGTCTGATGACTTATAAAAAGACATCAGACGTCCTGAAAAGCCGGATTTCAGACGGAAAACAGAATTTTGAAACAGATATTATCCTGAATAGACGAAGATTCAGGGGAGAGAGAAGGTGGAACATGGAGCAGAAATTTGTTGATAAAATGAGAAGTGAAACAGAGGAGCTTGGGATAACTCTCAGTGATCGGCAGCTGGAACAGTTTTACCAGTATTACGAAATGCTGGTGGAGTGGAATAAGGTGATGAACCTTACGGCGATCACAGAAATGGAAGAGGTTGTTACCAAGCATTTTGTAGACAGCTTGTGTATGATAAAGTCAGAAACGGATCTGGAAACCTGCAGCAAAACAGTGATCGATGTGGGGACGGGAGCAGGATTTCCGGGAATTCCTCTGAAAATTGCTTTTCCGGGATTGAAAATCACTCTTTTAGATTCTCTGAATAAGCGGATCAATTTTTTAAAGGAAGTATGCAGCGCTTTGGGCCTTTCTGAAGTGGAGATGATCCATGGCAGAGCGGAAGATTTTGGAAAAAATCCAAAATACAGGGAGAAATTTGATTATTGTGTTTCCAGAGCAGTAGCAAATACGGCTACTTTATCGGAATATTGTCTTCCTTTTGTGAAGGTTGGCGGCGCTTTTCTTCCATATAAATCAGGAAAAATAGAAGAAGAGCTGAAAGAGGGAACAAAAGCCGTTGAAAGTATGGGCGGCGCTGTGGAAAATGTGATTCATTTTTCTCTGATCGGCGCAGATGCAGAACGTACATTGGTGAAAATTAAAAAGGTATCTGCAACACCGAAGCGGTATCCGAGAAAAGCGGGCGTTCCGTCAAAAGAACCGATCAAGATGTAATTTTTGGATGTAGATGCAAAGAAAATAAAAGAAAATATAAAAAAGAGTGTTTTCCGACATAGGGATTTGTACCGGAAAATGCTCTTTTTTACGTTATGAAGAGCTGGATTTTATGATGGAAAGAGGGCTTTGGGATGGAAATGAGGAGGATATGATGAAAACTGGGCTTTGCGGCGGAAGGTGATCCTGAAGAAAAAAGCGGATTACCGCTGCCGACTCCGCGTTGAAATTAAAATTTCTTCGGGAAGGTACGGGACAGATATGAATTGCAGATGCGGATTACAGATGCAGATTTTTTGAAAAAGGTATGATGATGTGAAAAAAGTATTGTGAAAAACATGATGTTTCACGTGAAACATTGAATATAGAATATTGTGGCAGGGGCTTTTTGCATATTTTTTTTTGAAATATGCTGTCTGTGCTATGAATGAATATGCAGAATATTTATACAAAAATAATGCATATTAAAATGTATAAATATTATAATATTCTGTATATTCAAAAAGCGAAATCAAGGGCAGAAAACAGAAAAACAGCAGAGCAGAGAATAAAAAGAGGAGAGAAAAAGGGGCGGAAAGAGAGAAGGAAAGAGAGAAGGAAAGAGAGGAGACAAGCGAAGAGAAAAAGCGAGAAAAAAGAGGGGCGAGATGAAAAAAAACGAGAGGAAAAATGCGAGAAAAAATGTGAGGAGAAGGAGTGAACACAAGCTGCTTTAGAAGACGGTTTACAGTAGAAAGTTTCGTTGGAATATGATAAAATCATGCTATAAAATTGTGACAGGAGCAAAAAAGACTGAAAGTTTTAGAAAGGAGAGAACAGCGTATGACAACAAGAAAAGAAACCATTGTGATTCCCGAAGAAGCTTGTGTAATCTGGGATATATTAGTGGATTTCGAAAAATATCCCCGATGGAGAGAAAACGTGAATGAAGTTAAAATGATCGATGAAAAACACTATCAGGAGTTCAATCGAGAAGGATATCAAACCATGGCGGCCATTGAAAAGCTGGTTCCTCTCACCTGCCTGAAGCTGTCTTTTAAAAGCGAAAGTATGGCAGGCTATCGAGAATTTTTGCTTTCTTCCAGGGGAAAGGAAACGGAAATTGAGATAACGGAAGGCGTGAATTCAAAAGGACTTTCTGCAAGACCGGTCGGAAAAAGTGTGTCGGAACAGGTCTATTTGCAGCGGAATTTAAAAGAAATAATAGATGATTTGAAGCGTGTTTTTTCTGTAATTTGATGTGCTTTTTCAGGGAAAAACGAGAGAAAATGAAATGAAATATTGCGGAAGAAATAGATCTTCTGCAAATGAAGTATGCTTTTTGACGGTTGTTCATGGGATAAAAAGGCTTTTTTAGAAGACCTATGCATGAAATGCCATACGGCAGAAAGAAATTTTGCCGTAGAAACGGACCCGCCGCAGGCGAAGAGGGTGCAGCAAAACCGGTTTTCAAACTACCGGTTTTGCTGCACCCTCTTTTTCTCTGGTAATTATCTGGTTTACATCAATGTCTGTCAGGAACAATTTCAATCCAGTATCCGGCTGGATACAGGATAAA
>ENA-UONQ01002903-UONQ01002903.1-human-gut-metagenome-genome-assembly--contig:-CS26-NODE-2903-length-10611-cov-4.434161_pt1 | contig 10611 bp, 9 predicted proteins | sample MGYA00242460_ERZ724007 | MGnify/ENA metagenome assembly ERZ724007
GGCGTTCAAACAATTTTATATTATAATAGCTTTCCAGTTCCCTGACTGCCTGGCTGACAGACGGCTGTGAAATATGCAGCCTCTCTGCCGCAGCCCTCATTTTCCCGCAGTCGGCAACCGCCACGAAGATCTGTAAGTGTCTGATTGTCATTTGATGCCTCCTTTGCCGCTACTTCTCTATAAAAAGATCCATGCTTCCGGAGCGGAATCCCTCCAAATCCAGCGTAATATAGGAAAACCCCAGCTTCTTCAAAACGCTGCAGATTTCCTCCCTCTTTTCAAGGGCTGCGGCCATCTGAGCCGGATCCAGCTCCAGACGCACCGTATCCTGATGAAGACGCAGGCGGACATTCCCCTCAAATACAGTCCTAAGGTACGCTTCCCCTTTTTCGATTCTTCTTAAAATTTCATAATCCAGCTTTGTTCCATAGGGCAGACGCGTAGCCATACAGGGAGTGGACGGCCTGGATGCCACCGATATGCCAAAGGCGGACGAAAGCTCCTTTACCTCCCGCTTTGTGATATGGCACAGGGCAAGAGGACTGATAATCCCCAATTCTTTCAGTGCCCTGATTCCAGGTCGGTAAACGTGGGTGTCGTCTTCATTTGTCCCGTCAAGTATGCAGGTAATCCCCTTTTCCCGGGCAAAATCGAGAAGAGCCGTAAAGAGGTGTTTTTTACAGAGATAGCAGCGTTCCGGGGGATTGTCCCTCATTCCCTCCATCTCAAACTCATCCACCTGGATTACAACATGTTCCGCTCCCAGCTCTCGGGCAACCTTCTTTGCCGTATCCAAATCGCAGGCAGGATGGAGCATTGTATTGAATGTCACCGCATAGACGGGGGTTTTATATTTTCTTCCGTTGTCACAGGCGATTTTAAGAAGCAGGCTGCTGTCCACACCGCCGGAAAAGGCAATGCATACCGGCCCTTTCCCGTACTCATCCATCATCTGATTCAGCTTATCTGTGTTCCCGTTCCTATCAGTCATCTGCATCTTATCTCCTCCTGTCATGCTGCTGCCGGGGCGGACAGCAGCATAGTTACCGTCCCGCCGCATCCTCTTTCAGGGCATGGTAGACTTCGGTAAAAGGAAGCCCCTGTTCCCGGCAGATTTTTCTTACGCTCTCGTATTCCGGATAATTATATTCTTCGCTCCCGGTCCGGCATGTCTTTACATCAGCAGTTCCATAGCGCGACTCTATCTGTCTTATTTCCCGCTCCAGCACCGTACGCTCCACAGGCCAGCGGCGGATCCCTATCGTCGTCGTATGGGCAAATACGGCCGCCTCCAGCGCCTTCTGCTTATCTTCGGTACAAAGAATCCTCAGCACATAAGCAGGACGGTTTTTTTTCATGTATGCCGGCGTATACCACACGTCTTTTGCTCCCTCTTCCATCAGACATTCCATGACAAAGCCAAGGGCCTCCCCTGTACAGTCATCCATGTTTGTCTCCAGAATCCAGAGTTTTTCCTCATTATAGCTCTGTTTCTGCCTGTCCTCCGTCTTTCGGATCAGCATTGCCCTTAAAATATTGGCATTTTTAAAATCCTTGTTGCCGGCTCCCACGCCTATTTTTTCAATGATATAATGTTCCGGAAGGACGTCCTTCGTCCGAAGGGCTGCCGCAATTGCAGCTCCGGTAGGCGTCACCATCTCCCCTTCATTATCGGTCAGTTTCAGTTCCAGTCCATGGGAAGCGGCAATATTGGCCGTAGCAGGTACGGGTACCGGCATCACCCCATGCTGGCAGCGGACATAGCCCCTTCCTTCTGCCAGAGACGATACCACTACATCCGTAATTCCCAAATCATACATACAAACGGCTACACTGATTATATCTACAATGGAATCGACAGCCCCTACTTCATGGAAATGCACCTCTTCCACCGGAATTCCGTGGGCTTTCGATTCTGCTTCCGCAACAATCCGGAACATCTTTCTGGCCAGCTCCTTCACCGGTTCTTCGGAATGCATGCGGTCTATGATTTCAAAAATATCCTGGATATTCCTGTGGATATGGGGGTGGCTGTGAGTGTGGTCATGATTGTGATCGTGGCCGTGATTGTGATCATGATCATGGCCGTGGCCGTGTTTGTGATCGTGGTCATGGTCGTGATCATGTTTGTGATCGTGATCGTGGCCGTGTTTGTGATCATGGTCATGGCCGTGCCCATGCTCTTCCTCCTCCAAATGTACATCAAAATCGTAGGCATCAATACCGCATTTCAGTTTTCTCCCAAAATGGAGATGGTACCCTCCCACGCCAAGACTCTTAAGCGTTTCTTCCAGAACATTTCTGCTGGCCCCCAAATCGAGAAGCGCGCCCACCGTCATATCACCGCTGATACCGGAATAGCATTCCAGATACAGCAGTTTTTCTTCTTTTTCCTGATTTGTAAATTGGCTCATCTTAATATCCTTTCTCCTAAGTTTAGACTGTGTAACAGTTCCTCTCGGCCAGTCTGTTGATCTGCGCGGCAAGGTAACCGGCACCATAGCCGTTATCAATATTTACCGTTGAAATCCCGTTGGCACAGGAATTAATCATTGTAAGCAGCGCCGAGAGTCCGTGAAAACTCGCACCGTAGCCGACCGACGTGGGAACTGCGATAACCGGATTCTCCACCAGCCCGGCTACGACAGTCCCAAGGGCGCCTTCCATGCCTGCAATTGTGATGACACAGTTTGCCCTCGTAATCTGTTCCCTTTTAGATAGTATCCTGTGGATTCCGGCAACCCCTACATCGTAAATCCGATCCACGTAACAGCCGAAAAATTCCGCGGTCTGGGCTGCTTCCTCCGCCACGGGAATATCCGCGGTTCCCCCTGTACAGACAGCGACACAGCCCTTTCTTTCTGCCTTTAATATACGCGAAACCGGGTCATAGATGATACCGGGAATTCTTTCCTTTACCAGCAAGTACTGCTGCTCTGTCGCCCTCGTTCCCATCACCTCACCATTTTCACGGTACAGCGTGTCAAATATATCCGCCAGATACTGATCGGGTTTTCCCTGACAGTACACGGTTTCAGGAAAACCGGAGCGCAGCTTTCTGTGCAGATCGAGTTTTGCATATCCCAGATCTTCGTATGGCAGGTTTTTAAGCATTTCCCCGGCTTCCTCAGGTGAAAGCGTACCCATACTCACCTGCTCCAGTATTTTTTTTACGTCCATCTGTTCCTCCTGTTCACCATTTCCACTTTACACTAATTTACACGCAGCATCATGGCTGAACTGTTACAGCAGTCGGCTAATCAAAATCGCTGCGCGATGAGCCGACTGCCTGCTGCCACTGCCTTTTCGCACGGTCAGCGCAGCAAATGCGCAGACCTGTCTGAACTGTTACGTACTGTTACGTACTCATCGTATCCAGTCTGATTTTTCTTGTACAGACTCTGTCTGTGAGGCTCTCTGAATGACTCACTATCAGCATTCCGATTCCTCTCTTCCCTGTTTCTTCCACCAGGACATGCCAGATTATACTCTGCGTCACCATATCCAGCATTGTTGTGATTTCATCGGCCAGAAGAATTTTAGTCCCCTCTCCCAGCGCCCTTGCGATACAGAAACGCTGAAGTTCTCCGCCTGAGAGTTCCGAAGGAAAACGATCCATCCACGCCTTTCTGATTCCCAGTTTTTCCAGAAGCTCCGGATTTATTTGTCCGCCTTCCCTCAAAACACGGGCCATCTTCCAACGCGGATTCACCGACTGCTCCGGGTGCTGCCAGATCATCTGCACCGGCAGCCTTCCTTTATATTCCTCAAGCGGTTTGCCGTCCAGCATTACCTGTCCGGAATCCGGTTTTTCATATCCGGAAAGGATCTTGCAGAATGTGGTTTTGCCAAATCCGCTGGGAGCCGTGATCCCAACCCTCTCCCCGCTCCCGATTTCCAATGGAACCCTGTTCAAAATCTGCCGGCTCCCTGTATCGTACCTGAATGAGATATCCTTTGCTTTAAGCTTCACCGCGTCACCTCCGGCTCCTGGTTCTTTATCAGGCTCTTTTCGTCATATACCGCGAAATCATGCTGCGGCATGGCATGATACAGAGCCTTAGTATATGCATGCTGAAGGCCGTTCGGTCTGCCGAAATCTCCGGGTTTGATTTCTTCGATTATCTCTCCCTCATAGAATACCATAATCCGGTCGGCTGTTTCCAGCGCCAATTCCAAATCATGAGTGATAAGCAGCACAGACGCGCCTTCTTCTGCTATCTCTTTAAAATGACCCATTACCCGTCTGGCCGTAGCAAGCTCCAGTCCCGGCGTCGGCTCATCCGCAATAACCAGTTTCGGCTCTTCCATCAGCGCCGATATGATCAGGATACGCCTTGCCATTCCTCCCGACAGTTCGAAGGGATATAGCTCTTCCGTCTCTGCTCCAAGGCCGAACCGGGCCAGCAAGTGCCTGCTCCGTTCGATGGATGCGCTGTCTTTTCTTCCCTTTCTTATCTGTTCTCCCACCTTCATCAGGGGATCCAGATAGGACACTCCCTGCGGGACAAGGGCAATTTCTTTTCCGCGCAGCTTATTCAGCCGTTCCTGCGTGAGCAGCTCTCCCCGGTAGAGAATCTCGCCCGAAACCCGGCAGTTGTAAGGCATGATTCCGAGAACAGCATGAGCCAGGAGACTTTTACCGGAACCGCTTGCTCCCACGACAGCAGCCATCTCGCCCTGATTGAGGGTGAAGCAAAGCTTCTTAACCGGATTCAGTTCCCTGCGCCGAAGTCCTCTGTCATACTGGGTAAATGAAATACCCAGACTGCGTACTTCCAGTACCGTTTTGTCCGGCATACCAATTCCTCCTTGCAGTATCTATCGTTATTTTCCCAGCCCTTCTATTCATGCGCGCTTTGCGGATCCAACAGGCTGCTTACGCTCTGCCCCAGGCCCTGAAACACCAGAACCGTTGCCACCAGCGCGGCTCCCGGGAAGACGGCCAGCCACCATTTTCCTGTTATCAGATACTTCATACTTTCCGACAGGATAATTCCGATGGCGGGTTCCTCCGGCGGAAGACCGAATCCCAGAAAGGTGATGGATGCCTCGTGCAAAATGGCATGCGGAAACATAAGAACAAGACCGGTCAGAAACCGGGGTACCAGATGAGGCAGCATATGCTCCACCGCAATCCTCCATTTTCCCATTCCAAGCTTCTCTGAAATTTTAACATACTGGCTGGCCTTCAGCTGAAGAACCTCGGCCCTGATAAGTCTTGCCAGGGAAGGCCAGTGAGTCAGTGCTATACCGGCCGCCACTCCGGTAAAACCTTTACCAAAGGCAAAGGATATCAATATCAGCAGCAGCATATGGGGAATCCCCATCATCATATCAATCAGGCCCGATACGGCCATATCTGCGGCCTTTCCAAGTACGGCAGCAGCAGTGCCCAGGATTACGGCTATCACGGCGCTGGATGCAGCCGTCACTATCCCCAGGCGGATACTCATGGACAGTCCGGCCGCCGTCCGCTTCAGCATGTCGCGCCCGAGCCAGTCCGTGCCAAAAAGATAAGCAGTTCCCGGCCGCAGATTTTTCCGGCCAAAATCTGTAACCAGAGCGTCATTTTCCCAGATATGCCCGAGAACTGCAACCAGGATAAGTACGGCCAGGAAAACAGTCACGGCAGCCAGTGTCCCGGCCCGCCTGCTGCGGACGGGTAGATGAATCCCTCCAAAGATTCGGGTTATCATAAGGTTTCCCCCTTCCGCACCATTTTTTTCCTGTCACGTTTCAATCTCGGATCAACGGTATAGTAAAGTAAGTCCGCAGTAAAATTGCCGAGAAAAACGACAGCGGCGCTAATCAGGGTAATTCCCAGCAAAAGCGGAACATCGCTGCCGAGTCCGGCCGTAATTGCCGCCTGCCCCAGACCGGGATAGGAAAAAACCTGCTCCACCAGAACGGAACCGCCGAATATCTCACTGATGGACGCAAACTGCAGCGTGATAACCGGCAGGAGTATATTCTTAAGGCCATGCCTCCCGACTATCTGCCACTGCGTTTCTCCTCTGGCCCTGGCATAGAAAACATAATCGCTCTCAAGAACTTCTATCATTTTGCTTCTGGTATGCATGGCGATATTGGAAACACCGGTCAGCCCCAGCGTCAAGGCCGGCAGTACGGCGTGAATCAGCCTGTCCCCGAATGTCACCTCCGACGCCGCAACCCCCACCGGAACACTGAACCCAATAGGGAAAATCGGAAACCGGATGGCAAAAACCAGCAGGAGGACAAGAGCCAGCCAGAATGCCGGCGTTCCTGCAATCACCATGCAATATGCAGTTACCGCCTTATCCTGCCATTTCCCTCTTTTCACTCCGGCCAGTACTCCCAGCGCCACACCGCCAATTCCTGAAAATATCCAAGCGGATATCATCAGCCAGGCAGAATTTGCAAATTTTTCGCCTATCACATCAAGAACCGGCCTCCGGTAAAGAAGGGAGATGCCGAAGTCCCCCCGGCAGATGCCGGAAAACCAGCGAATGAATCTCTCGCCGGCCGGCACCGTAACTCCCCAGTATTCTTTTAACCTTTCAATCTGTTCCTCAGACATGGACCCCAATGCTGCCTGTCCCACGTTGCTTTTCAGCGGATCCACCGGCGAGATGGAAATGAGAAAGAAAGCGGCCGCACTGACAGCCAGCAGAAGTATTGCCATCCTTATCAGATTTTTAATTATAAATATGCCATGCCGCTTCGTCACTTGTATCTTCCTTCCTTTATTCCCAGCTCCACTGATCCACGTTGTTAACAATAGACCAGCCGTGTCCATGTGGGTGAAGCTTCTGTTCCGCTACCTTCAGCCCATCTCTGACCCAGTAGAGATGATCGATATTAACCAGCCAGATCCAGGGGATATCTCCCTCCTGCGTGATCCCTGTACTTCCATCCCACTGTGCCTTTTTCCATAATTCCCAGGATTCCTCCAGGTTATCACTGGCCAGGGCCTCATCCATATACTGATCCACCGTCTTATTCGCATACGGCGAGTAGGCCGCAAGTCCGGTATCCTCCATGGAATGGTAAATATTGTAAAGTTCCATCGGGGTATGCGCTCCCCATCCCCATAAAAGAGGCTGGGACTGTGCTTCGTCATATGCCGTATCCCATCCGGCTCCCCTTGTTGATGCATTGATGCCGATTTCCTTCAACTGGTTCGCCGTATCGGCTGCCAGCGCCTGTCTTACGGAATCGTCCGCCGGATACAGAAATTCAAGCTCTGCCTTCACCCCGTCCTTTTCCCGGATTCCGTCCGCTCCCACGATCCAGCCTGCCTCATCGAGCAGCCTTGCAGCTTCATCCCGGTCACAGGTAATTTCGGCATCGCTGTTATACCATGGCATCTTGTCGCAGACACTGAAGGCCGGACTTCCATAACCATTTAAAACATTCTGTATCATCTCATCACGGTCGATCGCCAGATTAATAGCTCTGCGCACCAGGACATCGGAAGTGAAATCATTCCCCACCTTGAGTCCGTCCTTCTCCATTACCGGAACAGCCGGAAGATTAAATCCTCTGTTATCTACGGTTTCACAGGCCAGAAGTGAATACCCGGCAGTCTCCTGATCCGCGTAGGAAGCAGCCGTATAAGCCAGATCCACCTGTCCCGCTTTGACTGCGGCAAATGCGGCATCCTCGTCCATAAAAAGTATCGTTACCCGTTTCATCTTCGGCTGTTCACCGTAGTAACCGGGGTTTGCCTCCAGAATCACCTGCTGCCCCCTGTCCCACTGTTTCAGCATATACCGTCCGGAGCCGACCGGATGGCTGCCGTAATCCGAATCATAGGCATGTTCCGGCACAATTCCTGTAATAGCCATCGTATATGGCCATATCGAATAGGGGCGCGCCATATGGAAGACCACAGTATTGCCGTCCAACGCCTCCGCGCTTTCAAGCATTGTAAAATCATTGACCGAGCTGGTCTCCCTCAGCGTATTATATGTAAATGCGACATCCTCCGCTGTCAGCGGTTCCCCGTCCGTAAATTTGACATCATCGCGGATTGTCACCGTCCATTTCAATCCATCCTCCGAGGATTTCATATCGGTAGCCAAATCATAACCAATCCCCAAATCCGGCGTTGTCACCGTAAGAGTACTCTGAATCAGCGGCTCATGGACATGTTCGCCGGCCCCCCAGCCATAGGCAGGGTCAAATCCCGCTTCCGGTTCGGAATTTGTTGTCATAACAACCACTACCGAATCTTTTTGCTGCTGTGTGTTCTCTGCCTGCTCCTGCACTGCCGTCCCATTGGCCTCTGCCGTACCGTCCTTACCGCTGCCGGAACCGGAACAGCCCGTCAGGGCCAGGGCCGCCGCTGCCGCCATGGCAAATAATGCACTTGTTTTTGTTTTTTTCATTTTAATACCCCTCTCTTTGTAAATTACACTTCATAAAATTCCGAAAAAAAAATACCGGAAAAGCTCTGCCCCTTGGGGACAAAAATACCTTCCTGGTATAATTAAAGTCTTAATAAAAAAATAAAATTCCGCTTCTGCGGATAGAGACGGCTTGTGCTGTCGGATGAAACTATTATAGTCCCGCCCGGCAGCACAGTCAATCCCGTTTTCACGCTTATTTCTCAAACGCTTAGATTTAACTGAGGTGAGAGGACGCGTCCGGAACGGACCATGTCCGGTGTGGTGAGGGAGGTGGCTGAGTCTTTTGTCCCCGTGGAGAGGTTGTCGTGAGGGGAGGGAATCCGGCCGCTGATTGTCTCTAACCTTAAATGGGGGAGGCCCCTGTCGCGGCCACTACGTGTTCCCGGCAGGCCGATATCAAATCTTCCGGCTCCGCCCTGCGAAAACAAAACCACAGTATCTCCTTCTCCAGCCAGCGATGCCACTTCCCCGGGACGAAAGACTCATAGATCCCTCCCCGTCCGCTGGCCTGCGGCTGCGTCCTCACCTGCTTAACTTAAATGACACTTCAATCAGACCGTCGTCTTTCGGACATTACTCTCCAGAAGACGGTTAAAGCCCAGCCACTGTGTATTATCTCCCGCCTTTTTAAGCAGTTCCGTCATAGTCTCCAGTTTCGCATCCGTATTGTCGGCAAATGCCAGAGCCAGAGCCTCCATCAGCGCCGGTTTTTTAGGGGAACCATATTCCAGTTCGCCATGATGCGCAAGTATACAGTGTTTCAGTTCGGAGGCCGTTTTTTCCGGGAATCCCGCAATTGTCCGGATTCTCTCCCCGACCATCTCCGTTCCGATTATGATATGCCCCAGGAGCTGGCCGTCGTCCGTATAATCATTTTCCGGAAATGCAGACAGCTCTTTCGTCTTTCCGACATCGTGAAAGAGAGCCGCTGTAAGTAAGAGATCCCGGTTAATCATCGGATAGGCTGCGGAGTAATAATCACACAGCTTCATTACGCTTAATGTATGCTCAAGCAGCCCTCCCACAAAACCATGATGGACACTCTTAGCCGCCGAATGGAAGCAGAACCTTTTTACAAACTCCTTGTCGTCCGTGAAATAACTTTCAGCCAATTGTTTCAGCCATGGATTCTTCATGGACTGGATCAGTGCAGTGAGTTCCCTGTACATCTCTTTAATGTCTTTGGAGCTGACCGGAAGATAGTCGCTTTCTATGTATTCGCCCTCGTCCGCCTTGCGGATCCGTTTCACATTGAGCTGGTTGGAACCCTGAAATACCGTCACATCTCCGTCTATATATACATAATTCATCACATCAAAGTTACCGATTCCCGGCGAACCCAAATCCCAAATCTTTGAGTCGATAGTACCCGTCCTGTCCTGGAGGGTCATCGACACGTACTCTTTCCCATTCTTTGTCAATAATATCTGTTTTGTTTTGCAAAGATAAACGTCTGAAACACGCATACCCTCATGGAACTGATCAATATATTTCATACTCTTCCTTCCTCTCTGCGGCAATGGAAAAACTCCGTAAAATCGTAACAGATAAGACAGAATGAACTGTTATGTAAAATCTGCTATTTCGTCAACAGAGAGTCTGACAAGTCAGACTCTCGTGTTTTACCATCACATTTTCTCTTCTTAATTCTTATATTTTGTCTTCTTCTGATTCGGCTGACTTTTTAAGCCCGGGCCATCGTCAGGCTGCTCTACCTGGCCCTTATCTCCACTTCAAATGGATCCAGCTCCTTATAGCCGTCCGGACCTTTTCTCATAATCTTCACAGTTACCCTGGAACCGCAGCGGGCATTTTCAATCTGCATCTGAAGCTCCTTGAATGTGGTGATCTCTTTTTCTCCGAATAATGTGATGATGTCTCCGTTCTGGATTCCCGCGTCATAAGCCGGTCCGCCCGATACGGCCTCCACCACATAGACTCCCTGGGGAATCCCGCTCTCTGCCATCGCTTCGTTGACTTCCTGTCCCCTGACGCCGAAATAAGGCACCTGATGGCCGTTCGTCATCTTTTCAATCACGGGCTTATAATCGGAAATGCTCACGGACGCGGTGATATCACGGTTTTCCTCATTTTTATAATCGTCAGAGGTCCATCCGATAATCTCTCCGGCCGTATTTAAAAGAAACGTACCCATAGTGGAGTTGCTGCATATATCTGCATATATAATCCTTGTGATGCCGTCCGTCATCTGAAC
>ENA-UONQ01002906-UONQ01002906.1-human-gut-metagenome-genome-assembly--contig:-CS26-NODE-2906-length-10610-cov-4.407674_pt1 | contig 10610 bp, 2 predicted proteins | sample MGYA00242460_ERZ724007 | MGnify/ENA metagenome assembly ERZ724007
GTTCAATGCTTTTTTCAGTCTCTCTTCCTGCCCTTCCGGCCCAGAATCACGATGGCTGCTGCGCCAGCCAGAGAGGCCGCCAGCAGTGCCAGATACAGCGCCAGCTGGGCAGTGTCTCCCGTGGGAACAGAGTCATCCGGTTCATCAGGGTGCCCCGGTTCGTCCGGCGTATCCGGCATATCAGGATCCGGGCTTTCGTCCGGGTCAGGGGTCGGATGCGGATCTGGATCCGGCATGGGATCGGGACCCGGGTCTGGATCCGGCTTGGGGTCTGGATCTGGATCCGGGTCCGGCGGCGGAGTCGTGTCGTCATAATTGATGATTAGCACTTCCGCCGTGTCTCCGAACGGGACCATCCCGGGGTTGTGCCCCTCGACGCGGGTCCCATAGCCGTCCACACGCGCCTCTGCCACTGTGTAGCCGACGCCGGAGGGCAGGCCCTTGGCTGTCTTGCTCTCCCCGTCTTTCAGGGTAAATGCTGCCACGCCGTCCTGGAACGTCATATCCCCGCAGATGCCGTTGATGGACTTGTCGTCAAGCGTGACGGTGAAGGAGAAGTCCCTCTGCCGGTCACCGCTGTACACTTGCTTTTTGACGGTCAGGTTCCCCTTTCCGTTGATGACGTTCCATCCGTCCACCCGGGTGCCGTAGCCATCCACCGGCTCCTCCTGCACAGTGTAGGTGTACGCCCGGCCACTGTCGTCGTAGGCGGGCCAGCTGCCGAAATCATAGGTCCAGCTGCCGTCGGCGTTCGGGGTGACTTCCCGCTCGGCAACTTTGGTGCCGTTCTGCAGGAGGCTCAGCGTGATGGAGTTCGGACGGTCGTCCGCTCCATCACCCACCCAGGTCTTCCGCCCCTGGATGGCAATTTCCGTCTCCTTGCCGCCCAGTGTGTTGGTCAGAGCCAGCGTACCGCTCCCTGTCACAGTGTACGACTCCAGGTGTTCTTCCTCCACCCAGTAGGTATAGGGATTACCGCTGCCGTCCGTATCCGGCAGATGCTCAAAGGTGTATGTCCAGACATCGGCGTTTCCGTCCTGGGCATTTTTCGCGGACAGCGTCACTTCGCCTGCTACTTCGCCCTGGGCTGCCGGATCCGTTCTGCGGTAGAGGGTCAGCTTCAGCGTCTCCGGGCGAAGGCCCTGCGCGTCACTGTCATCCCGCCAGGTTTTGGAGACCGGGATGTCCGTATAGCCCCTGTTGGTGATGGCAGTGGTGAACGCCACCGTAGTTTCCGTCGGTTCTCCATGATCGTAGATCACTTCCATGTCCTCGTCCGGGGTTCCCTGTTCAATGGCGTAATAATAGTATTTCTGGTTCTGGCTGTTTACTTTGTCCAGCTCTCCGAAAATATGGCGCCAGTTATTGGCCGCAGACAGCTCTGCGGTCATGCCGGCGACCTGCTCCACTCCATCCACGCCGGTCTTCCCCATCAGGTTCTTGTCCGTGGTCCGCCAGAGTTCCATTGTGATCGGATGTTTCTTGGTATCCGCGGTGTGCCATTTCTTTTCCACTGTCAGGGATGTCACAGCTTTATTGGTGAATTGGAATTCAGGGTAGGTCCCATCCACATCGGTCTTGTTTTCCTTTTTCGTATCTCCCACCTGGACGTAGCTGCCGCTGACCGCTTCGGTCACGCGGTATTCTGTCTCGGAGTCGGAGTCCGGCAGATAGCTGCCCGGCATTCGGGCTGGGAGGTTCTCCCAGACGGCTTTCCACTCTGCGTACTCGTAATAGGGTTTGTCCAGATCAGGATCCGTAGTTCCATCCAGCGTGACGGATACAGCCGTCAGGGTCTTCCACGTATACGCCGGGCCCTCTGCCGGATTCTCCAGCGGAACCGCATATTGCAGGTGCAGGGTGACCTGGGCGCCCTCCTCGCCGGCAGGCATCCACGTCTTGCCGGCAAAGACCTTGGTGGTCTGCATGTCGTTGGCCGCTGTGGTGAGGAAGCCGTCGTCAGACTGCCCGCCATAGGTGTAGGCCGCCGTGTACGCCTCGTTGTAGGAATCTCTGAGCAGGACATAGCTGCTCAAATCGACTGCTCCGTTCGTCATTTGATATCCTGGCTCAAGCTCCACGGCGCGATAGGTGTACTCCCCTTCCGCATTCTGTTTCGGCAGGCCGGAAATCGTCATCCCTACCGGCGATTCAACCGTGCCCTCTGTATCCGTTCCGGTGAGGGTCACTACCAGATCCTGCTTTTGACCGTTTTCGCCGGTCACCTGGACGGCTTCCCATGCTGCCGCTTCCCAGCCAACAGATAGATCCGTGGTCCGCTGAATCAGGAAACTGGTCTCCCAGGTCTTGCCGGCTTCGTCTGTATCCGGACGGGTGCCATAGACGTTGTTCCGGTCGTTCGTCCAAATCTTCTGCACCTGCAGCGAGGTCGTCGCCAGCTTGTTGGTGATGGTGGTCGAATTTCCGGATTCCGTGTAGGTGTCTTCAATTCCCGTGAAAAGGCCGCCGCTGTCTGCAACAGTGTATGCGAACTCTTCACCGCAGGTATCGACAGTAATCGTCGCGGCTCCGCCTTGATAAGCGATTTCCGTCTCCACCACGCGATAGGACAGCTCCGAAATCCCGCTGTCTTTTTTTACTACACGCGGCAGGTTCTCACAAGCTCCACTCCAGGAATCATAGATATGCCGGTTTTCCAATGTGATCGAAAAACCATTGAGTATTCCGGCATCCTTCAGTTTCTCGTACGCGTCTTCTCCCAGGTTCTCCTGCGTGAAATAGTCCGCTGCCCTCTGCCAACCTCCGCTCTTTCCCTCCTTGACATACAGCTCAAAGGTGACGGACATCTCGCCAAGGTCCATGTAATCGGCAGTGATGGGCTCGCCATCGCTGCCCACCCACCGCTTGGTGAAGGGGGCTCTGGTCTCCAGAGAGTTTTTCAGCTCCTTCATGTGGATGGTGTCGCCGTCTGCGGAGTCCTCACCCGCTGTCCCATTGCCGGTGAAGTAATATTGGTACCGCTCATACAACGCTTCCTTCAGATCGGAGTTCAGCTCTTCCTTCACGGTGTACACCCACCGGGCGCCGTTGGGGGCCCACTTTTCCAGCTCCGTCTGGGGCTGCGCGGCGGGAGGCGTCTCTTCGGAGGGATCCTGGGAATCGGGGTCTCCGATCTGGTCCGGATCTTCCGCAGGTTCTGTCGGTGTGACCGGGACGCTGCCGGCGCCGCCATGTTCCCCATCCGCCGGATCGCTGTGCAGGCTGGCGGCACTGAGGGTCTCCTCCTGCGGGGCGGACTGGCCGTCCCCGTCTCCCGCCTGGGAGTCCGGGTTCTGGTCTTCTTCCCCATCTGCCGGAGGTTCCGGACTCTGTGTATCCCCTTCGTCCGTGGGAGGATCGGCGGGCTGGTTTCCCTCCTCCGGGGGCATTTCTGTGGGCGGCGTTGTCTCCTCTCCCTGGCCGGGGCCCGGTTCGGCGGGCTCTTCCGCGGAGATGCCGGGCTCTTCTGCATCCGGATCGTCCGCACCCCAGATCTGATAAGTCCACTTTCCGGTTTCTGCATCCTGGGTCCACTTGACGGTGTAGTCCTCGCCCTCTGTCAGCTTCTCCTCGATGTGCGGGTCGCCCTGCCCCTCCTGGGCAGCGGCGCGGCGGGTCACAGTGAGCCGGATAACGGGGACCAATGTACCATCTTTCCCCTCTTCATAGGGGGCATCCGGACGCAGACCGAAGGCGTCGTAAAAGTCCTCCCAGGCTTTTTGGCCCGTGAGGGTGACGAACTCTGTCTGCACAGCCTTCCGGCTGTTCAGGAACGTGGCGTCGGCCTCTTCCCGCTCTTCATGGGGCAGCAGACCGCCGACAGTATATCCGTCCCCTGTGACGTCTTGGGCCTCCAGGTCGCCCGGGCCGCACCAGGTATCGTAGCCGCCCAGGAAGCTCTTGTCCTCCTCCACATGATAGTGGTACAGCGAGCCGTTGGGCGCATACTGCTCCAGGCCTGGACAGGAAAGAACCGTTTCAACAGTTGTGCTGTCTCCTCGCTGCTGGTAAGCCGCCTCGACCTCCTCCGAGGACCAAGTGGCCGTCCGCACCAGCTCCTGCGCGGAGGGCTGGCCGTTGTTCTGGATGTAGACCCGGTACAGATGGAAGCGCACGGCGGGGTAGGCGATGGGCAAGTCATCTCCGCCCAAAGGCAGTTCCAGGATTTTTTTCACCGACAGACTGCCAGTCGGGCTGTGGAACACGTTCTCCACCTGGAAGGTGTTGGAGATCTCCTGTATATCAAACAGATCCAGCGATTCCTGGGGTCCCTCGCCGGTACCGTCCAGGGGCAGCCCGTTGGCGCCGGTGATGCCTTCCTCCCGGAGAACATATTCGTACAGCTTGCCTTCCTCCGTGTATTTGGGCAGCCCTGGCTGGTCTTCAGATTCCGGCCGGACGGTTCCGGCTCCGTCATCGATGATATTTTTCCCCTCATAAAGGAGCCGGAACGTATAGTTCTTCAGGCCGGACCAGTCCTGAACAGTCAGGGTCGCGATGGGGGCTCCGCCAAAGTCAAACGCCTCCCCGCTGCCCTGCACCCGCCGGTACAGTGCGAAGGCGACGTTGGGCAGGTCCACCGCCGGATAGCCAGCGGGCAGGTTGGTCCACAGCTTCCGTCCCTCAATGGCGACCGGCTTATTCAGGCGGTTGACGAAGGTACCATTTGCGTTCAGGGCATATTTGGCGTAAGAACTGCTGGCATCCTGAGACACTGGTGGGTTGACGCCGTCCAGGTTCGTGGTCTGCGCTTCGTAAGCCGCCTCCATCCCCGGGTCAGCTTCGTCACGCGTGCCCAGACAAGTTTCACCCGTCCAGTACTCCGCAATGGCGTAGTCAAAGTCGGAGGCGTTTACACTGGTGCGCTCCACCGCGGAGTAAGTGATCTTGTAACCCCAGTCGTCATACTTGGGCAAGTTCTCCAGCTCGGCCCGCCAGAAATACTGCCGGTCCGCAGATCCGTTATCCCCGGAGGCGGTGCCGGGCTCCTCACCCGCGGGATCGCCTGCTCCCTCGGACGGCGCCTCCGTCTCCGGCGGGAGCAGGCCCTCGTTTGTCCAGCGGTAGCTGGGATAGATCAGTTCGGTTTCGATCCCGTCCTCAGCAGCAGAGGTATGCACAGTCCGGTAAATGTCCAGATAGATGTCCGGACGACTGCCGGAGCCATACATATAGATGTCGTACCACTGCTTGTACCAGACAGCGTCCGTTACGCCGGTGCGTTTGTTGGTGAGGGTGATCTTCTGCTCGTCATTCTTGTTTTCACCGTCATTTGCCGTATAGGATTCTTCCTTTACAGAGCTTGTGTATGTATTCCACAGGGCATAGACCTCCGGAGAAATGGTCCGCAGCTGATCCAGCGTGATCTCATTGCCGCCGTCCAGCCAGACCTCCTCCACGGTATAGCGCACCACTGTGCCGTTGGTGTCGTACTTGGGAAGGTTCCAGAAGTCAAGGGAGTTGGACTTCGTATCTGCCGTGAGAATCGGCTGAATAGAGGAAACCCGTCTTTCGCTTCTGTCTTGAATCTGTACATCCCCGCCGCCCAGGTTCACATAGCCAAATCCATCTTTCTGATAGATTTTAAATTGTCCTTCCGTATCATCGCTGGCGGCGATCTTCAGCTTCACGGCCAGAGTGAGGCCGGAGGTGTTCTCCAGGGCTGCCTGGAGTTCCCCCACGCCGTCTCCGCCGCCGTCCCGCCAGTCCTTGGTGACGGTCAGGTCCACATTGCCCAGCCGGCGGTTGGTGACGGTGCAGACCGTCTCACCCGCGATCTCCTCGCGGTCGTATGTAGCTTCATAGGCATGGTTTCTGCCGGGGACAGTGTCGCGGGTGATTCCGGGAGCGTTGATCTCTCCCTCGGTCGGGGCGCCTTCGGTTCCAAGGACCGCAGTCGCTCCGATTTTGGTCTCCCGGATGTAGACCTGGTCCGGCGTAAGTTCTCCAATGCCGGCCCATGCGTACCAGATGGGATCTCCGTCCTCCTGGGATTCGCCCAGCGTGACGAAGGTAATCGCCTGATCTCCTTCTTTGCTGTACACCGTCACTTCCACTGGCTCCCGGTGGGCGGCGTCGCTGTCGTCCACCCAGTTCTTCTGGACCAGGATCCGATGGCTTCCTCCCGGGCCGTTGGTGACGATGGTCGTATAGTCTCCGGTGCTGCTGTCGATGGAGGTTTCATAGGTGGGGTTCCCGTTCTCCTCCAGGATCAGGTATTCATACCGGCGCCCCTCTTCGTCATACTCTGGGAGGTTCTGGAGCAGGGCTTTCCAGGCCTCAGAAAACTGAATGGAAATTTCACCGTCGATCGCATCTATGAATGCGTTTTCCTTCGTGAAATCAACATTGACGGTCCCACCTGCATCCATTGTAAAGGTAAGAACCTTGCATGTTTCTGTCAGAGACTGTTCGCCGATGGTACGGTACAGGGCGAAGGTCACCGGCCCCTCCTGGGCGCCGCTTTTCCACTTCTTTTCCACCGTATAATCTATCTGGTTGCTGACGGCATTGGTGATCTCGGTGGTGTTGCCGTTCTCCACATCGGTCACACGGTACTTTGCATCTCCCCGGCTGCCGCCGCCGGACAGGGTAAACGAGTTGTTGTCCAGAAGATTTGTTTTATTCTCGCCCTGGTAAACCGCCGACTCCACCCAGCGGTACTCCAGCTCCCGGCCCTGGTTATCGTATTTGGGCGCGCTGGCGCTGACGGACAGGCCGCCCAGGTTCTCCGCCGTAAATTTTCCCGTTTTCTCCGTTCCCAGCGTCTCGGTGATCTCCGTGTCTTCCCAGGGGTCCTCACTGCCCACCGGCCGGGCCTGGAGCATCAGCTCCACCCGGACATCCTCCAGCGCCGACTGGAAAGCCGCTGCTTTCCAGATCTTGGTCGCATTAACCGTCACCGTGCCGGAGAGCTTGTTGGAAAGGGTTCCCCCGTTGTAGAGGTATGTATTGTTCGTCTCCCGTGCAAAGTCTGCATCCTCGCTGGTCAGTTTTTTCAGCGTACCGGAATCCTCGTCCAGCGCCCAGATGATGTCCGTCACGCCGCCGTCTTCCCCCACCGCGCCGAATACCTGGGTGTAGTCCCCCGCATGCTCACCAGTGAGATACTCTCGGACCACATAGATATACTCGTAGCCCTCCGAGTCATACTTGGGCAGCTCTGCAAACTGAATGTCCTGTTTCTCCTGCCCGTTGAGCGGGACCGTCAGAATGCTGCCCCCATCATCCCGGACGGGCGCGGCCGTTGTGTAGCTCTGCCCGGCTCGGTAACGCCACAGCTGGAGTTCACCTGCCGGGCGGTGATCCGGATCCGCCGCGTCCTCCCAGACTTTGGAGGCCTGATAATCCTTTACGCCCGTGAGCGTCAGGTACAGGCTGCCGCCGTCATAGAGCTTCCCCACCTCTGTGCCCACGTTGGGCGTGCTGGAGTTGTCGTAGGAGATCTGGAAGTAGTCGCCCTCGGGCAGGGCACCCGCCGCGATGCCGTCGGCGGCGTCCAGCCGGCCGTCGCCTTTTCCGTCTCCCTCCCTGGTCTCCTCTACCGAGTAGTTGATCCGGCTGCCGTCCAGGTTGTACTTCCCCAGACCGCTGCCGGTGGTGGGGTTGTCCGGGTCTCCATCAGGGTCCTCTTCTATCTTCATCTGATCCTTCATCTCTGCCAGCAGCCGGCGGAGGGAGCTTGCTGTATAGTTGGTGTCCACCACGAAGTCAAAGCTGTTGTAAATGGCTTCTGCGATGCCTTCCGCGCCGCCCAGATTACCCCAGCGGAGCTGAACGCGGAAGTTGAATTCGTCCTCCAGCACATAGTACCAGCCGTAGTTGTCCCCGGCGGAGGGATATTCCGACACATTGCCGTTGTTGACCTCTACCGGGCTGTAGCCGTCAACCCCTTCGGACGGTCCCATGATCCACTCTACACGGGATTCTGTTGAGGTCTCCCCGCCGTAGCCATCGGATGTTGTGGTTTCGATCGCTTCCGGCAACACGCCGGTCGGGACGGAGACCGTATAGGTGTTGTTCCCGTTGTCGGCCACCGTCATTTTCGGCATAGCGGACAGGCCCACCCCGGAGAGCGTCGAGTCCTCCCCGCCTTTCAGCTCAATCCATTCCCCGTTGTCGATCCGGAACCACAGCGACGGCTGATACGTATTCGCCCCGGGACGCACTCCGTCCTCATTGTTGTTATCCACCCAGTAGAGCGTGTTCTCTTCAAATGCCCCGGCGGCATACCAGCTTGTCACCGTCACCACCGTATCTGCGTAAATCACAGGCACCAGGGTCAGACACAGTACCAGTGCCAGCAGCCCGCTGACCAGCCGCCGGCCTCCCTTCTTCGGAAACTTTCCCTTTGGGAGCCGCCCCCGCTCCCGGACTCTCTTGCCTCGATACAGCATAACCCCTCACCTCATTGAAAAATTGTTCACACACATATCCAGTGCGTCCCTATCGTCCACGCCCCTGCTGCGTCGGCTGGGCAGGACTCAGCTGCCCTGCTCCCAGCCCACAGTCAGCTGCTCCTCTTCCAGCATCCGCTCGTGGGCCTGCTCGGCCAGTATCTGTACACTGTCCCGAATGCGTTCCTGCGTGACCTGATACAGCCTGCGCAGACAGCGGGGGTTGCTCTTGTCCCCATCCACCCGGGCATCCCTGCACAGAGTCCGGATCTCTCCGCTCACCTGGGTCCTCCGCATGGGGCGGCCGCTTCGGGTGACGAATACCGGCCCCGCAGTGATCCCCACCCGCCGGAGATAGACTGTCAACTCCTTCCGCAGACAGGCAGGAATCAGGACGTACTGCGCTCTGCCGTCACAGGCGGTCAGAACACGTCCCTCCTCCACCGCCCGGACCGTCACCCGGTTCAGCTCACTTACGCGGATCCCTGTCAGGGCAAAGACCTTCACCATCAGATACGTACGCTCCCGGCCCAGATTCCGGGCTGTGGCCAGCAGGCGCAGATACTCAGTCCGGCTCAACTCCGGCTGGATCTCCCCTTCGGTGTCCAGCTGGCCGATCAGCTGCAGATCCCGCCGCCCCAGATAGGCCAGCAGCCCATTGGCGGCGGACACATGGGTGTTGGCTGTACCGGGCGAGTAGCCTTCCCGCAGCAAGGCGGCGCGCCAGAGCTCCAGTGTGTCTGCAGCCACCCGCTTGTCCTCCGGAAGAAAGTGGTAAAACGCCTCCAGCTTGGGGCGGTAGACCTGGATCGTCTCCCGCCGGCGGCCCCGGGCCGCCAAGCTGTCCAGATACCGGCAGACTTCTTCCCAGGTAACTGTCAGCTCCGCCGGCGCCGCGGTCCTGTCCTGTAGTGCCGTTTCCATCGCCTCACGCATTGGGCATTCTCTCCTCTCCAAAGCCGCTTTCACTGTCTGAATGCTTTCCAAATATCTCCTCCGTATCCATCTCTTTCCGATTTACAACAGAACAATGATTCTGTTGTAAACCTGTCATCAGCTGGAAATACGGTGCCAGAGCACGAAGAGTCGGTTTTGGCCGAAACGGCACCTTTCCCTTTTGGGCCGCAAAATTGGAATCCTCAAAAAATCCAAACCGCAAAAAAAGGACGTTGCTTTTGTAGTTTTTTTGTTTTATACTAACTATATTCCAATGTATGTAGTGGAGAGAGCTTTGTCGATTTACAACAGAATCATTGTTTTGTTGTTAAACGATCAGCCGCATTTTTTCCAGAATCTGTTCATGGGCCCTGGCGCTCACTGCCACATAAATCCGGGTTGTCTCAATGGAGGAATGGCCCAGAAGGTCCGCCAGATGCGCCAGATCCTTCTCCTGTTCATAAAAGCACTTGGCGAACAGGTGCCGCAGATTGTGCGGGAATACCTTTTCCGGCATCACGCCGGCCTCCCGGCAGAGGGTTTTCATTTCATGCCAGATGTTGCTGCGGTCCAGGGGCCGCCCGGTGCGGGTGCGGAACAGGGGCCCCTCCTGGATATCCTGCGCCCTGGCATACCGCCGCAGGCGTTCCGCCAGTTCCTGCGGCAGCAGGACGGTCCGGCACTTTCCCTTCAGCCGGATCTCCGTCCGGCCAGCACGCAGGGCCTCCGCCGTGATGAAGCGCAGTTCGCTCACCCGGATACCGGTGGCGCAGATCGTCAGCATCACGTGGTACAGCCGCTGGTTCTTGCGCCCCTTGGCAATAGAGAGCAGCCGGCGGTACTCCGACTCCGTCAGGTCCCGCTGCTCCTCCCGAAACGCCCGCCGCTGAACCTTCAGCAACTTCACCTCGCAGTGCTCCGCTCCACAGAACCGCAGATACGCGTTCACAGCAGAGAGCTTGTTGTTGACCGTCAGAGCCCTGTACTGCTGCTGCAGGCGCTCCCGGTATGCCAGAACACCCGCCTTGGTCACCGGGGCGCCGCACAGAGCCAGTCGCAGCTGTTCCGCCTCCTGCACGTATTTTTCCACTGTGGCACGGGCTTTCTCGTTTTCCACCAGAAATTCCCGGAACGCGGAGATAGACTGTCCTGTGAGCGTGATTTCTTCCATCTTGACTCCTCCCAAATCCGCCCGCACAGAGGCGGGTATTTTTTGTAAGCATACCCAAAATGGCGTCGGATATGTTCCGCCTATGGAGATGCTTTCCAAAAAAGTTC
>ENA-UONQ01002907-UONQ01002907.1-human-gut-metagenome-genome-assembly--contig:-CS26-NODE-2907-length-10607-cov-6.899261_pt1 | contig 10607 bp, 14 predicted proteins | sample MGYA00242460_ERZ724007 | MGnify/ENA metagenome assembly ERZ724007
ACTCGTCTCCGGGGCTATTATAGCACGGCAGGCAACGGAAAAGCAATAGGAGGGTTTTATCATGGTGGATTCGGCGAAAGGGAAAGCGGGGGACGTGCGGGCCGGGTTTGATACGCTGCGGGTTCTCGTGGACGCGGTGGACACCCAGTTGGGATTTTTCATCCGGGAGAAGGGGATGTTCGGCCCTTACCGTGAGCTTATCCGGTCTCATGCGCTGGATATCCAGACCATGCTCGGTGTGATTCTTCATGAGGTCTGTGACATGGAGAAGGAGCAGGGCGAGCTGGTGCGAATGCTTATACATCAGAGGACAGAAACAGAAGAGGACACATAACCCATGGAAGCCGGCGGAGGAGGCCGGAGATTATGAAGGAAATGCAGATTTTTGAGAACCAGGAGTTTGGGACGGTGCGCACCGTCGAACTCGACGGGGAGCCCTGGCTGGTGGGCAAGGATGTGGCCCAGGCGCTGGGGTACAGCGATACTGACCAGGCGCTTAGAAAGCATGTTGACGAAGAGGACAAAAAAATTCTAACCCGTCAAAACGACGGGTTAGCCGGGGGGTCGGGAAACGCGACCTTTGATATTCCAAACCGGGGTATGACCATCATCAACGAGAGCGGCCTGTATTCCCTGGTGCTGTCCAGCAAGCTGCCGGGGGCGAAGAAGTTCCGGCGGTGGGTGACGGCAGAGGTGCTGCCCGCTGTCCGGAAGCACGGGGCGTACATGACGCCCCACACACTGGAACAGGCGCTTTTAAGCCCGGACTTCCTGCTGCGGCTGGCCCAGCGGCTGAAGGAGGAGCAGGAGGGGCGCAGGGTGGCGGAGCGGGACCGGGCCCTCCTGGCCAGGGAGCTGGCGGTTCAGCAGCCCAAAATCGACTACTTCAACGAGCTGGTGGAGCGGAACCTGCTTCTGAGCCTGCGGGAGACGGCAAAGCTGTTGAGCGTGGGGGAAAAGGCATTCATCCGCTGGCTGCTGGAAAACCGGTACCTGTTCCGGGGGAAGAGCGGGAAACTGCTGCCCTATGCCACGCGGCCCAACAACGAATGCTTCGAGGTAAAGGAATGGTTTGACCGGGAAACGGGAAAGGGAGGCGTGCAGACGCTGGTGACGCCGCGGGGGCGGGAGACCTTCCGCCTGCTGTTGGAAGGGAAGCCGGAGAGCGGGCTTTGGAGTTTCCCAGGCGGGGGCAGCATCCCGCTGCCCCCGGAAATGACGGAGGAGGAAGCCAGACGGGCCGAGGAGTGGTATCTGACCGGATATTTCAAACAGGCAGACAGGGAACCGAACCGGCAGACGGCCGGATAAAGGACAGAAAGGACGGATTTCTATGGCAAGAACCATTGACAGCGCCAGGCGGGTCATTTCGGGCACCTGGGGCGAGCTGTGGATCGACGGGGAGAAGGTGGCGGAGGTCTCCGCCTGTCAGGCCAAGGTGGCGCTGAACAAGGAGACCGTCAACCTGTGCGGCCGGTTTATGACCACCCACAAGGCCATGAACGCCAGCGGCACCGGGAGCCTGACGCTGCACAAGGTGGACTCCGGCTTCGCCCAGAGGATGGAGGGCATCAAGCGCGGCGTGGACCGGCGCTTCACGGTGATCTCCAAGCTGCGGGACCCGGACAGCTACGGCGCGGAGCGGGTGGCCCTCTACGACGTCAGCTTCGACGACCTGACCCTGGCCGACTGGCAGGCCGCCGCTATAGGCTCGGTGACCGCCCCCTTCACCTTCAGCGACTACGAATACCTGGATCAGATTGAGGTGCAGTGACATGGAAGAGAAAAGGACGGATTTGTTGGCGCTTCTGCTGAGGCCGGAGCTGCCCAATGTGCAGAAGGAGCTGCCCACGGCAGAGTACCGCGTCAAGCGGCTGAGCGAGGCGCTGGGCACGGACGTGGTATTCAAGCTGAGGGCGCTGCCCTACGGAAAGGTAAAAAGCATCCGGGATTCGGTGGCGGGCGACCCAATGCTGGATATCCTGCTGGCCGGCTGTGTGGAACCCGACCTGAAGGCGAAGGAGCTGAAGGAGAAGTACGGCGGAGCCACCCCGGCCGAGACGGTGAAGGCCATGCTGCTGCCGGGCGAGATCGAGGATCTCAGCCGGGCGGTGGAGCGGCTGTGCGGGTTCCGCCGCATCACCATTGATGAAGTAAAAAACGCCTGACGGAGGGCGGCGACACAGAGCTGGAGCTGGTTTACTACCTGTTCCACAAGCATCACTGGACACCGGAGATGTACTACGGCATGGGCCAGGGAGGCCGGGATCTGACTCTGGCGTTCGCCCTCCATGAGCTGGAAAAGGGGAGGGAACCCAGATAGAACGGCGGGCGGCCACGAGGGCCGCCCCTACGGTCGTGCGCCCAACCCGGAGCATGACAGGAAACGGGAACGCGGCTGATGCAGGCATCGGCCACTAAGGAGGTGAGGATATGGCGGAAGAAGTGGGCATTGTCATGACACTGTACGACCGGGTGAGCCCAACGCTGAAAAGCATTGCCGGGAGCAACAAGGCGTTTGACAAGAGCCTGGACGAGCTGGAAGCCAGCCTGAAGGCGTATGACAAGGCACAGACCGAGCTGGTCGGTCGCTCTGCAAATCTGAAAAAGGCGATCGCCGAGACGGATGTAAAGGTCAGGGAGGCCCAGAAGAGCTACCGCAAGCTGAAGGACGAGACCAGCAAGGGCGCGCTGGACGACGCCATTGACGAGCAGGCCAGGCTGCGGCGGGAGCTCAGCGACACCGAGACGGCCATCAAGGAGAACAGCGCGGCCTATCAAGACCTCTACAAGCAGGCGCGGAACGCGGCCTCGGCCATCAGCAAGGTCGACAACCGGGCGGGGGCGGGAGGAGGCGCTGACGGCAGTGGCGCATCCATGCTGGCCGCCTTGGGCAAGGCGGGCCTGGGCCAGATGGCCGGCGATGCCGCCCAGGAGGTGGCCAACACCCTGATCGGCTCGGCCTTCGGGGATACGGCCGGGGGCGTGCTCTCCTCCGGCCTGTCCGGGGCCATTTCCGGCGCGGCCATCGGCAGCATCATCCCCGGCATTGGCACCGCGGTGGGCGCGGCCATCGGCGGGGGCCTGGGCCTGCTGACTGGCGGCACACAGGCGTTTGAGACCAAGGATGAAGCATTCAAGGGCTATGTGCAGGAGGCGGCGGAGGGGCAGTTCTCCGCCCAGGAGGAGGCCGTCGCCTCCGGTTCCTCCATTGCGGGCGGGCGGGAACAGAAGCAGATGGCCTTCACTACCCTGCTAGGCTCGGAGGAGGCCGCGGCGGCCTTCCTGGCCGACGTGCAGGACATGGCCGCCATGACCAACTACACCTACGACGAGATCACGGGGTACGCCAAGAGCCTGGTCAAGCCCTTCAGGGCGGACAAGTCCCTGGATATCCTCACCACCCTGTCGGATGCGTCCGCCGCCCTCTCCCTCAACGAGAGCGACAACGCGGTGCTCATCGCGGGCCTGAGCCGCATGAAGCTGACGGACAAGACCACCCAGGAATACCTCAACTACTTCTCCGAGCGGGGCATCGACGTATACGAGGCCCTGAGCAAGTGGGGCGACGCCGCCGCGGTGGCGGAGAAGGTGACCCGCGGGGAGATCAGGGGCTCCGAGGCTGTGGAGGAGATCCTCGCCTACATGCAGGAGCAGTACGGCGGCCTGTCGGAGCAGATGGCGGGCACCTACGCGGGCATGGTGGACAACCTGGCCGACGCGGAGGCCAACGCGGAGGCGGCCTACGGCGAGGGCTACAATGAGAAGCGGAAAGAGGGCATCCAGGCTCAGATGGACTGGCTGAACAGCGGCGTCATGGACGAGGCCAACCGGGCCATCGGCGCCTGGCAGGCCGAGCTGGAGAACACGAAGGAGCAGTACCAGCGGGAGGCCGTGGAGCTCATGATGGAGACCAAGGAATATCAACAGGCCCAGGCCGAGGGAGACGCCGCCGAGATGGGACGGCTGATCATGCAGGCCAAGGTGCAGGGCATGAACGAGTACAACGCATCGAAGGGGGCTCAACTGGCGCTGGAGTCGGAGCTGGCCCTGGCGGCCGCCATCCGGGACGATGCCAGATCCGATCAGGCGTATTGGGACGCCGGATACCGCAAGAGCCAGGAGTACAGCAAGGGTCTGGCGGCGGGAATGGCATCGGCACTGGTGGGGACCGGGTCGGAGACTACCACCGGACTGTCCGTGGAGGAGCGGCGGTACGGCAACTGGCGGCGGGGCGGCTACTACGACGAGGACGGCGTATGGCGTTCGCACGCCGCCGGGCTGGAGCGGGTGCCCTACGACGGGTACGCCGCCCTGCTCCACGAGGGGGAACGGGTGCTCACTGCCCGGGAGGCCCGGCAGGCCGACCAGGGCGGCGGGGCGCAGGTGACTATCACCGGCAACACCTTCCAGGTGCGCCAGGAGAGCGACATCGACGCCATCGCGGAGGCCCTCTACCGGAGGCTCCGGCTGGCACAGATGGGAGGGGTGCGGTAGTGCTGCGGCTGATTACCTTCCTGGAGGAGGCGGCCGGCGTGGAGCTGGTGCTGCCCGTCACCCCATCCAGCTACCAGTGGGCCCATGAGGCCGCCATCGAGACGGTGACGGTGGACCAACTGGGGGATCTCAACTTTTTCGGCGGGAAAAGGATGGGGAGCACCACCCTGCACGACTGCCTTCTGCCCGCCCAGGCGTATCCGTTTCTGTCGCCGGGGGCGGGGACAAACCCCTGGCTCTACCTGGAGCAGCTGGAGCGGTGGGTGGACAGGGGGACGGTGGTGCGCTGGATGGTCAGCGGCACGCCGGTCAACGCCGCGGTGCTGCTGGAGGGGGTGACCTACCGGGAGCAGGACGGCACCAACGACCTGTACGCCGACATCACCCTGCGCCAGTACACCCGGCCGGAGACGCCGGTGCTGCCCGCGGAGCCGCCCGCCTCCAGCGCGGGGACGGCGGCCAGCCGGGACAGCGCCACCGGCACGTCCACGACCAAGACATGCACGGTGGCCAGCGGCGAAACCCTGTGGGGGATCAGCCGCAAATTTTACGGGGACGGCTCCCTGGCCTGGCGTCTGGCCGCGGCCAACGGCATCGCCAACGCCAACCTGATCCGCCCCGGACAGGTGCTCGCCATCCCGCCGCTGGACCAGCTGCCGGCGGCCGCCGCCAAGCCGGCGTCGGCGCAGGTTGCGGCCGCCACCGAGGTGCGGGAGGTGAAGGAGGAGAGCGGGACGGCGCGCTTTGTGCCCTGGGTGCCGGAGAACACGGTGAAGAGCTTGGCGGATCTGGAGCTGGACAAAATCGCGCCGGGAGGTGGCCTATGGCAGAGTACCAGGTGGTGATCGTCAGCCCCCAGGGGGAGACCTGGGACGTGACGGAGCGGGTGAGCACCCTCACCTGGTCGGGCAGCATCAAGCGGGTGTCCCGCTCCGTGGAGGCCGTCATGGCCACGCCCAACGACGGGAGCCTGCCGGAGCTGCCCTGCGAGCTGGGCAATGAGCTGCGGCTGTGGGCCGGGGCGCGCACCCGGTTCCGGGGGAATATCGTCACCCGGGAGAAGGCCACCGAGGGGGTGACGACCACCCTGACGGCCCTGGACCGGGGGCGCTTCCTGGCCAACAACGAGGGCTGGTACACCTTCCGGGGCGCGGCCCCCGAGGAGGCCGTACGGGCCCTCTGCGGAGACTTCGGGATTCCGGTGGCCGCCCTGGCGGCCACCGGGACGGCGGTGAGCCGGAAATACCCGGGGGTGGCTCTGGACAAGATTGTGGACGGGCTCTACACCCTGGCCGCCCGGCAGAACGGGCGGCGCTACCTCTCCCGCTTCAACGGCCTGGGGGAGCTGGAGGTGGTGGAAAAGCCGGAGGCCGCCGTGCTGGAGATCGCGCCAGGGCGGAACCTCCAGAGCCTGCGGGTGACGGAGGACATCTCCGAGCTGCGGAACACGGTGGAGATCTACAGCCAGACGGGCGCGCGGGTGCGCACCGTGTCCGACGCGGAGAGCGCCGCCCTGTATGGGCAGTTCCAGCACATCCTCACCCAGCGGGACGGCGAGGACGCCGGGGCGGAGGCCCAGGCGTACCTGGAGGACAACGGCCTCCAGCAGACCATGACCGTGGAGTGCCTGGGTGACCCGGAGCTGATCTCCGGCAGCGCGGTGCTGCTGCGGGCCAACACCACCGGCGTGACCGGGCTGTGCTGGATTGACAGCGACACCCACACCTGGAAAAACGGGCAGTATTTCTGCCGCCTGTCCCTCAACTTCCGCAGTCTCACCAATGAGGTGGAGGCGGGGCAGGGGATATGAAAAAGCCGCCCCGGCCGGGGCGGCTTGGATGAATCTGAGCGGATGCGCAGCTCAGCGGGAGAGCTTGTAGAGCATATACTGGTTGAGGCTGACGCCCTCGATCTCCGCCTCCTCCTTCAGGTGCTTGTGGAGGCTGCGGGGAATCCGGAGCACCAGTTTCCCGCTGTACCCCTCCAGCTCCGCCTTGAAGGCGTCCAGGGAGACGGAGCTGCCGTCGTCCATGGCCTCGGCTTCGGCCAGGGCGGCGGCCTCCTCGGCCGTCAGCTCCTCCGGCTCCCGCGCGTTGATCTCGGCAAACCGCTGTTCCAGTTCGGCCGGAGATAGAGATTGATTCATAAGGAACCCTCCTTAATACTTGATATTGGTACGGGTATTGATCTCAATAACGGTGATGACAATTTCACCTTTGACCCATTCAAAGGTTATGCGGTAATGCAGGATCTTATAGCGGTATCGGTTCGCATATCCCTTGAGCGGGACGATATCGCCCTCCAGCCTGGACAGGCTGTCCAGAGCCCGATAGAGCTTTTTACGGGTCGGGGCGTCCACACTGGCCAGGTATTTCTGCGGCTGCTTTTTCAGTTTTAGCTCCATCTCTTTTCCCCCTCATTCGCTTATATAGTATCATATATAATACTATATGTCAAGAGGAAATCGCGTAAGGAGGCATCCATGGACGACGTATATGCGGGGCTGACGGAGCTGCTCCGGCCGGCGGAGCGGGGGCAGGCCCCCGGCGGCTGGCTGTTTGGGCAGGTGCAGCAGGCCGGGCAGGGGACGCTGCGGGTGGTATGCGGAGGGCTCACTCTGGACCAGACGGAGCTCCACGTGCCGCCCGGGCTGGACTACGCCTGGACGGAGGACACTGGCGGCGACGAGCTCCTGCGGGCGGGCGACCGGCTGCTGGTGCTGGTGACGGCGGACGGACAGGATTACTACATTCTGCAAAAGGCGGTGTTCTCATGAGGCAGCTCTTTCCCATTTTCCAGACGACTGCTCCAGAGGGGACGGCCCAGGCGCTGCCCCTCTATTGGGACGTAGACATGGACTACGACAAGGGCGTGCCGCGCTTCTCCGGCGGGGAGCCGGTCCTGGCGTCCGGGCTGGAGGCCGTCAAGGGCTGGGCCTGGCGGGCGCTGCACACGGAGCGGTACCGCTGGAGCCCCTTCTCCTGGGACTACGGGTGCGAGCTGGAGAGCCTGGTGGGCCAGCCCTACCGGGCGGACACCCGGCTGAGCGAGGCGGTACGGTATGTGCGGGAGGCGCTGACCGTCTGCCCCTACATCACCGGGGCCGCGGCTGAGGTGGTGGGCTTCGACGGCTCCACTCTGCGGATGCGGGTGAGCCTGACCACGGTATACGGGGAGGCGAGTATACATGTATGAGGACAAGACACCGGAGGCCATCAAGGCGGAGATCCTGGCGGCCATCCGGCAGAGCCAGGGGCTGAGCGCCATGGCGGGCGGCTTTGCCGACGGCGTGGCCGGGCCGGTGGCCGAGCAGCTCAGCGAGGCGTACCGGGCCCTGGAGGGGGTGCCCTCCATGCTGTTTGTGGACGAGAGCTCCGGGGGCTACATCGACCTGGTGGGCGGTCAGTATTACAACATCACCCGCCGGGAGGGGACAAGGGCTTACTGCGACATCTCCTTCAGCGGCACCCCGGGGCTGGTGATCCCCAAGGGCACCGCGTTTTTGACGGCCGGAGGGCTGTCCTACGCCCTGATGGCCGCGGTGGCGCTGGGGCCGGAGGGGACGGGCCGGGGCCGCCTGGAGGCCGCGGAGGCGGGCAGCGCCTACAACGTGGAGGCCGGGGCCATCGACCGGATGTACGTCAACCTGACGGGCCTGACAGACTATCACAGCGAGGCGGCGGCCGGCGGCACGGACGCCGAGAGCGACGCCGCCCTGCTGGCCCGCGTCCGGGAGCGGGTGCAGCGGCCCCCCACCAGCGGCAACGGCTATCAATACCGGCAGTGGGCCATGGAGGTGGCCGGGGTGGGCAGCGCCAAGGTGGTGGAGCTGCCCGGCGGACCGGGGACGGTGGGCGTCACGCTGGTGGACAGCAACGACCGGGCGCCCTCGGAGGAGATTGTGGAGGCCGTGACAGCCCACATCGAGGAGGAGCGGCCCATCGGCGCGGCGGTGACGGTGACGGCGGCCGGGGAGCGGGAGGTGACCGTGGCCGCCCAGGTCTCCCTCACCGGCGGAGCCGGGGCCGGAGCCGTTCAGGACGCCTTCCGGGCGGCACTGGCGGGCTATCTGCACACCCTCATTGAGGGCAAGTACGGCGCGGTGTACTACAAGCCCGCCGACGACCAGCCCTACACGCTGCTCTATAACCGGGTGCTGGCCCTGCTGCTCAATGTGGAGGGGGTGGAGAACTTCGCCTCCCTCACCGTCAACGGCGGCACCGCCGACGTGACCATACAGGCCGGGGAGATCCCTGTACTGGGGGAGGTGAGCGTGACATGAGCAATCTGGTGTTCCGCCTGCCGCGCTACTACCAGGACAGCCCACAGGTGTCCGAGCTGGAGCGGGTGCTGGGGGAGCAGGCCGGGGCGCTACGCGTGTCCGAGTCGGACACATTGGCCCAGCTCTGGGTGGACACCGCCACCTGGGGGCTGGACCTGTGGGAGCAGTGGGTGGGGCTGCCCTCCGACCGCACTCGGCCCTACAGCTACCGGAGGAGCCGCATCAAGGCCAAGCTCCGGGGCCAGGGCGCCACCACGGCGGAGATGCTGCGCAGCGTGGTGGCCTCCTTTGGCTTCGAGCCGTCCCAGATTTCGGTCATCGAGCACCCGGCGGAGTATCAATTCGAGATCGTCCTGTCCGATCTGGCCGCCGTGCCGTCGGATGTGAGCGGGATTGAGTCCGCAGTCAACGAGATTAAGCCGGCGCACCTGGATTACTGGTTCACCTACGAGCTGGCCCAGCTCCTGGCCGCCCTGCGGGTGGGCGGCGGGCTCTGGAGCATTCAGGCGGTCACGCTGCCGCCCATGGAGGAGGAATAGCATGTACGGATTTATCATTACTACCGCCGGCGAGGGCCTGCTGGCCCGGGCGTCGGCGGGGGAGGGGCTGACGATCACCGAGGTGTGGGTGGGCAAGGGCACGGTGGAGAGCGCGGCGGCGGCCAAGGCCCTCACCGCCCTGCTCGATCCGGTGGCCCAGGCCACCAGCACCCAGCCCGAGGTGGCCGGCGGGCAGCTCTCCATGCTGGTGGAGTACCGCAACGACATGGGCGGCGGGCTGGAGGAGGGCTTCACACTCTCCGAGTTCGGCGTCATGGCCAAGGTGGGCGACGACGCGCCCACCCTGCTCTACTACGCCGCCCTGGGCGACCCGGCCCAGCCGGTGCCGCCCATCGCCGAGGGCCTGGACGTACACCGCTTCCCCGTGGCCATCGGCGTCACCGGAGAGGTGGAGGTCTCGCTGGAGTATCCGGCGGGCGTCTGGGTAACCCACGAGGAGCTGGAGGAGGCGCTGGCGGGCATCGACCTGTCCGGATATATCAAGGCCACCGAGAAGGGCAAGCCGGGCGGCGTGGCCACGCTGGGGCCCGATGGCAAGGTGCCCGCCGGGCAGCTCCCAAAGATGGACTATGACCCGGCGGGCAGCGCGGAGGCGGTGCAGCAGGCCCTGACCGCCCACACCGGGAACAAGAACAACCCCCACGCCGTTACGGCGGAGCAGGTGGGGGCTCTTGCAAGTTCCGGTGGAGTCATGTCCGGGGCAATCAGCATGAGTGGTCACAAGATAGCCAATCTGGCCGCTCCTGCTGATTCCACGGATGCCGCTAATAAGCAGTATGTGGACGAGCACGCGGGGGCGAGGGTTATTTTGGGGAGCTATGTGGGGACAGGAAAAACAGGTAAAAGCAACCCTAATCAAATAACCTTAGCCGAACCCTTTAAAATACTCTGTATTTATGGTATGCAATCAAATAATTACTATAAGAGTATCGACGGTTATGGAAATGGCGAGACTTCTAATATTATTCATAGCAGTATTATCCCTACTGAGTATACAAAAGGCATTAGTTTTGGTTTTGGCTACCGTTATTCCTCAAGAGATTCTTACGGTAAAAAATCAACGGATGGAAAAACTTTCAGTTGGTATTTTGACCTTACCACACCTGATGCGACAAGTGAACAACTTAATGCATCTGGAACTGTATATTACTACTACGCCATAGTTTAGAGATAAGAGGTGAATTAAATATGACCATCATCCAAATTGACCCGCTGGAGACCGGCCAGCACCCGATCCAGAGCCAGAGCGGGCGGCGCGCCTGCTGGCT
>ENA-UONQ01002917-UONQ01002917.1-human-gut-metagenome-genome-assembly--contig:-CS26-NODE-2917-length-10564-cov-6.716909_pt1 | contig 10564 bp, 14 predicted proteins | sample MGYA00242460_ERZ724007 | MGnify/ENA metagenome assembly ERZ724007
TGATACTTACGCCTAAAGCGTTTGCAATTTTTAAAAGCTGGTCAGGCTTGGGATTGCGGCTACCCAGTTCATATTTACGAATTGTGGTTCCGCCTATGCCTGCCAGTTGTCCTAACATATTCTGTGAAATTCCTCGGATATTTCGGAATGTTTTAATCTTTTCTCCTACTGTCATAAGGTGACTCCTTTCAGAGTGAATATAAATAATAGGTACATTTGTATTCTATCATATTTAAGCGAAATAGGGAAGAAAAGTTTAGAAACTATATTGATAAGGCACAAAAGAGCCTATATAATGAGAATACAAAGAAGGCACAAATGTACCTAATGAAAATAAGGAGGACACTGAATGGAGAAAACGAGAAAAATGTATGTAACAGCAGAAGAAGCGGCGGAGATACTTGGCGTGTCAACAGGTTATGCATATAAGATTATCCGGGGATTAAATGAAGAATTGAAAGAAAAAGGGTATCGGACAATCTGTGGTAAAGTTCCAACGAAGTATTTTGAAGAAAAGTTTTACGGCTTGACCGTGACAATGTAGAGAGGAGGGAGTTTATGCCGGCAACAAGAGATGGTAAGATGTGGCGCAGTCAGTTTTATTACAAGGACTGGCAGGGGGTGAGTCATAAGAAAAATAAGAGAGGTTTTAGGACAAAAGCGGAAGCAGAACGGTGGGAGCGGGATTTCCTTCAGCAATAGCAGCGCAATCTGGATATCAATTTTGAAAACTTTGTTCAGATTTATTACGAAGATATGGAACACCGGCTTCGTGAAAATACCATGAAGACAAAGAAGTTTATCATTGATCTGAAAATTATTCCCTACTTCAAAAATAAGAAGATGAATGAAATCAAGGCTTCGGATGTACGAGCCTGGCAGAATGCTCTTATGAAAAAGGGATATTCGCAGACCTATCTGAAAACCGTAAACAATCAGTTATCTGCTATTTTTAACTATGCAGTAAAATATTACGATCTGCGGGATAATCCATGCAGAAAGGCCGGAAGCATAGGGAAAAGCCACGCTGGAGAAAGACAGTTCTGGACGAAGCAGGAGTTTAAACAATTTCTTGTGACTGTAGAAGACAAACCGGAGGCAAGAATGGCTTTCCTGCTCCTTTACTGGACAGGCATGAGGATTGGAGAATTGCTTGCGCTAACCTATAACGATATTGATTTAGAAAAACGCACAATTTCGATCAATAAATCCTATCAGCGTCTGGACGGCAGGGATATTATCACACCACCCAAGACTCCAAAAAGCAAACGTATCGTGACGATACCGCCGTTTCTTGCAGAAGAATTACGGGATTATATGTCTCATTTATACGGTATTATGGCGGATGAGAGAATGTTCCGATTTACAAAATCTTATATGGAACATGAAATTATCAGAGGGATTAAGGCTTCCGGTGTAAAGAGGATAAGGCTGCATGATTTACGCCACTCGCATGCTTCTCTACTTGTGGAAATGGGATTTACTCCATTGGCGATTGCGGATCGGCTGGGGCATGAGAAAATTGAAACCACGTTAAACACCTATTCGCATCTATATCCCAACAAACAGGGAGAGCTTGCGGACAGACTGGAAATTGAAAATAACAGGGAGGACGAGGAATGAGCGGAGTTCATAAGTATCCGACAATCAGCTTTCGGATTTCACCCAGAGAAAGGGAAGAAATTGAAGCAAAGATTTTAGCAAGTGGAATGTCAAAAAGAGACTATTTTGTATGTTCCTGTATTTATAATCGGGTATGCGTAGTTGGAAAGAAAGAGCTGATCTATCGGTTGGTAGAGGAATTAAAGATCATGCAGACAAATATTCGTGATGTGACAGATCAGCTTGAACAAGCAGAAATAACACTGTCAGAAGAAGGATTGCAGGACATGAAAAATGACTGCTTGGATATGTTGAAGGCGATTGTCTGGCTGCTGGATGGCGCAAGTTATCTGTGGCAGGACAAAGAAAAAAGCCCAGACAGCGGCAACTGTTAGGGCTGTGATAACTGGGAAATTTCTGTTATCAACTATCACAAAGCGAGTATAACAGAGTTTCCCATTTGTGACAATCATTTTTTACAGTGGGAGGCTGAAATGCAGAATAGAAAATTAAAGACTGAACTGCGATTGATTAACATGGAGAACGTAGCGGTAGAAGAGGTGGAATGGCTGCTCTACCCGTTTATCCCCTACGGGAAAGTCACAATCATACAGGGAGATCCCGGGGAGGGGAAAACAACAATGGTATTACAAATCATAGCAAAACTGACAAAAGGCGAGCCCGTGTTGCCAGTAATAGACGGAGAGGAAGAACTCGCAGAAAGGGCAGAGCCAGTCAATGTGATCTATCAGACCGCAGAAGACGGGTTGGGGGATACCATCAAGCCTCGCCTTCTGGCGGCAGGCGCTGACTGTTCTAAAGTGCTTGTTATTGATGACAGTGAACAGCCATTGACTATGTTAGATGAACGTCTGGAACAGGCAATCCGGCAGACAAACGCTCATCTTGTAGTATTAGATCCGATCCAGAGTTTCCTCGGAGCGGAAGTAGATATGCACCGGGCAAATGAAATCCGTCCACTGATGAAACGGGTATCTGTGTTAGCGGAAAAATATCACTGTGCGATTGTCCTGATCGGTCATATGAACAAAAATAGCACCGGAAAATCTTCATATAGAGGGCTTGGCTCCATTGACTTTCAGGCGGCGGCAAGGAGCGTTCTGATCGTAGGGCGTGTGAAGAACGAACCGGAGACAAGAGTAGTTTGCCATGTGAAAAGCTCCCTTGCACCAGAGGGAAAATCAATCGCTTTCCGATTGGACAAAGAGAACGGATTTGAATGGATCGGGGAATATGATATCAGTGCAGATGATCTGCTGAGTGGCAATAACCGTGGACAGAAGATAAAAGAGGCGAAAGAGTTCCTGCTTGAAATATTGGCGGATGGGGCAGTTGAACAGAATGTCATCCTTAAAGAGTCAGAAAGCCGTGGCATTAAAGGGAAAACGCTCTGGAATGCGAAAAAAGCTCTTGGCGTCCAGTCGATAAAACCCGGCGGACACTGGTCGTGGGTATTGCCGGAACAATAATCAACATGGCAAGATTACCATTTCTTTAAGAAAAGGTAATCTTGCCACCTTGAAAGGAGCTTTGGATGAAACAGGTACAGATACCACAGGAATTGTTTGTGCAACTGATCCACTATCATCTGATGGAGGACGACAGCCATGTGGATGAGATAAGGATAGGATTAGAAAAGAAACTGGATGCAGTGGTACTGCGTGAGTTATATGAAAAGTCTAAGACTGCGCCGACAGAGGAAGAGCGGGAGAAAGCCCGGCAGGAATATCTGGACAGGCGTGGGATATCAGACAGCTTTCGCTGGTAATGGTTTCTTTGATGATATAAGACAGGAGCGTGGCACGCTCCTGTGATAGCAGACAAGGCGGAAGGAAGGATTTTATGATTATCCAGCCGGAACGTGGAACACGGAATATCAATGAAAAATTTTATGAGATGGAGACGAGACAGATCGCTATGCTCAATGAAATTTTTGGAGAGGTAGAGCTGACAAAAGGAGAAATGCGGACGTTGGTATGGCTTGCAGGATGGGAGAAAAGCACAGTGACAAATGTGGTGTCCGCAATACGAAAAGCAATAGCGGAGGAAGCAAGGCGGCTGGGGTAGCCGCTCCGTCCGTAGGACGGATAAGCTCCCGGCAGGGCGCAAAGGCAGCTTTTGATGGACGGAACGGCTGTCGAAAGTGCTTTTGCGTTACTTTCGACGAAAGTAACAAGGCTTATGCGCCGTATCTGGCGCTGAATACTACCCTAAGAGGGAGAAAGGAGAGTTATTGAAGAGAACGATTAGTTTTATGACAGGTAAAGGTTCTGTTAACCACAACAGTAGAAAATTTCATGCAAAGAATACAGATCCGAAACGGAGTCACTGGAATGTGGAATACTGCAATCAGGATATCCGGGAAGTGTACCATGAATTATTTGATGAGGCACTTGAACGATATAATTCTAAACAAACCAGAAAAGACCGAAAGATTGAAGATTATTATGAGAAGATCTGTTCTGGAAAGCAGGAAAAGCCATTCCATGAGATTATCCTACAGATCGGAGATAAAGACAATATGGGAGCGACAACAAAAGAGGGACAGATGGCAGCGAGGATACTAGACGAATATATGAAGGATTTTCAACGGAGAAATACTACCTTAAGAGTGTTTTCTGCTCATCTTCATATGAATGAGGCCACACCGCATTTACATATAGATTTTGTACCATATACAACAGGAAGTAAGCGTGGTCTGGATACAAGGGTATCTTTGAAACAGGCATTGTCAGCACTCGGTTTCAAAGGCGGTACGAGAATAGAGACAGAATTAAATCAGTGGGTGGCGGCTGAAAAGCAGCAGCTTGCCTCAATTATGTTGGAGCATGGGATTGAATGGGAGCAGAAAGGAACCCATGAAAAACATTTGTCGTTGCTGGATTTTGAAAAGCAGGAACGTGCAAAGGAAGTGGTGGCACTTGAAGAGCAGAAAGCGGACTTAGAAGAGCATAATGCTACTATGCAACAAGTTAATGAAAAATGGCTGAATCATTTGAAAAATATTGAGCAGGATATATCTTCGGCTCGAGAAAGCTGGAAAGAAGCCGATAAGAAGGTAGAACAGGCAAAGAAGAATGTGGCACAATATGAGAAAAAGCTAACAGAGATTGCACCTATGGTAAAAGAGATGGAACGATTTGCAGAGAAATATTCTGCTGATCCAGAGGAGGTGCTGCCGGAGGCGGGAACGTTGGAAACGGGGAAAACCTACCGGGAAAAGAAAGCAAAGCCGCTGTTTAAGAAAATTGTGACAGTGTTGCGGTCAGTTTACCGGGCATACATTGATCTTTCCAGAAGGTTCAGTGATATGCAGAAATCTTATGATAGGGCGTGGAGTAAAGTGAATTCGCTTACTGCCCGTGTAGAAGAACTTTGGAATGAAAACAGAGCTCTGAAGGAAAGAATGGGAGATTTTAAGCGAGTAGAACGAGCATTAGGGAGCGATACAGTCAAAACGATTGTTCAGAGGGAGAAAAGTCTGGAAGAAGCACAGAGAATGCAAAATAAGGGACGAAAAAGGAAGATAGATAGAGGGGAGAGATGAAGAAACATTTAGAGTGCCTTCGTGGTTTGGTTCTTGTGGATAATAAGTCGATTATGTGGTAAAATCAAAGAGCAAAGATAAAAACGCAACGTAAGAGGTAATCTCTTACAGAGCCGGTAGGTAGCCCGGCCGCACCGTTCGGTGTAAGTAACCCTCCCTCCTTAGGGTCGTCCGTTCTTTGTTCATTACAATCATTTAAGGAGGAATTGTCATGGACAAAGTATCAGGCAAATTGACAGTATTTTTTGAGGAACCTTTTTGGGTCGGCATTTTTGAATGCATATCGGATGGAAAGCTCTGTATGCAAGGTTACGTTTGGTGCGGAACCTAAAGACTATGAGGTATATGATTTTGTCTTGAAAAATTACTATCAGCTAAGATTTAGTCCTGCTGTGGCAACTGATGTAAAGGAGACCGGACGTAATCCGAAACGGATACAGAGAGAAGTGCGGAAACAGGTACAGAATTCTGGAATAGGTACAAAATCGCAGCAGGCTTTGAAATTACAGCAGGAACAGTTGAAAACTGAACGTAGGAATGTGAGCCGGGAACAGCGAGAGGCAGAGAAACAGCGTCAGTTTGAACTGAAACAGCAGAAAAGGAAAGAGAAGCATAGGGGCAGGTAAAATATAGTTAAAAAATTGTTAGGCGTAGCATTTACTTGGCGCTAGAATCATGTTGTATATATAAACAAGGAGGATGTATGAAAAATTTATTAGGTATATTTGGTAAGAAAGATGATCCAGAGATTAATGATAAATCGGGAATTTTAAACAGGCCAGGCGATAGATTAGAAGCACGTATTACGGATTCAAATCGGCGGGTAGTTAAGTTACAAAAGGATAATGGAAATTCTAAATATAGTGCAACACAATATCCAAATGGAACTATCGTAGAAACAAAAGTAACGAAACGGAAATCATGATTCATGTTTGCTTGAAAATAGGTGATATGATAAAAATTAGGATTTGGATATTTGGAGTATTCTCTAAAGTTTTAGATATGTTTCTTGGTGGGGGAATGCAAATGAAGTAAGGTACTTATTTTATTGATTGGTTTCTTACGGTAGTGAAAAACTTTAGCACTTATAAAGGAAGAATGAGGATGGAAAAAATAAATGTTATTCATCATATGAATGAATTTAGGAAAATACTCTCTTATGCTACTAATATAGGTTTCTTTTTTGGAGCTGGTACATCGTGTGCTTTTGGGCTTCCTAATATTATGACTTTAACGGATGAATGTAAGAAGCGTCTCAGTACCGCTGAACAGACCCTGTTTGAAAAAATTGAAGATTTAATAGCAAATTTGGAAGGCAAAAAAACAGTCAGCATTGAAGATGTCCTTAATTATATAAGGCAAATTCGAGATATAACACAAGGGAGAACGGATTATGAATTTGATGGCATTACAGGTGCTCAAGCAGCAGAGTTAGATAAGAAAATTTGCGAAGCCGTATTTAATGTTATCAGGGAAAAAGAAAAACTTGTGGATGTTTCGGATATCAGAAGATTTATTGCATGGTTTGACTCTGCTAATAGAGGATTTTTGAAAGAAATATATACAACAAATTATGACATGCTTCTTGAAATGGCACTTGAGGCTAATTATACGCCATATTTTGATGGCTTTACGGGTTCATATGAACCATTCTTTTCACCAGAAAGTATAGAAACTTTTCCGAGAGAAGAAGATTTTACAAGCAGATGGATACGTTTGTGGAAAATTCATGGCTCGCTTAATTGGATGAAGAAAAGTAAAACATCTACTTCTGCAGAGAGAATTGTTAGAATTGGAAAAATTGATACACCAGTAAATGAATTGATGATTTACCCATCGAAAGAAAAGTATAATCTTTCTCGCAAAGAACCATTTATAGCATATTTTGATAGAATGAAGAGATATTTACAACGGGGTGAACTTGTATTTATTTGTTCTGGATATTCTTTTTCAGATCAGCATATTAATGATATTATTTTTAATTCGATGCGTGAGAATAAACGTTTATATGTAATGGTTTTTTGTTTTTCAGATGATCAACTTATTGAAATGAGCTCATACACAACAGCGCATATGAATTTATGTGTGATGAGTCCTAAAAGAATAATTGTAAATGGCATTGAAAAAGAATGGGAATATGATGATTCAATAGATGCAGATGGTGGGTATAAGTTATACTGGGATCAAGCAAAGGCAGAGTTTATATTAGGAGATTTTCGAAAATTGATAGAATTTTTAATAGAAAATTCTGGTCGAAAATCCATGATAGAGGAAATTGCAAATGCAAAATGATATAACGTATTTAGGAAAGGTTATAAGAGTTAATTCAGATACCGTCGAGGTAGAAATAAGTGCTGATATACCTTCTGCAAGTCCTATAATTAATGGAAAAGTTTATAAATTGGGACAAATAGGAACATTTGTTAAAATTATTGCAGGAAATATATCATCGTTTGGATTGGTGGAATCTGTCAGTAATACACCAACGAACAATAATGATGTAACGATAGTGTCAAATGTAGGAAGCAGATATTTATTAGTACATTTAATTGGAGAAAAGGTTGGAAATCAAAAATTTGAAAAAGGAATAGGATTGTACCCTACAATAAATGATGAAGTTCATATTGTGACAGATGAAGATTTGTGCGATATATATGGAAAGGAAGATAGTGTAGAAGATGGATTGCTGCCTATTGGAAAACATGCATCTTCCGATAATTTGAATGTTTATCTTGATATACATAAGATGGTTTTGAGGCATGCGGCTATACTTGGTTCGACTGGTAGTGGAAAATCTAACAGTGTTGTTGCGATTTTGAAACAAATTTGTACACAGATGCATAATTCAAGAATGCTACTAATTGATCCACATGGAGAGTACGCTTCTGCATTTCCTACAGCAAAAGTTTTTAGGATAGGTGATAAATCAAAGCCATTGTATATCCCCTTTTGGCTTATGAATTTTGATGAACTTATGTATTTTTTGGTAGGAGCAAAATCTAATGAGGATCAAAAAACAGATTATCGCAGATTCCGTGAAATAATCACTCAAGCTAAAAAAGCAAATTGTCATTTAAAGGCAGGTAATATAAATCCAAACTACATTACAGCAGATTCTCCTATACCATTTAACATAAGAAAGATTTGGTATGATATTAATCGAGAATTGTGTGCTACTTATAAAGTTGCTGATGGTAATAAGCAGACAAGGGATGAGGAGTGTCTTGTGAAAGAAGGTTCACCAGACAACTTGGAACCGGCAGAATTTCAGCCATATTCTATGAGTAACCAAGCCCCATATAAAAGCAAGAAGCAAGAAATGTATTCATATGAAAGAAAATTGTTAGCTCGATTGAAAGATAGTCGCTATGATTTTATGTTTTATCCGGGAGAATATAAGGATGAAAAGTCACCAAAAGACTTACATGATCTTTTGTTTGAATGGATAGGGGGAGATGAGCGACTTGCTATATTGGATTTAAGTAATGTACCATTTGAAGTTATGGATATTACTGTCGGGTTAATAACACGTTTTGTATATGATAGTATGTTTTGGGGACGGAATGAGCCTAATACGGGAAGAAATCGTCCGTTGTTGATAGCGTATGAAGAGGCGCATTCATATCTTGGTAAAAATGATACAATATATGCAAAAGAGGCAGTAGAGAGGATTTTCAAAGAGGGCAGAAAATTTGGTTTGGGAGCAGTTGTTATATCGCAAAGACCATCAGAACTATCGGAAACGATACTTGCTCAGGTAGGAACATTTATTGCGTTACGTCTTACAAATTCATCTGATCAAGCGATTGTAAAGTCGATGGCACCAGATAATATGAATAGTTTGATTAATCTATTGCCAGCGCTTCGAATAGGTGAGGCTGTTATTGTTGGAGAAGCGATTAATATTCCGTCAAGAGTTAGATTGCCGTTGCAATCACCTAGACCAGATAGTGCAGATCCTGAACTTGTTAAAGCGTGGAAGAAAGAATATGATGCAGGTAATGATGATTACAGATCTGTAGTAACTAAAATTAGAGAACAACATTTTTAAAAGGAGAAAAATAAAGAATGGATAGAGAATATGTAGATTCAAGCATGATAACAAGTATTGGGTATGATGAAGAGACTTGTACTTTGGAGGTGGAATTTAAAAGTGGCGTGATATGGCAGTATCATGATTTCCCAGAGTATATGTGGTATGAGTTTCAGTCAGCAGAATCCAAGGGAAAATATTTCCATGCAAATATAAGGGAACAATTTACTCCTCTTGGTCATAGAGTATAGTTCTTGGGTACAGTAGCTTTGTAATCATATAAACAAGAAGCAAAATGCATTAAAATAATACGATTTTGAAAGGATAAGCAAGAAAAACAAAACTTGTACCGAACAGCAAAATAGTTTAAATAAATTATATGATTTCAACATAGACTTTTCATTTCAGGCATAAACTTTTATTGGGAAGCCCTATTGACTTTCCTCTTTGCACTTGCTAGAATGTAGGTACAAAGAAAGTTTACCACTGACCGATATGTGGTATATAAATGGTCGGGTTGAAAGTTTACCGCTGACCAATATGCGGTATATAAATGGTTGGGGCGAAAGTATAGTCCTTCGCCGTAAGGCGAGGGACTTTTTCCATAATGAGGACAAGTAAATGAAGAAAACAGGATTTTATATTATCAAAGATAAATTTTTCGAAGATATGCCAGATCCGTATCTCAAAGGGAATAAGGCAGGAAACAGACCGCATTATTACTGCTTTGAGGATACAAATATAGGAATATACTGGATGATACCATTGTCCAGTCGTATTGAAAAATATAGACGAATTATGGAGAAAAAGGAAAAAGTGGGGAAACCTTGTGATATTCTACACATCGTTAAACTGGACGATAGTCGAGAAAGCGCATTTTTAATACAGGATATGTTTCCAATAACAGAAGAATACATAGAACGGGAATACACGATTGCAGGAAATCACTTGATGTTGACCAGCGAGCATACTGCTAGAGAGATTGAGAGAAAAGCGAGAAAAGTTATAGGAATGTTGAAACGTGGCATTAAGTTTACCCCGACACAGCCAGATGTTATGGCGATATTGAAGAAGCTGAAGGAGAGCAGATAAGAGGTTCGTACTGGCTCTGTTTTGGCTCTAAAAATTTGGATTGACACAAACACGAAAGTATTTTTTGAAGAATATGGATAATATGTCCTTTAAAAAGCATGGAATAACAGTCAGTTTAAGCCATCGGCCGAGGAGTTCGAATAAATTATATAAAAGGAGCATAAAATTTTAACAGAAAGCATTATTGACTTTCTTCTTTGTACTTGTTAGTATATTAGTACAAAGAAAGTTTACCACTGACCGATATGTGGTATATAAATGGTCGGGTT
>ENA-UONQ01002918-UONQ01002918.1-human-gut-metagenome-genome-assembly--contig:-CS26-NODE-2918-length-10562-cov-5.448653_pt1 | contig 10562 bp, 13 predicted proteins | sample MGYA00242460_ERZ724007 | MGnify/ENA metagenome assembly ERZ724007
TATATTATAGGGATAAAAAGAGAATTCGCCAAATACAAGGCTCTACCTGTCGAAGCTGAGGTTTCTATTATGCCCCTAATGAATAAATCTACATTAGGGCTGGCTAACCAAGCGGTAACAACAATTAACTTAAAAGGGAGTTTGAAAATAAGTACCTGCTTGTAGCTATGGGCTGGACACGGAGCGACTGCTATGCCTATAACAGGAAGTATGGGGGATTGAAACGAAGGCGTCATGCTGCGTATTTTGCCCATTCCACACCGGTTATTTTTGCCAGTATATTCAGAAGAATGAACCAGCCTGTTATGCTTGTGCCTGTCAGGTAGACGAACTAATAGAGCAATATCAAGCACGTCCACCGCTGAAAAGCCAACTGTTCATTTCCAAAACACACAAGAGGATGCGGGATCTATCTGACGCAGACTGTGGCGATAACAGCTTTCTGCTCATCACAGCTATGTGGTGAACACCTGCACCTTGAGAAGTGAATGACCGTCCGAATCGGATATGCTTTCCGGTGAAGTATCGCGTTTGCGTACCAAGGAAATCAAAACGCCGCTGAATATTGTGCAGGGGCAGGAACGGGTTCGGAGAAAACGGCATTTTATACCAAGGCCATGTCTGCATGAGGATATGGACCTGCCATTTTATAAAATATACGGAGGAATGGATCGTGGAGCAGAAGCAGACTGTATTTCCACAGAGCCCGCGGCAGATGCAGACGATCTATGTGGATGGATGCAAGGTTACAGTTCGATATGCCGGCAAGGAGAATCCTGCCGCAGTTCGTGAGATCAAGGATATTCTTCTTTCAAACGTCTCTAAAAAGTCATAAAATTTGTGTTTTCTACGTGGATATGAGATAATGATGGTATAGATATGCACCTTGAAAATTGAAACGAGGCCATATACACCATTCCCCATATCGGAAGAAAACAGGAGTGATGTATATGTTAGAAGAATTGATAACAACAGCGCAGCGTGTTTATTGCCTTTATCGTGTATCAACGCTTGGACAAGTCGAAAAAGATGACATTCCCATGCAAAAGGAAGCGTGCCGGGAGTTCGTCGGGCAGCATCCTGGTTGGGAAATCATCAAGGAATTTTCGGAAAAAGGCGTTTCCGGGTTTAAGGTCTCGGCCAAAGACCGGGATGCCGTTCAAGAAATCCAGCGAGATGCTTTGTAAAATAAGTTTGATATTCTGTTGGTGTTCATGTTTGACCGTTTGGGCCGCAGAGAGGACGAAACGCCGTTCGTTGTGGAGTGGTTTGTCAAAAACGGCATCGAGGTGTGGAGTGCCAAGGAAGGACAGCAGCGGTTTGATACCCATGTGGACAAGCTGCTGAACTACATCCGTTACTGGCAGGCGTCCGGCGAAAGCATCAAAACCTCTGTCCGCACCAAGACCCGAATGGAGCAGCTGACGCAGGAAGGTCATTTTACCGGCGGCTGTATTCCGTTTGGTTATCGTCTGGAACATAAGGGACGCACCAATAAGCGAAATCAGGATGTGGGTGATCTTGTGATCGACCCAGACGAAGCAGAAATCGTAAAACTGATTTTTCAGAAATATCTCTGCGAAGGATATGGAGCGCAGCGCCTTTGCCGGTATCTTGCCGAACAGGGGATTACAAACCGAAAAGGACGCAACATACCGACTACTTCAATCAACCGCATCATTAAGAACCCCATTTACACTGGGGTCATCCGAAATGGAGACAGCCAATCAGAGGTGCTGCCAGAGCTTCAAATTATCGACGCAGAAACTTATGAACGGGCACAGCAGATGATGGAAAAACGGGTGACCTGACATAATGATGTGCCGCTCAATACAAAGGGACGGTCTTTGCTGGTGGGGAATATCTATTGCGGTCACTGCGGCGGACGTCTGACACTGACCACCAGCGGACGAAAGCGTGTCCGAAAGGACGGGACTGTTATACGCGAGACCAGAGCAAAGTATCAATGCCATTACAATATTCGGCATCCAGGCGAATGTGACGGGCAATCCGGGTACGGCGTTGAAAAGCTGGACAAGCTGGTAGATCAAATCATCCGTATCCAGCTGGGACGCATCCGGAGCGCACCCTCGCAGGAATTGATAGCGAAACAGGTTAAGGAAGTAGACCTCGCAAAGTCCAAGCTGAACCTGCTGAACGAGCAATACCGGCAAAAACAGCGGGAATATCAAGACCTGCGGGCAGAGACCATCAAGGTCATTCAAGGCACCAGCCGTTTGAATGTGGACTTGCTTAATAGTCTTGTCGCAGAAACCTCTGAACAGATCAAACAATTAAGCTGGAAGATTCAGACAGCCACAGCAGAACTTGAAGAAACTGTCCAGAGTGCCAGTCAGGTGCTGCGGGAGTATGACCAGCTGATGGGCTGGGCTGAAATGTACGATAACTGCACCTTTGAAGCCAAGAAAATGATCGTGGCCCAGTTTGTAAAAGCAGTCCATGTGCGGCGAGATTATGAGATCGACATAGAGTTCAATGTGTCATTTGAGGAATTTCAAGCTCTGTATCTGGAGGGGAGCCAGATAAAGCAAAAAGGCCGGGAGCAGATACGCTCCTGACCCATTGAAACGAAAACAAGACAAGCGATATAATCGCTTGCCTTGTTCATGGTGGACTCGAAGGGATTCGAACCCTCGACCTCTCGGATGCGAACCGAACGCTCTCCCAACTGAGCTACGAGCCCAAACAGCTATATTATTATAACATATTTCTGCGGCTTGTAAAGTACCTTTTTGAAAAAAACGAAATTTTGAAAAACAGACCCGGAAGCTCCGGGCCTGTTTTGGTCATGTGTAGGAATGCTCCACCTGCACCACGGCGGTATAGCGGCTGTCCAGTGAGCGGACCAGCGAGCGTACCTGCCGGGCCATTTCGTCATCGGCAATGCGGAAGCCGGGAGGCGTTACTACATCGAAAATCAAATTCGTATGGGTGGAGCCGGGGACGATTCGAAAATCGTGAATGCTGACCGAGGCGTCGATGCACTTCACCAGCGTCTCCACCTGTGCGCGGAGGGCAGCGGTGCGGCTGTCATCGGCGGCGATGGGGTCCATGTGAATCACTGCCTCACAGCCCAGCTTTTTATGAAGCTCATGCTCGATGTTGTCAATGACATCGTGCAGCTCCATGACGCTGCCGGAGGCCGGGACCTCCGCGTGGAGGGAGATCATCACCCGGCCGGGGCCGTAGTCATGCACCACCAGATCGTGTATCCCGCAGATTTCCTTGTGGGCCATCACCAGATCCTGAATTTCCCGAACGAACTCCGGCGTCGGCGGTACGCCCAGCAGGGGATCGATGGTAGCCTTGGCGGCGTCGATGCCGCCTTTCAGGATGAGAACCGCCACTACGGCGCCGACCCAGCCATCCACGGCCAGTCCTGTGAAGCGGCTCGCCAGCGCGGCGGCCAGCACGGCGGCGGTAGAGATGCTGTCGCTGACGGAATCCGCTGCTACGGCCAGCAGCGCCGGGGCGTCCAGCCGCTTGCCGACTGCGCGGTTATAAAAGGCCATATAGAGCTTTACGCACACGGAAACCGCCAGAATCCCCAGCACCAGAGCGCTGAAGGCCACCGGCTCCGGGTGCAGGATTTTGCCGATAGACTCCTTGCCAAGCTCCACGCCCATGAGCAGAATCAGCATGGACACCGCAAGGCCCGAAAGGTATTCCGCCCGCCCGTGGCCGAAGGGATGGCCGGGGTCCGGCGTTTTGGCGGCGATTTTGAAGCCCAGCAGCGTAATGATGGAGGAGCCGGCGTCCGAGAGGTTATTGAAGGCGTCCGCTGTGATGGCGATGGAGCCGGACAGCGTGCCTGCCAGCAGCTTACCGGCGAACAGAAGCAGATTCAAGGCGATTCCCACCGCCCCGCAGAGAATGCCGTAGGCTGTCCGCAACTGGGTGGGAGTGCGGCCCTCCGGCTTGCAGAAAATTTTCGCAAGAAGCGAGATCATATCAATCGCTTCCTTTCTGTTATAAAGTATAGGCCGCTTTTGCGGCCCATGCGGTTGACTTATTTCTTTCCCGGGATGACCAGCTTCATGTGGCAGCAGAGGTCATCAAGGTCCCGGTCTGTGGCGGCGCTGAGCCGCAGCCGTGCGCCGCAGTCACGGCACGTAAGCTCCACGGCGTCCCGGCGGATTTCCATGGAATAGCTGTGGCTGCCGCAACCGCAGGTGATGCCATTGGGCCGGGCGGCAATATCCCGGAGCTCCGAGAGAAATTCGTACATGATGACATTATCGGTAAAGGCCTCTGCCTCGCCGCTGCCGGACTGGGCCTTTTCCTTGGAGATGGCGATCTCTGCCTCCCGCAGATGATGGTCCACAATGCCCTCATCTCCCACAAAGCAGCAGAACTGCCGGCTCTCCGGGCAGCTCAGAGCCGTGGCCCCCTCCCGGATGCGCTCCGGCGGACAAACCGCCTCGTGAATTTTACCGCAGACGCCGCAGGGCACCAGCAGGCGGTAGCGCTGTCCGTCAAAGCTCGTATGGAGCACGCTGCCGCCGCAGGAGCAGGCAATTTCCGCGTCGGACGCCTCCAAAGCGAAAATGGAGCGGGCACCCATTACCGGCGCGCCGCATTTTGGGCAGATGTAGCCCAGAGTCCTCATATCACCAGCCATCATGGCCTCCTGTTCTGCCGCTTAAAGCGGCGTGTTTCCCGTTTTATGGTGCTGTTTGTAGAGAAGGACCTGATCCCCGGCCAGCAGAACCAGTCCGCCGTTTGGAATCAGAGTTTGTCCCCGGCGCCGGACCATGACGATCAGCGTCTGGCGGGAAATGTCCAGATCGCGGATGGGACTGCCCACCCACGGGTTCTGAGGCTGGAGGGTGATCTCCTGAAGCTCAATGCGGCCATCCTCCCGATAGGAGCCGGCTCCCAGCACCAGACTGTCTCCGCTCCGCAGCACCGTGCCGCCCCGGGGGACCAGCGTTTCCCGGCCCCGCTGAACAGCAGCCACGATGATTCCCTCCGGCAGACCCAACTCGCGGATGGCCCTTCCGGCCCACGCATCCTTCTGCGTTAAATGGACGCAGATAAAATGAACGTCCGAGGACGTGCCGTATTCGCTGATGCGCTTGATGCGGGAATACTGGTCCACAAAGCCGGCGGAAATGATGCCGGTGGGGATGGCCACCATGCCGACGCCAAGAAACGTGATGAATATGCCGAAAATCTTTCCCATGGTCGTAATGGGATAAATGTCGCCGTAGCCCACGGTGAGCAGCGTGGACACAGACCACCAGATGCCGGAAAAGGCGTTGGAGAACACCTGGGGCTGCGCGTCATGCTCCAGCGAGTACATACAAAGGCTGGAGGCGGTCATCAGCACAAGAATGATGAATACGGAGCTGAGAAGCTGCTGGGCCTTGCTGGCGAGCACCTGTGTGATAACGTTCAGGGAATCGTAATAGGCGTTGATGCGGAACAGGCGGAAAATGCGGACCACCCGGAACATCCGGAACGCCACGGCCCCGGCGGGGAAGAACCAAGGTAAGTAATAGGGCAGAAAGCTCAGAATATCCACGATGCCGCCAAAGGAGAGCAGGTATTTCAAAATGGCCCGGGTCTCCGGCAGGTCGGGACAGCGGTATTTGGCGGTCCAGACCCGCAGCGCCCAGTCCACGGCAAAGTAAGCCACCGTCCATTCCTCAATGGTAAGAAGCAGCGCCCCGCAGCGGTCCTCCGCCGTATCAAAGGTATAGGCGATGGTCACGCCTAAATTCAGAAAAATAACAAGGGTGTAGACGATGTCATACGCCCGGCTGGGAAAGTCCTCCGTGGAGCCGATGTCCACAATGGTCCCCATGCGCCGCCGGAGCGGCTCCAGAGTGCGCGGACCCGACATACGCCACCTCCTGACAGTTCCGCCGATACTGCGGCCGGCGCGGAGCACCGGCCCTGAAAGTCCTATCTATTATAGTGATATTATTGGAAAATGTAAACAGATTTTCTGGATTTCCTTTTGATTTCAAGGGTTTGATGGCCTTAACATGATAGATGAAGCCATAATTTTCTCTGTGGCGTCCAGCAGCGCGGCAAAAAGATGCACCGTCCCACTTCGCATGGAACGGTGTATGTTCAGGGGGAGCTTATCGCTCCTGTACCTCTTTCCCGCCGAGGTGTTCGATCTCGATTTCACACATCTGCACGGCTCTGCCGCCCTCTAAGATAGCCTGATCCGCCAGCGCCTCATCCGGGTAGTACTTCATGGCAAAGCGCTTCAGCAGCGCCATGGTCTCCGGGGTACTTTCCAGCAGGCGGCAGCGGCCGAATACCACGGCGCTCCGCATATAGGGCGCCCATGCTTCCTCGCGGACAAGCTCTGTTCCGTAGGCCGTGAAGCAGACTTTATCGCGGACCTTGATGGCGTCCAGCTTGTATCCGGCGCGGGAGCTGTGGAAATAAATCCGCCCGGCAGTCTCATCATATATAAAATTGATGGGAATTGCGTAAGGATAACCGTCCTCTCCGTTGACCGCCAGCACGCCCCGGCGGGCCTCACGTAGAATTTGCTTGGTATCCTCGGTGCTGAGCTCGTTTTTCTTTTTTCGGATAGGTCGAAACATGATTGCTCTCCTTTCTTTTATGTTGAACGCGGCAGGCCGCTTAGTGCGTCAGAATATAGGTCTCCAGCTCTGCCGCTGTGTGAACCACCGCTGCGGCGCCGGCCTGCGCCAACTCGCCCGGCGCCGCATAGCCGAAAAACTCTACGCCCACACAGGGGAGGCCGCATTCGGCGGCGCCCAGTACGTCATATTTGCGGTCGCCTACCATCAGCATGGAGGTCTTGTCCGCCTCCGCCAGTCCCAGGCGGCGCATGACCTCCCGGATGACATCGGCCTTCTGCCAATCCGCCCCGATGGGGCTTCCCACGATCGTTTGTAGACTTTGGGTGAATCCGAAGCGTTCGCAGATGCTCAAGCACAGCTTCTCCGGCTTGGAGGAGGCCAGCGCCAGCGTATATCCCCGCTCCTTCAGCCGCGCAAGCAGCTCCCGCAGACCCGGCGCGGGCTGGTTTTCATACTGGCCCACCGGCTCGTACCGCTCCCGGAAAACCTCCACGCCCCGGGCGGCGGTTTCCGTGTCATAGCCGCAGTAGGCCATGAAGGACTCCTGCAGGGGCGGGCCGATGAATTTCAAAAGCGTCTGCTGGTCCGGCATAGTGCCGCCCAGCTTTTCAATGGCATATTTCACGGAGTTGACAATTCCCTCCCGGGAGTCCGTCAGTGTACCGTCCAGATCGAATAAAACGGTGCGAATCATAGTGCAGGTCCTCCTGTATGCGGCGCGGGAAGGGGGAAAGCCCCGCCGGTAGCCGCTTTTTTCTTGCTGTATTTTATCATGTCCGCGCCGGGAGTGCAAACGGAGATTTGCATTGTCAGCGCGGCCGCAGTACCCCGGTGTGGTCCAGGGCCCGGAACAGGCAGGCCGCCGCCACGCCGGTCACCGCCCCGGTGAGCAGAGAGGCTGCCAGCAGCACCGGCAGATAGGCCAGCGGCGCGGTGCTCCATAGTGTCAGGACCGCTGCTGCGATCTGCCCGCAATTATGGGCCGCCGCGCCGCCTATGGACACGCCGTATACGGACAGCTGCCCCGGCCGGGACAGGAGAATCATCACCAGCATGGCGGACACGCCGCCCAGCACGGAGAAGATCAGCGCATTCATATTTCCGGCGAATACCGCTCCCAGCAGGCAGCGTCCCACTAAAATCAAAAGCGCCTGTCCGGGCCCCAAGGCGTAGAGGGCGAACACCGTTACGATATTGGCAAGGCCCAGCTTGATGCCCGGCAGGGGAATGGCGAGGGACAGGGGGAACAGGTTTTCAAGATAGCTCAGGGCCAGCGCCATGGCGGTCAGCACGGCGCAGAGCGTCAACTGTTTTGTTGTCAGCTTCATCGTGGGCCTCCTAACCGATCACAACGTCCACGCCGGAGGAATCCGCCGCGCCGCCGGTGAGGGTGATGACGATGCGGGCGGGGAGGCAGATGATGCTCTGCCCGCTCCGGGAGATGGCCCCAGTGTGCACACAGTCCTGTGTGGGGCAGTCCGCCGAGGCGACATGGAGACGCACCGTGTCCCCGTCCCGCTCCGCCGCCACGGTCAGCGTATAGCCGTTATGACTGTAACTGCGGGGGCTGTCCAGCAGCGCCTCCGGGGCAAAGCGGTCCAGCTCCGTGCCATCGGCGGTGACGGTAACGAGGGGGGCACTGCCGCTGTCTGTGCCGCGCCAGACCGCCAGCGCCGCGAACATTGCCAGTGCAAGGATGACCAGCACGACAAGCCCGTCCCAGATATTCGGTTTCAGCTCAGGAGACTGTCTCATAGGTATAACCGCTGTCCTTTACCACTTCAAATCGGTCGGAAAGTCCGTCCGTTATGATGACCCGGCCATCCGCCGTGACCAGAACCAAGTCAAAGTCATAGCCGCCGGTCTGCCAGAATTCCAGCGCCCGCTCCTCGCCCATGACAAACAGGGCGGTGGAAAAGGCATCGCACATGGTCCCGTTTCCGGGACCGGAGAAGTCCGGGCCGTTGGCCTCCGCCACCACCGTGACCGACAGCAGGCCGCTGTCTGCCGGATAGCCGGTGGAGGGGTCAATGATGTGGTGGTATGTGTTCCCATTTTCCGTGAAGTAGCGCTCATAGCCGCCGGAGGTGATGGCGTAGGCGTCCCGCAGCGTTAGGACTGCTGCCAGCGCGTTTTCATCCTGCGGATCGCGGATACCGACACGCCAGTCGGCCCCGTCCGGCTTTCCGCCCAGCACAAACACATTGCCGCCGAGAGAGATTTTTCCGCTTTCAATTTTGTTTTCCCGGAAGACTGCCTCTACGCAGTCGGAGGTGTAGCCCTTGGCGATGCCGCCGAGGTCAATGGCCTGTCCCGCCCCCAGCGTGACGCTGCTGCCGGAGAGCCGAATTTCATCGCTGTTCACGTTTTCCAGCAGCGCGTCCAGCTCATCCTGAGCGGGGACGCGGTAGCTGTCCCCGGTGAAGCCCCAGGCGTCCATCACCGGCGCGATAGTAATATCGAAAGCGCCGCCGGTGGCGTCCCGGAATGTCAGGGCCTCGGAAAGCAGCGCTTGCTCCTCCGCGGATAAATCCTGTGCCGCGCCGTTTTGATTGAGGACGGACACCAGACTGTCCTCCCGGGTGCGCGAGAGCCGCGCCTCCAGCGCTTGAATGGTTTCCTCGGCATCGCTGACCGCCTGCTTTACCTGATGGCCATAGGCGTCCAACTGCATGACCGTGTCCATGGCGAAAAGCTGGGCCGACGCCTCATCGGCACTTGCGCCGCAGCCGGTGAGCAGCAGCGCCGCCGCGCAGATAAACATGAAACTCCGCTTCATGGGGCCTCCTTTTAATATGTAATAAGCAGCAACAATATCAGCCTGATTTTTTCAGTATACCACGGTACAAAAAAAAAGCAAACAAAATAGAAAAGGTTTTCCTTGCAAATCATAGGCGGGTCTGCTATACTACTAACGTGTGTCGGCGGGAATACGTTCCCGCATTTTGGGAAATATAACCATGGAGGTTTCGTATAGATGGCAAAAAATCCGAACAAGAAGGCAAAGGCTCTCCAGAAGGACGAGCAGATGAACGGCGCAATGAAGTTTTTTCTGGCCGGCTGCGTGGCCGAGCTATATCTTCTGATTATCCGCAGATTCTATATCAACGCGGATTCCGAGCTTTCCAGAATCGCGTGGTATGACCATTATCTCTGGATGCTGGCGGGTATCGGCGCGGGCGTGCTGGCGGTGGGTCTCATTGCGGCGCTGACCGCGAAGACCAATGCCGGAAGACGCAAAACCGGCTGGGCACTGGCGGGAGCCGGTGCGTTTGTTGGGATTGCCTCTGCGCTGGTGCGCTGGAATATGGCAACGCTGTCCCTGATGACCATTGTTGTCCCGGTGGTGATTTTGCTGGGTGTGCTCTGGGCGCTGTATGATCGGGAATGCGCACTGGCGCTGACAGTCCTTGGCGTGGCGCTGCTGGCCCTGTGGGGCTATCGCCGGTATGCCTCCAGTATGTATGTGGGTACGGCGGTGAAGGCACTGGTGGCGCTTTATCTGGTGGCGCTGATCGTGCTGGCCGTTCTCACCAAGCAGGGGAAGACCGGCAAGCTGCTGCCCGAGACTGCGGACCGTCTGCCGGTCTATATCTCCTGTGGCCTGTCCGCTGTGGCGCTGCTGGCCGCGCTGGCAATTCCCGGAGCCGCGTATTATGCCATCTGGGCCATGGCGGCGGTGATTTTCGCTTTGGCTGTCTACTATACCGTCAAGCAGCTTTGATTTTGCTGATACGAGCCGCTCCGCTTCTGCGGAGCGGCTCTTTTTCTGTGCCCGGGCGGAAGAGTTCATCGCGAGGGCTGTCCGCAGAAGCAGAGGAAGCATTCCGGCAAGACTGGAGGTAAGCGGAGATACAGTCGAGCGCTGTCTGTCAAGAGGAAAAAACGGCGGTTTTTGACTGCTGTTGCCGGAAATGTATGTATTATGTAAATCTTCTGTAAAGGGGTATCATGGGGATAACCTTGAAG
>ENA-UONQ01002921-UONQ01002921.1-human-gut-metagenome-genome-assembly--contig:-CS26-NODE-2921-length-10556-cov-8.632797_pt1 | contig 10556 bp, 11 predicted proteins | sample MGYA00242460_ERZ724007 | MGnify/ENA metagenome assembly ERZ724007
TTTTCTGCGTGGCGTGCCTGCGGAGAATACGCAAAACCGGGGGTATATTATTTGACTTCCGTCTATGCCGGTGATATAATAAATCGAATTATATCAAAATCCGGAGGAATTGAAAGGCCTCTGGGGAAGGAACAGGAAAATGTCACGTTATCGCGCTTTTATCATCCTGATATTGGATGTTCTGACCATCTTTCTCTGCAATTTTCTGACGATGCTGCCATATCTGCTGGGGCAGGATATCCGCCTGCTGAACCTCGTGCTGCACATTGGGCTGCTGACGGTCTGCGTGTTGCTGTTTCAGGTCTGCCTCAAGACGTACGACACGCTCTGGCGCTATGCCGAGAGCTAGGAGTATCTGGCGCTGCTCGAGGGCATGGGGCTGGGCTTCACGCTTTATTCGGTGGTGAACCTCCTGCTCGGCACCAGCCGCATCTGGATCAGCTCAGCCCTGACGGGGACGGCGCTGGCGCTGCTGGTGATGCTGGGGTACCGGTTCGTCTACCGCAGCTACCGGCGGCGGGTGACCGGTGTCGGCGGCGGGCCGCGGGCCTATGCGGCTATCATCGGCGCGGGATCGGCGGGCGCGGCTCTCGTCTCGGAGATGGATGATCGGATTTACGGGCGCTACCGCCCGTACTGCGTCATTGACGACGCGGCGGAAAAGCAGCAAAAACGCATCCACGGCGTCCCTGTGCTCGGGCCGATCGACGCGATGGAGGAAATCCTCGCCGACACGCCCGTCACGGACATCATTCTCGCCATCCAGAATCTCACGCCCGAGCGGCGGCAGGAGATTCTGAACCTCTGCGCCCGCACGCAGCGGCGCGTCCATGTGCTCGGCAGCCCCGTCACGCGGCTGCACGCGCGGCAGGGCGACTATATCGCCGCCGTGCGCGAGGTGGAGATCGAGGATCTGCTCGGCCGCGCGCCGGTGCAGCTGGAAAATCCGCGCATCGGGACGTTCCTGCGCGGCAAGACCGTGCTCGTGACGGGCGGCGGCGGGTCGATCGGCTCGGAGCTCTGCCGCCAGATCGCGGCGAACCGGCCGGAGCGGCTCGTGATCCTCGACGTGGCGGAGAACACGACCTATGAGCTGCAGAACGACCTGCTGCACTGGTACGGGGAGGATTTTCCCCTCTCGGTGGAGATCGCGTCCGTGCGCGACCGGCAGCGGCTGGAGCAGATTTTCACGAAATACCGGCCGCAGCTCGTGTTCCACGCGGCGGCGCACAAGCATGTGCCGCTGATGGAGGGCTGCCCGGAGGAGGCGGTGGAGAACAACGTCTTCGGCACGTTCAACACCGCCGACATGGCGCGGCGCTACGGGGCGGAGAAGTTCGTCCTCATCTCGACGGACAAGGCCGTGAACCCAACGAACATCATGGGCGCGACGAAGAACCTCTGCGAGGAGGTGCTGCAGGGTCTGCGCGGCGTAGGCGGGACGGAGTTCGCCGCCGTGCGCTTCGGCAATGTCCTCGGCTCGAGCGGGTCGGTGATTCCGCTGTTTAAAAAGCAGATCTCTTACGGCGGGCCGGTCACGCTGACCGACCGGCGCATCATTCGCTACTTCATGACCATTCCCGAGGCGGCGCAGCTCGTGCTCGAGGCCGGGTCGTTCGCGCGCAGCGGCGAGGTGTTCGTACTGAACATGGGTGAGCCGGTGCGGATCTTCGACCTCGCGGAAAAGCTCATCCGGCTCTCTGGCTTCGTGCCGGGGGCGGACATCGAGATCCGCGAAGTCGGCCTGCGGCCGGGGGAGAAGCTCTATGAGGAGCTGCTCATGTCGAACGAAAAGCTCAAGAGCACCGAAAACGAGAAGATCTTCGTCGAGGAGCGCCCGGCGATTCCGGAGAAGGAGCTGCGTGCCGCGCTCGAGGAGCTGCAGGCGGCGATTGACGCGGGCAACCGCGCGGAGCTGCTGCGCCTGATGCACGCGCTCGTCCCCACGTTCCGCGCGCCCGAGGAGGTCAACCGCGAGGCGCAGGAGCGTCTGGAGAGAAAGGCCGCGATATGATCGACCTGCACTGCCACATCCTGCCCGGCGTGGACGACGGCTCCGCCGACGAGGAGGAGAGCTGCGCCATGGCGCGCCTTGCCGTCGAGAGCGGCGTGACCAACATCGCGGCGACGCCGCACTGCAACGCGCCGGATCCGTTTTACAACTACGCCGACAGTGCCCTGCACGCGCGCTTTGCGCGCCTGCGGCAGCGGCTCGAGCGCGAGCAGATTCCCCTGCGCATTCACGAGGGGATGGAGGTGTTCACGACGCCGGAGCTGCCGCGGCTGCTCGACGAGGGGCGGCTGCTCACGCTCGGCGGGACGCGGTATCTGCTCATCGAGTTCGCCTTCGGCGAGAGCGAGTGGTTCTTCGACGAGATGCTCGCCGCCGTGCGCGCGCGGGGGCTGACGCCGGTGCTCGCGCACCCGGAGCGGTATACCTGCGTGCAGGACGAGCCGCGCCTGCTGCGCCGCTGGGCGCGGGAGGGGACCGTACTGCAGGCGAACAAGGGCAGCTTTTTCGGTATGTTCGGCCGCCGGGCGGCCGCCGCGGCGCACTGGGCGCTCGCCGACGGGTGCCTGCACCTGATCGCGAGCGACGCGCACAGTCCCTACCGGCGGACGACGCGCATGAGCGACATCTTTGATTTTACGGCGGATTTCGCCGCGGAGGAGATCGCGGATTTCCTGCTGCGGCAGAATCCGGCGGATATTCTGGCAAACCGCCCGGTATATACCGTCCGGGAAAAATTCTGACAGACCCTGAGGTGGTTTATGAAACGACTGCATATCATCACGCTGGCGGTGCTGGCGGCGTCGGTGCTCGCGCTGGGCGTGACGACACTGGTGCGCAGCATCGGAAACGACAAAACAATCCCGGAGATCGTCTGCAGCGACACGCCGCTGCGCCTGTCCGTGCAGGACGGGGAGGCGGGGCTGCTGCAGGACGTGACCGCCCGCGACGGCAATGACGGCGACCTGACGGGGAGCCTGATCGTCCAGCGCGTGGAGCGCACGGGCGCAAACGGCGAGATGACCGTGACCTACGCCGTCGCCGACAGCGACGGACACGTCACGACGAAGACGCGCACGGTGATCTACACCGACTATGTCTCCCCGCGCTTTTCGCTCACGAAGGCGCTGCGCTACGCGCCGGGCGAGGCGATGCAGGTGCGCGACCGTCTGCGCGCGACGGACACGCTCGACGGCGATCTCAGCGACAGCGTGAAGGTGACCTCCACCGCGCTCAGCTCGAGCGTGGAGGGAACGTACCCCGTCACGTTCGAGGTCGTCAACAGTCTCGGCGACGCCGCGTCATTGACGCTCGACGTGGAGATCCACGCCCGCACGGCGGACGAGCCGCGCATTACGCTCTCGCAGTACATCGTCTATTTAAATAAGGGCGAGATGTTCTCGCCGCTGCAGTATCTGTCCGATGTGAGCGGCGGCAGCGCCGGGGCGGTGCGCGTGTCACTCCCGGACGGCGGATTGCAGCCGGGGCTCAACAAGGTCAGCTACGCCTGCTCGAACGGCAGCGCGACCGGGACGGCGACATTATATGTGGTAGTGGGGTGAATCGGCAGATGGAAGAACAGAGAGAACTGCGCTGGACGGAGCTGAATCCGGCGTGCCTGCTGCGGCGGGTGCTGCGCGAGCTGCCGGTCATCCTTGCGGCGGGCCTTACGGCGCTACTGCTGACGGTGACGGTGCTGCAGGCAACGTATCACCCGACGTACACGGCGAGCGCCACCGTGGCCGTCAACCTGAAAAACGCGAGCTACGCGACGATTTACTCCAATCTCAGCACGACCTCCGAGATCGCGCAGACGTTCACGGAGCTGTTCGAGAGCAAGACGTTCGGCGAGCTGGCGCGCAGCCGGTTCGGCGCGGAGCTGCCGGGGACGCTTGCGGCCTCGGTCATCCCGGAGACGAACCTGCTGAAGCTCTCCGTGACGGTGGATAACCCGGCGGACGCGTTCCGGACGCTGCGGTTTCTGATGGAGAATTACAATGTGCTGTCGGATCATGTGTTTCAGAACGTGATCCTGCGCGAGCTGGACAGCCCCGTGGTGCCGACCGCGCCGTCGAACCCGCTGAGCCTGCGCCCGGCGGCGAAGAAGGCGTTTTTGATCGGCGCGCTCGCGATGATGCTGGGGCTGCTGGCCGCGGGTGTGCTGTCCGACACCGTCCAGACGGCGGAGGGCATGCACCGGCGCGTCGACGCGCGCCTGTTCGCGACGATCCACCATGAGACGAAGAACAAGACGCTACGCGCCCGGCTGCGGCGCGATAACAAGGGCCTGTTCATCACGATGCCGGTCGCGGGGTTCTACTTCACTGAGGAGGTCGGCAAGCTCGCCTCCAAGGTCAGCCACGCGGCGATGCACGACGGGCGCAAGGTGCTCATGATCACGAGCGCCGCCGAGAACGAGGGCAAGTCCACCGTGGCGGCGAACCTCGCTATTTCGCTCGCGCAGAAGGGCAAGCGCGTCGTGCTGGTTGACGCGGATCTGCACAAGCCCGCGCAGTATAAGCTGCTGCGGACGGAGCCGAAGTGCGAGCTGGCGCAGGTGCTGCGGGGAGAGAAGCCCTGCGCGCCGGAGCAGACGGAGCAGGAGGGTCTGCGCGCGATCTTCTCGACGCAGGCGCGCAAGGGCGCAGCGGAGCTGCTCGGCGGCGACGGGATGCGGGCGCTTCTCGAACACCTGCGCGGCGAGGCCGACCTCATCATCGTCGACACGCCCCCGATGGGGATGTTCTCCGATGCGGAGGCTATCGCGGAGCTGGCGGATCTGTCGCTGCTCGTAGTGCGGCAGGACTGTGTCCCCGCGCGGCACATCAACGACGTGCTTGACGCGCTGCGCCAGTGCCGCGCGAAGCTGCTCGGTTGCGTCTTTAACGACGTGCACCAGCTGACGATCCCCGGCAGCGGGGGCGGCTACGGTTATGGCTACGGGTACGGTTACGGCTATGGCTATGGATACGGATACGGCGGGCGGCACGGCCACGCGCAGACGGAGGACACAGATGGACGAAAGAAAAATTGACCGGACGGACGAGGAGGGTCTGATCGACCTGAGCCGTCTGCTGCGCGAGGCGCGCAGCGTGCTGCGGCGGCTGTACTGGCTGCCGCTGGCGCTGGCGGCGGTGATGGCCCTTCTGATGTGCCTGCACGGCTGGCGCAGCTATCAGCCGATGTACGCGAGCGAGGCGACGTTCACCATCCAGGTGGTGAGCGGCACGGGCTCGGACATCGCCGGCGGCGGCTATGGCTACTATGACAAGGCCACGGCCGAGCAGCTGGGGAAGACCTTCCCCTATCTGATCCAGTCGGATCTGATGCGCGGCAAGCTCTGCCGCGCCATGGGCGTTACGACGCTCAACGGAACGATCACGGCGCAGACCGTGTCGGACACGAACCTCTTCACCATCCGCGTGACGAGCCCGAGCGCGCAGGACGCCAAGGCGATCCTCGACAAGGTGATCGAGCTCTATCCGGACGTGGCGGGCTATGTCATCGGCAGCACGTCGATGAACCTGCTGACCCAGCCGCAGGCGGCGACGGAGCCGTATAACGCATTCCACCCGCTGCGCAGCGCCGCAAAGGGCGCGGCGCTGGGGCTGGTGCTGGGCCTTGCGGTTGTGCTGCTGTGCGCGGCGGCGCGGCGCACCGTCCGCGACACGGAGGACGTGCGCATGAAGCTGAACCAGACGTGCCTTGCGGCGCTGCCGAAGGTGCGCTTCAAGCAGCGCGGCAAGAGCGGCGGCGAAGAGCTCATGTCCATCCAGAACGAGCATGTCTCCAGCGCCTTTCAGGAGGGTGTGCGCAGCCTGCGCATCAAGCTCCTGCGTGAGCTGCCGGAGGGCGAGGGCTGCCGCACGATCCTCGTGACGAGCACGCTCCCCGGCGAGGGCAAGACGACCGTGGCCGTGAACCTGGCTCAGTCGCTCAGCCGCGGCGGTGCGCGCGTCATCCTCGTCGATCTCGACATGCGTAAGCCTTCGGTCAAGCGCGCCATGGGCGTGACGATCCCGTCGGTGGGCGTCGTCGAGCTTATCGAGCGCAGGGCGGGCAAGAAGGCACCGGAGGTGCGCCTGCTGAAGATGGAGGGGACGGAGCTTTACCTCCTCGCGGGCGATACGGGCTGCCGCGACACGCAGCAGATGAACTCGCGGCGGCTGTCGGTGCTGCTGGAGAGCCTGCGCGACAGGGCGGACTACATCATCCTCGACACGCCCCCCTGCGGCCTGCTGGCCGACAGCGTGAACGTCGCCCGCGCGGCGGACTGCGCGCTGTATGTGACGGGCTGCGGCGTGGCGGAGGTGCCGCATATTGTGGAGAGCCTGCAGTTCCTCGCCGAGAGCGGCACGCCGATCGTCGGCTGCGTGCTCAACGGCGTGAGCGGGGGTACCAGCCGATACGGCTATGGCTATGGGTACGGGTATGGCTATGGCTACGGAGAAAAGCAGACGCATGGAAAGAAACCGGCCGGCAAGTGACGGCGTGCGCGCGTTCGACCCAGCGCAGTGCATGCCGTTGCTCGAGGAGCTGCTGCGCGAGGGGCAGACGCTCTGCTTGACCGTGACGGGGGAGAGCATGGCGCCGTTTCTGCGCCACGGGCGCGACCAGATCCGCTTCCGGCGGCCGGATAGGCCGCTGCGGCGCGGGGATATGGCGTTTTTCCGCCGCGCGAACGGGCAGTATGTCATGCACCGCGTCCTCCGGGCGGAGAAGAGCGGCGCGCTCTACCTCGTCGGCGACGCGCAGCAGGAGGTCGAGGGGCCGATCGCCCCGCAGCAGGTCTTTGCCGTCGTGACGGAGGTCTGCCGCAAGGAAAAATGGCTGCGGCCGGGCTGCTTCTGGTGGGATTTTTTTGCCGGACCTTGGCTGCGGCTGCTGCCGCTGCGGCCATATTTGCGCGGACTCGCGCGCTTTGTGCCGCGGGGGCTGAAATAACAAACGGAACTGTGAGGAACGCTTATGGCGCAGCAGGACGGACAAGTCCATAAGGTGCTCGGCTCGGAGGCGCTCGGGATTCTGCTCGGGCGCTGGCGCGACGGGACGTTTTCCGGCATCGCCGACGACTGGCGCTGGATCGCGGGGTATACGAAGCGCTACCGCTGGGCGGTGGCGCTGTATATCGTGCTGGGCGTGGCGGAGTCATCGCTGAGTCTGGTGTCCGCCGTGGCGGGGAAATACGCCATCGACATCATCACGGGCTATCAGATCTCGCGGCTGTGGGTGCTGCTGGTGCTGATGGTCGCCTCGGCGGTGAGCAGCCTGCTGCTGCGCAGCGCTGTCTCGCGCATCTCGGCGCGCGTCTCGCTGCGCGTGAACAACGACATCCGCGCTGAGGTGTTCGACTGCATCCTCCGCGCCGACTGGCGCGCACTGAACCGATTCTCGAGCGGCGACCTGCTCAACCGGCTCAGCAGCGACGCGGGCACCGTCGCGGGAAACGCCATCAGCTGGCTGCCGGATCTCGTGATCTCGCTCTATACATTCATCGCGACGTTCGCGGTGATCCTTTACTATGACTGGGTGATGGCGGTGCTGGCGCTTGCGAGCGCGCCGTTTCTGCTGCTGACGTCGCGGCGGCTGCTTGGGCGGCTGCGCGGCTATAACGAGGACGTGCGCCGCAGCAGCAGCGAGCTCATGGGCTATGAGACGGAGACGCTGCGCAATCTCGACTCCATCAAGGGCTTCGGTGTGACGGAGCGCTACAGCGCGGGCCTGCGCAAGAAGCAGGAGGCCTATCGCGCGGTGAGTCTCGACTACAACCTCTTCGGCATCAAGACGCAGGCGCTGCTCTCGATCCTCGGGTCGATGGTGCAGATGGCCGCGTTTCTCTACTGCCTGTACCTGCTGTGGTCGGGCAAAATTCTCTACGGCACGATGACGCTCTTTCTCACACAGGGCACGAAGCTGACATCCTCGTTCAACGCCCTCGTCAAGACCGTGCCGACGTTTCTGAGCGCGTCCGTCTCCGCGAACCGAATCCGCGAGCTGACGGAGCTTGCGCCGGAGCCGGTGCTGCCGCAGAGCGGCGAGCTGCTGGAGGAAGCGGCGGACGGCGTGAGCGTGGTGATGGAGGAGATGAGCCTTGCCTATGAGGGCGAGCGGTGGGTGCTGAGCGGCGTCACCTTCCGCGCGGAGCCGGGGGAGATCGTCGCGCTGATCGGCCCGTCCGGCGGCGGCAAGACGACGATGATCCGCACGATGCTCGGCCTGATTGCGCCGGGGCGCGGGCGGGCGTTTCTGCGCGGACGGGACGGGCGCGAGGTGGCGATGAACGCCGCGCTGCGCGGCTGCTTTTCCTATGTGCCGCAGGGGAACACCATGATCTCCGGCACCGTTGCGGAGAATCTGCGCATGGTCGCGCCGTCGGCGAGCGATGAGGAACTGGAGCGTGCGCTGCGCGCGGCGTGCGCGTGGGAATTCGTGGAGCAGATGCCAGACGGTCTGCAAGCCGTCGTCGGTGAGCGCGGTCGCGGGCTCTCCGAGGGGCAGGCCCAGCGGATTGCCATCGCGCGGGCGCTGCTGCGGGACGCGCCGGTGCTGCTGCTCGACGAGGCAACGTCCGCGCTGGACGTCGCGACGGAGCGGCGCGTGCTGCGCAGCCTGATGCAGAGTCACCCGAACAAGACCTGCATCGTCACGACGCACCGCCCCACGGTGATCGGCCTGTGTGAGCGCGTCTATCAGGTGGGCGGCGGCACCGTCCGCGAGCTGGGCAAGCAGGAAGCGCAGGCGCTGGCGATGGAATTTTAGCTTGATAAAAAGGCCGATAGCCTTTTTATCAAGGGGATATCGCTGCGCTCCATACCTTGACTGGCCGCTGGCCAGTCTGCGACACTCCGCTGCGCGCAAAAAACGGATCTTACATTTACAATCTTAGTGCAACAGCAAAAAAAGTGGACTCACAGCGAAAAACCTCTACAATGGTGTTTGCGGACAACCAAGAGGAGGGATACGCTGTGAGCCACTACAGACATCTTAGCATAGAAGAGCGGGAAAATCTATACCTCGGAATCAATCAAGGGAAAAATATTCGCACCATAGCCAAAGAATTGGGACGATACGAAAACCGTCCTCATTTACGGCAATTGCCACCAGAATCGCCACATTTTCGTACTCTCCGCCCCAGTTGCGGCGCAGGTAGATGCCGTCCACGTAGACGTATGGATAGCGCCCGCCCTGCAAGGGACGGTTCCGCCAATCCTCGATGTGAACGTAGGCTTTCTTGTTCAGCTCGCTGATGGTGGCGGGCGAGACCTTGCTGCCCCACAACGCCCCGGTGATGTCCTCCACCCGGCTACGCTTTCTCGAACTAATCCTTTGAGCTGCCCCTTGATAATTTCCTCATTCAGCTGTACAATTTTCTCGGACATAGTTTGCTGTCTCCTTTCAGAATGATGTGTCGTAACTTCATTCTGCCAGAGCCTGTAAACTATCGCTTCAAGTCGCTCTCTCTGGGTCCGAACATCCGAAAATCCCTCCAAACCGGCGAGATGGACATTGAGGACTTCCGCAAGCAGATCCGCACAACGGAGCTGCCCAGCGAGGCAATGCGCTTTGACCTTCTGAGACAGCTTGCCGACATCAAGCCGCCGGTTACTCAACCAGAGAAGCAGAAGAAGGTTGGGCGCAATGATCCCTGTCCGTGCGGCAGTGGGAAGAAATACAAGAGGTGCTGCGGAAAATGACGATCCCATTAAAACAGGTCATTCAGGCAATCGAAGAAGCAAGCGAGGTTTTCACGATCTTCTGGGACAAAAAGACCGGCAAGACCGTTTATCTTGCCGATCCATTGACGACTGATATGACGGAGGAAGACGAAGCTCTTGCCGCTGAAATGGAAAATACGCCGGAGCGGTAAATGTCTCTACGGCAAACTTTTCAACAAGAAGGCTGGCTTTGTGAGCCGGGAATGGATACCGGACTTCGCAAACTTCCGGCGTGACGGATATGACTTTGACGCCCGGTGGGATGACGGTTTGGTGTCCTACAAGGACAAGGAGATTTATGAAGCAATAACCGGTGAAGGCAGGATGCTTTCCAAACGGCTGAAAGAAGCTCTGAACTACCGCAAGGGCGGCAACATCGGTTTTGAGACGTGCATCACGAGACTGCAAATGCAGAGCTATGTCTGCATCGCGGATTTCGTCTATATGCAGGACAGATACGGAAGACCTTATGGCTGGGGTGTCGCAGAGTATGCGACGCCGGAAGAGCTTTTCGGGTACGACCTTATCACCTCCGCCTATCAGCGAGACCCGCAGGAATCCAAAGAGCGCATGATGCAGCATCTTTCCTCCATCCTGCCGGGTGCGTCTGTACAGCAGCTTACGAAGATATTGAAAGGATAAAACACCATGAGCAAGAAACTTGTAGCGTATTTTTCTGCGTCCGGCGTGACCGCGAAGGTTGCCGAGACGCTGGCAGAGGCAATCGGCGCGGACATCTTTGAGATTGAGCCGAAGGTGCCTTACACGGAAGCTGATCTGAACTGGATGGACAAGAAAGCCCGCAGCACGATTGAGATGAACGATCCTGC
>ENA-UONQ01002956-UONQ01002956.1-human-gut-metagenome-genome-assembly--contig:-CS26-NODE-2956-length-10421-cov-5.430542_pt1 | contig 10421 bp, 10 predicted proteins | sample MGYA00242460_ERZ724007 | MGnify/ENA metagenome assembly ERZ724007
GAAAGAATGGGCAATTGAAAAAGGAGCAACACACTATACACACTGGTTCCAGCCGCTGACTGGTACAACTGCAGAAAAGCACGATTCTTTTATCACAGCACCGATGCCGAACGGCAAAGTACTGATGAGCTTCTCCGGTAAAGAGCTGATCAAAGGCGAGCCGGATGCATCTTCTTTCCCGTCCGGTGGACTGCGTGCTACCTTTGAGGCAAGAGGATATACAGCATGGGACTGCACCTCACCGGCTTTCGTTCGTCAGGACGCAGCAGGCGCAACCCTCTGCATTCCGACTGCATTCTGCTCCTACACAGGAGAGGCGCTTGACCAGAAAACACCGCTTCTTCGTTCCATGGAAGCTCTGAATGTACAGTCCCTGCGTCTGTTAAAACTGTTCGGAAACACCACTTCCAAGAAAGTAACTCCTTCTGTAGGACCGGAGCAGGAATACTTCCTGGTAGATGCAGAGAAATTCCTGCAGAGAAAAGACCTGATCTACACCGGCCGTACCCTGTTCGGCGCAATGCCTCCAAAAGGACAGGAGATGGACGATCACTATTTCGGAACCATCCGTCAGAGAATTGCTTCCTTTATGAAGGAGGTCAACATTGAGCTGTGGAAGATGGGCGTTACCGCAAAGACACAGCACAATGAGGTTGCACCGGCACAGCATGAGCTGGCTTCCATCTATTCCGAGGCAAATGTAGCAGTTGACAACAACCAGCTCGTAATGCAGACCTTAAAGAGAATTGCATGCCAGCACGGACTGAAATGCCTGCTGCATGAGAAACCGTTCGCAGGTGTCAACGGTTCCGGAAAACATAACAACTGGTCCATCACCACAGATGACGGCATCAACCTTCTTGAGCCGGGCAAAACACCGCACGAGAACATTCAGTTCCTGCTTGTGTTAAGCTGCGTCCTGAAAGCTGTTGATGTTCACGCAGATCTGCTCCGTGAGTCCGCAGCCGATCCAGGAAACGATCACAGACTGGGAGCCAACGAGGCACCGCCGGCCATCATTTCCGTATTCCTTGGCGAGCAGCTGGAGGACGTTGTTGAGCAGCTGATCAGCACCGGAAATGCAACCAAGAGTAAAAAAGAGGGCGTTCTGGAGACTGGTGTTAAGACACTTCCGGATCTCAAGAAAGACGCTACCGACCGTAACAGAACCTCACCGTTCGCCTTCACCGGAAACAAATTCGAGTTCCGTATGGTTGGTTCCCGTGACTCCGTTGCAGCTCCGAACATCGTACTGAACACCATCGTTGCAGAAGCATTCCGCGATGCATGCGATGTACTGGAAGGCGCTGAAAACTTCGAGGACGCTGTCCATGATCTGATCAAGAAGAACTTAAGTGAGCATCAGAGAATCATCTTCAATGGCGACGGATATGCAGATGAGTGGTTAGCTGAGGCAGAGAGAAGAGGACTTCCGAACATCAAATCCATGGTGTACGCAATCCCGGCACTGACCACTGATACCGCAATCAAACTGTTCGGCGATTTCAAAGTATTCACCGAGGCAGAGCTGGTATCCCGTGCAGAAGTTAAATTCGAGAACTATGCAAAGACCATCAACATCGAAGCAAAGACCATGATCGACATGGCAAGCAAACAGATCATCCCGGCAGTCATCAAATATGCGACTTCCCTGGCTGGATCCATCAACACCATCACCGCAGCAGGTGTTACGGCAGTTGGTGTACAGAAGAATCTGCTGAACGAGACAAGTGCACTGCTTGAGGAAACTCAGAAAGCACTCGACGAGCTGATCGCAATCGAGAATGCAGGATGCGAGATGGAAGACGGCGAAGCAAAAGCAAAATACTACTACGAGAAAGTTACTCCGGCTATGGAGGCACTCCGTGCACCGGTTGACAAACTGGAGATGATCGTAGACAAAGAGATGTGGCCGATGCCGTCTTACGGCGATCTGATGTTTGAGGTTTAATCCGCAGACGGTCCGATAAATTGTAAAAATTCTGTGAAAACAGGGCAGAAAAAGAGGCTGTTTTTGACAACAGCCTCTTTTTTTAGTATAATGGAGATTAGTTGTTGCCAGAAGAAAAGGGCGGACAGCGCTGCCGGAACAAGCGGCAGGAAAACATGGAGGAAACGCTTCTGGAATTTCGGAGAAAAACAGAAGCATACAGAACTATGAATGCAGAACTGGAAATTTTAGGTGTGAAGCTGAAACATTACCGCGTCGATGCGGCAATGGAGATTGCAGAGGAATACCTCTCGAACGATAAGCTGAACACCATCGGGATTGTTACGATGCAGATGCTGATGCAGGCGAGCAAGGAACCGACGTGGAAACAGTATATCGAAGATCTGGATCTGACGGTCATCGGGGAAACCGAGGTGCTGGAGGCAGCAGGAATTGACCCGGAGACGCCGTCCTATGAGGAAGTGGAGACGAACGAGTTCATCGCCCGTTTTTTCTGGGGACTGATTCAGACGAAAAGCCGGATTTTCGTACTGGGCGACACTGAGGAAGAACTGCAGACACTGCAGAAATATCTGACAGAAACGTATCCCGGCATTGAGATCGGAGGCGGTGCTGTTGTCGAGACGCTGGAGGAATCCGCGTTTGACAGCCTGGTCAACGAGATCAACAGCCAGACGACGGACGTGATTGTGAGCGGCCTTGCAGGAACGCGGCAGGATCGTTTCGTTCTGGAAAACAGCAGCAAAATCAGCGCAAAAATCTGGCTGAGCCTTGGCGAGCATTCGACGCTGCAGAACGAGGCCGGTATAAAAACGAGCTGGTGGGGAACTCTGCTAAAGAAGAATACGTTCAAGCGGATGGTAACAAAATATAACAGCGAAAAGGACGGTTGAAGTTCATGAACTGGATACGGAACAAACAGCAGTGGAGAGATTATCTGCTGATTACGCTGGGAACCGCGGTCATGGCGGTTGCGACCAGCTCGATTTACGACCCGGCGGGGCTTGTTACCGGAGGATTTTCCGGTCTTGCAATCGTCATCAAACAACTGAGCCAGATGTTGTTCGGAAAAGGAGTTCCGCTCTGGGTGACGAACCTTGTGCTGAACATTCCGCTCTTTCTGTTCGGAATCCGCATGAGCCGCGATTTTCTGGTGAAAACCATCTTCGGAACCCTGATGAATACGTTCTGGATTGCCGTTCTCCCGGTGCTGCAGCTGGTGCCGGATGACAGGATGCTTTCCGCACTGTTCGGCGGCGTTCTGATGGGAGCAGGCATCGGGCTCGTCTTCATCGGAAACGGTACGACGGGCGGAACGGATATGATGGCGGCTCTGATCCAGAGAAAGCTGCGCCACTATTCCGTTGCACAGGTTATGCAGGTGCTTGATGGAATCATCGTCATCGCCGGTATTTTTGTCTTCGGTATCCACGCTTCGCTCTATGCGATCGTGGCAATCTACGTGACGACGAAAGTGACGGATGCCCTGATGGAAGGTATGAATTATGCGAAATCTGCGTTTATCATTACCGCGCATCCGGAGCAGGTAGCCGATGAGCTCATGAAAGAACTCGACCGCGGCGCGTCCGGCATCCACATAAAGGGAATGTACACGGGCGAAGAGCGTATGATGGTATTCTGTGTTGTGGGCAAAAAACAGATCCCGCAGCTCAAACAGATCGTAGGAACGATCGATCCGGACGCGTTTGTCGTTGTGTCGGATGCAAGAGAGGTCTTAGGAGAGGGCTGCCAGACGGATTTCTCCTGACCTTTTTACGTATTTTGTGGTATAAATGTTGTGTTTTCTCTTCCTTTTTTGTCTATTTTGTATTAAAATAATTATATCTGTGAGGTACTTTGCATCAGGCGCAGAACCATAGGGGTGTGGATATGCCTGGCAATGAAAGCGGGTGCAGCCGGAGACAAACTATCGGATGAAAGAGGGAAGAAAATATGATTTCAAATCAGATTTTACAGAGTACCATTGAGGGAATCAAAAATATTTCGCGTGTCGAACTCTGCGTGACTGATGTAGAAGGAAAAGTTCTGGTAACGACGTTTCCGGAGGTTGAGATCAGCCAGAATGATATTGTAACGTTTGCGCAGTCTCAGGCAGATTCCCAGACCATGAAAAATTATCAGTTTTTTAAAGTATACGATGAACACCAGCTGGAGTACGTTCTGGTTGTAAAAGGCGGAAACGATGACATTCACCTGATCGGGAAAATGGTTACCTTCCAGATTCAGGGCCTCCTTACCGCCTACAAGGAGCGCTTCGATAAAGACAACTTTATCAAGAATCTGCTGCTCGACAACCTGCTGCTGGTCGACATCTACAACAGGGCGAAGAAGTTACATATTGAAGTGGAAGCACGCCGCCTTGTATTTATTCTTGAGACAAATCCGGATAAAAACAGCGGGGCGCTGGAAAGCGTCAAGAGTCTGCTCGGTACCAAATCCGGTGACTTTATAACTGCCGTCGATGAGAAAAACATTATCATCGTCAAGGAACTTGCTCCAGGTGAGGATTATGCCCAGATGAACAAAGTGGCAGCCACCATTCTGGAAGCAGCAGGAAGAGATGAGGAGGGGAAAACCCACGTTGCTTACGGTACCATTGTCAAGGAGATCAAAGAAGTATCGCGTTCCTACAAAGAAGCCAGAATGGCGATGGACGTCGGAAAAATCTTCTCCGCTGAGAATGATATCTATGCATACAGCTCACTGGGTATCGGCCGTCTGATTTACCAGCTTCCGATCCCACTGTGCAAAATGTTCATCAAAGAGATTTTCGGCAACAAATCGCCGGATGACTTTGATGAAGAGACACTGACAACGATCAATAAATTCTTTGAAAATTCTCTGAATGTCTCGGAAACCTCGAGACAGCTTTATATACACCGAAATACCCTTGTCTATCGGCTGGATAAGCTGCAGAAGAGCACGGGACTCGATCTTAGAGTTTTTGAAGATGCGATCACATTCAAGATTGCGCTTATGGTTGTGCAGTACATGAAATACATGGAAACGCTCGATTATTAAGCGAGAACCCTTGAAGGAGGAATTGCATGATAACATTGGATAGTGTAAGTAAGAGTTACGCGAAAGGCCAGCCGGCTGTCAACAACGTATCCTTACACATCGAGAAGGGGGAATTCGTCTTTATCGTGGGAAACAGCGGTTCTGGAAAATCGACGCTGATCAAGCTCCTTTTGAAAGAACTCGAGCCCACATCCGGTACTATTAAGGTAAACGGACAGATCTTAAATAAAATGAAACGCTGGAGAGTGCCGAAATACCGCCGCGGTGTCGGCGTCGTATTCCAGGATTTCCGCCTTTTAAAAGACCGGAATGTCTATGAAAACGTAGCATTCGCACAGCGTGTCATCGAGAAACCGAACCGCGTCATCAAAAAGCGCGTGCCGGAAGTCCTGACGCTGGTCGGACTGGCAGAGAAGTACAAATCCTTCCCGAAGGAGCTTTCCGGAGGAGAGCAGCAGCGAGTTGCCGTGGCAAGAGCCATTGTCAACCGGCCTGACATTCTTCTGGCGGACGAGCCGACCGGAAACCTGGACCCGGGAAACTCCATGGAGATTATGAAGCTCCTGGAGGAAATCAACAACAGAGGAACGACCGTTCTTGTGGTAACCCACAACCGTGAGATCGTCAACTCCATGAAAAAACGCGTTATTACCATGCGAAAAGGCGTGGTAGTCAGCGATGAGAAGGAGGGCGAGTACCATGAGGTTTAGTACACTGGGCTACAGCATCAAACAGGGTGTCAAAAACATCTGGAGAAACAAGATGTTCTCGCTGGCATCCATCGCAACCATGGGAGCCTGTATCTTTCTGTTCGGTATCTTCTTTGCGGTTGTCATCAACTTTAACTACATCGTAAAAAATGCCGAGACAGACGTATCCATGACCGTCTTCTTCAACGAAGATGTGGATCAGGCGACAATCGATGAGATCGGAACGGAGATCAAGGCCAAGACCGATGTGGTCAAGGAATGTAAGTATGTTTCCGCGGATGAGACGTGGGAAAACTTTGCAAAACAGTATTTCGAAGGAAAAGAGGAATACAAGGACGGCTTTAAGCCAAACGACAACCCGCTCGCAACTTCTGCTCACTACGAGGTTTACGTATACCAGGTAGAGACGCAGGATGCACTGGCTGAGTATATCCGCTCGCTGGACGGTGTCCGTGAGGTTAAACAGGCCGAGGGTGCAACAACAACGTTGACGACGATGAACCGTGTCATTGGCTACGTTTCCATCGCGATCATCCTGATTCTTCTTGCCGTATCTGTTTTCCTGATCAGCAATACCGTCACGATCGGTATTTCGGTCCGGAAAGAGGAGATCGGTATCATGAAGCTGATCGGTGCGACGAACCTGTTTGTAAGGGCTCCGTTCCTGATCGAGGGTATCCTGATCGGTCTTGTCGGAGCAGCGATTCCGCTGGGGCTGCTGTACGTTGTATACAACAGAGTCATCAGCTACGTTATGACGGAGTTCAGCGTACTGTCGAACTTTATGGCATTCATGCCGGTATCGGCCGTCTTCCGGATTCTGCTTCCGGTCGGACTCATTCTCGGTATGGGAATCGGTCTTGTCGGCAGTATCTTTACGATTCGAAAACACTTGAAAGTCTGATAGGATTAGACAATATAATGAAGTAAAAATAAGTCCCGGAATCCGTCAAAAGATTCCGGGATCTTTCGATTGGGAGGCATATTTTGGAAGAACTGATGAAGGAAGAAAAAGAGGGCGTAAAAGCGGCAGAGCAGGAAAAACCGAAAAAGCGCAGAAACAGAAAGAAAAACCGAAAAAATGAGATGCGGAAGAGCTACTTTGCGGGCATGATTTCGATGCTGGCGATTGTAATGATCGTGCTTGTCGGAACAACGTTTCTCTGGCCGGGAAGCAGTGCGGACCACCCCGGCGGCTTCTGGTCGTGGCGGAAGACGGCGGCGATCAAAGCGATGATCAGCCAGCTTTACGCGGGCGATGTGGATGACACAGAGCTGTCGGATGCGATGTATAAAGGGATGATCAGCGGCCTCGGCGACAAGTATTCTACGTATTACACGAAAGAGGAATACGAAGCGATCAAGACAGCGCAGGAGGGTTACTATCAGGGCATCGGTGTTACGGTGACGCTGGACGGCGATAAGCTGCAGGTCACCGGCGTACAGGACGATACCCCGGCGGCAAAGGCGGGCATTCAGGCGGATGACCGCATTGTAAAGATTGACGGGCAGACACTCGAAGGCTTAAGCCTCAACGATGCGGTCGGTCTTCTGAAAAACAGCGAGAACGATACCGTGACGCTTTCCATCGAGCGGGAAGGCGAGGCGGATCTGATTGAAACGGAAGTCACAAAAGAGAAGCTTGCGGCGATTGCGGCAGACGGTAAATGCTGGACGACAAGGTCGGCTATCTGGCCATCAGCGAGTTTACCGGGCTTACCGCCGCGCAGTTCCAGAAAGCATACCAGTCACTGCCGGATCAGGGCATGGAGCGCCTGATCATCGATCTGCGCGGCAATCCGGGCGGCCTCGTGACGGCAGTCTGCGACACCCTGCGCCAGATCCTGCCGGAGGGACTCATCGTGTATACCGAGGATAAAAATGGAAAACGGGAAGAGTATACCTGCGACGGCGATACCCCGATCTCGATTCCACTCGTCGTGCTGGTCAATGAAAATACGGCAAGTGCGGCAGAAATCTTCACGGGAGCAGTCAAAGATTACGGCATCGGAACGATTGTCGGAACGACGACATTCGGAAAAGGCATTGTCCAGAATACATTCCAGCTCTCGGACGGCAGCGTGGTGAAGCTGACGATTGCCCATTATTACACGCCGCTCGGAAACGACATCCACAAGGTCGGCATTACGCCGGATGTCGAGGTGGAGCTGCCGGATGACGCGACGAGCGATGTGCAGCTTGAAAAAGCGTTGGAAGTTGTCAAAGGACTGGAAAGTGCGGAATAAAATAAGAATTTTCACAGAAAAGCAGGAAAAAGGTAGGAAAAAAAGCACGAACGTGTTATCTTAGTAGAGGAGCCGAAAACAGATCTTGGCAGGCTCTAAAAGAAAGTGAGGAAAGACAGATGAACTTTACAGAAAGAAGAAAACAGGTTTTTGATAAAATGGACCAGGAATCCGCACTGCTTTTGTTTTCTGGAATCGAGCTGCATGTCAGCGCAGACGAATATCTGCCGTTTGAAGCAAACCGCAACTTTTTCTATCTGACCGGCCTTCGTAGAGATCACATGATCCTGATGATGAAAAAGACCGCAAAAGAGGAGAAATCCATTCTGTTTATCGAGGAAGCGGATCTGAACCAGGAGAGATGGTTTGGAAGAAAAGTAACCGTATCCGAGGCACAGGAGATCACCGGAATCGATGACGTTCGTTTCCTGGATTCCTTTGAGGGCATGGTAAACCGTTTGATGGCACGCGAGGACATCGGAACTCTGTATTTCGACTGCTACCGCTATCAGGTCGAGGATCTGCCGGATTACAACATGGTAAAGGCAGAGGAGTTCGCAAAGAAATTTCCAGGCAGACCGATTAAAAACATTGCTCCTGTCATCGCAGCACTGCGGATGCAGAAAGATGAGGATGAGATCGCTCTCGTCCGCCAGGCAATCAAGATCACCGACGACGCGCTGAAATTCGTGATGAAGAATCTGAAACCGGGCTGCACCGAGTATCAGGCACAGGCTGATTTCGAGTACAAGATTTTCCACGAGGGAGCAGACGGAACCGCATTCCCGACGATCGCAGGAAGCGGTGTAAACGGAACGATGCTGCACTACGACACCAACCGTGACGTGTGCGAGGATGAGACCCTGCTTCTGATGGACCTCGGAGCAAAATTCCAGGGCTACTGCGCAGATATCACCAGAACGTATCCAGTCAACGGAAAATATACGGACCGTCAGAGACAGGTTTACGACGTTGTTCTGGCAGCAAACCGCGCCGTTGCAAAAGCAGCAAAACCGGGTATGACATTAAAAGAGCTCGACGATATCGCAAAGGATGTTCTCGGCGAAGGCTGTGTGAAACTTGGCCTGATCGAGAAGAAAGAGGATGTCGGAACCTATTACATGCACGGCGTTTCCCATCACCTCGGCATTGATGTACACGATGTGACCGCGGCATGGAACGACAAGCTGCGTCCAGGCGCCATCATCACCGATGAGCCGGGTCTTTATATTGACGAGTGGGAGATCGGAATCCGGATCGAGGATGATATCCTGATTACAGAGGACGGATGCGAGGTTCTTTCCGAGAATCTGATGCGTGATCCAGACCAGATTGAAGCCTTTATGCAGGAAAAAGAGGCGTAAGAAAAAAACTACGGAGGATTTAGTTAGATGAAAATTGCAGTTACATACGATAACGGGAATATTTTCCAGCATTTTGGAAAAACAGAGAATTTTAAGGTTTACGAAGTAGAAGACAATCAGGTGGTTTCCAGCGAAGTGATCGGATCCAACGGAACCGGCCACGGCGCACTGGCAGGCCTTCTTTCCGAGCAGGGCGTGGATGTTCTGATCTGCGGCGGCATCGGCGGCGGTGCACAGGCTGCTCTTGCTGAGGCAGGCGTAGAGCTCTGCTCCGGAGCGGAGGGAGATGTGGATGCAGCGGTGGAAGCTTACTTAAACGGAACGCTCACATCTGCGGGTGCAACCTGCGATCACCACGATCACGAGGAAGGCCATTCCTGCGGCGACCACTGCGGAAGCCATGAGGAAGAGGAGAGCTCCTGCGGCGGTTCCTGCGGAACCTGCGGCGGCGGATGCGGTGCACCGACTCCGGTTATGGAAGGTAAGAATGTCGGAAAAACCTGCCGTACCCACTACAGAGGAACCTTCAACGATGGAACCCAGTTTGATTCTTCCTACGACCGCGGCGAACCGCTCGAGTTCATCTGCGGTGTGGGCCAGATGATCCGCGGCTTCGATGCAGCCGTTGCAGAGATGGAAGTCGGCGAAAAAGTCAACATCCATCTGATGCCGGAGGAGGCTTACGGAATGCCGGATCCGAACGCAATTTTCACCGTTGCGATCGCACAGCTTCCGGGAGCAGAGGAAGTAGAGGTCGGACAGCAGGTTTATCTGCAGAACCAGTACGGCCAGCCGTTCCCGGTAAAAGTTACCGCAAAAGACGAGACCAATATCACGTTTGATGCCAACCATGAGATGGCTGGAAAAGAGCTGAATTTTGAGATTGAGCTGCTTGAAGTGAAATAAAAAAATGGTAACTATTCAGAGCCATGCGAAATGAAAGAGAAGAATGCGAATCATGCTTGCATGAATGAGCATTCTTCTCTTTCATTTCATATGGCGAGAAGCCACATCGAGATGCAGCGCAGCGGAATCGAGATGGGGCTCTGAATAGTTACAAAAAATGCATAAAAAAGAGTGTCAGGACGAAGGAGCCAGGCACTCTTTT
>ENA-UONQ01002957-UONQ01002957.1-human-gut-metagenome-genome-assembly--contig:-CS26-NODE-2957-length-10420-cov-8.849879_pt1 | contig 10420 bp, 8 predicted proteins | sample MGYA00242460_ERZ724007 | MGnify/ENA metagenome assembly ERZ724007
TCCAAACCTTTACACCGACTTTTCCGTAAGTTGTGTCAGCTTCTGCGAATCCATAATCAATGTCAGCTCTCAGTGTCTGAAGCGGGATTGTTCCCTCACTGTAGAACTCTGTACGAGCCATATCAGCTCCGCCGAGACGTCCGGATACGGAAGTCTTAACACCAAGTGCTCCGGCTTTCATTGTTCTGGACATACAAGATTTCATAGCACGTCTGAATGAGATACGATTCTCAAGCTGCTGTGCAATGTTCTCAGCTACTAACTGAGCATCTTTGTCTGGTCTCTTGATCTCTTTGATGTCTACGATCAATTTCTTGTTTGTAAACTGAGCAAGCTCACCTTTTACTTTCTCGATTTCAGCTCCGCCTTTACCGATTACAACACCCGGCTTAGCTGTATAAACAATGATCTTAACACGGTCGGAAGCTCTTTCAATCTCGATTTTAGAGATTCCGGCACTGTATAATCTTTTCTTCAAAAATGTTCTGATTTCGTGGTCTTCCACCAGGTTATCAGCAAAATCTTTCTCTGCATACCATTTGGAATCCCAGTCTTTGATAACTCCGACTCTTAAGCCATGAGGATTAACTTTCTGTCCCATTATGTTCCTCCTTATCTTTCATTCAGCACAATCGTAATGTGGCTCATTCTCTTTTCGATTCTATAAGCTCTGCCCTGTGCTCTCGGTCTGATTCTCTTCATTGTCGGTCCTTTATTTGCATAACACTCTTCAATATAAAGGTTCTCGGCGCTCATACCGTTGTTGTTTTCAGCATTTGCAATTGCTGATTTTAATAACTTCTCGATTACGCTTGAAGCATATCTTGGGTTATATGCCAGGATACCAAGCGCTGTCTGTACATCCTTGCCTCTGATGGCATCTAATACAAAACAAGCTTTCTGAACAGACACTCTAGCGTATGAAATCTTAGCTGACGGTCTTGTATCTCTCTGCTCATTTCTTTCTCTCTTGATTTGGGATCTATGTCCTTTAGCCATGGATGAACCCTCCTTTCAAAACGTTGTTTATTATCTAACTTTGGACTTCTTCTCGTCTTTTCCGTGACCTCTGTATGTTCTGGTTGCTACGAACTCACCGAGCTTGTGTCCAACCATATCTTCTGTAACATACACCGGTACGTGTTTTCTTCCGTCATGTACGGCAAATGTATGACCTACAAATGACGGGAAGATTGTAGAACGACGTGACCATGTCTTAATAACTGATTTATCACCTGCAGCATTCATAGCGTCTACTTTTTTCAGTAAGCTCTCATCTGCAAATGGTCCTTTTTTAAGTGAACGAGCCATAGGTTCTAACCTCCTTAATTACGAATTATTTGATTGCTTTACCATCTCTTCTTCTTACGATCAACTTGTTAGAAGCTTTGTTTTTCTTACGTGTCTTCAGACCAAGTGCCGGTTTGCCCCATGGTGTACTCGGGCCAGGACGACCGATACCAGTCTTACCTTCACCACCACCGTGCGGATGGTCATTCGGGTTCATAACGGAACCACGTACTGTAGGTCTGATACCCATGTGACGTTTACGTCCAGCTTTACCTACATTAATCAAGTTGTGCTCTCCGTTACCAACAACACCGATGGATGCTCTACAAATAATCGGAACCATTCTCATCTCACCGGACGGAAGTCTCAGTGTTGCATATTTTCCTTCTTTTGCCATCAACTGTGCGCTGTTTCCTGCAGAACGAACAAGCTGTCCGCCTTTTCCTGGATAAAGCTCAATGTTGTGGATTTGTGTACCAACCGGGATTTCAGAAAGTGGCAGGCAGTTTCCTACACGAACTTCTGCTTCCGGTCCGTTCATAACTTTCATTCCGTCTGTTAATCCTGCTGGAGCAAGGATATATGCTTTTTCACCATCTGCGTAGCAGATCAATGCGATGTTAGCACTTCTGTTCGGATCGTACTCAATACCGATTACAGTTGCCGGAATACCGTCTTTCTTTCTCTTAAAGTCAACAATTCTATACTGCTTTTTAGCTCCGCCTCCGCGGTGTCTTACTGTGATTTTACCCTGACTGTTACGACCAGCCTGTCTCTTCTTAGAATCTAACAGAGATTTCTCAGGAGTTGTTTTTGTAATCTCAGAGAAATCAGAACCAGTCATCTGTCTTCTGGAAGGTGTATATGGGTTATATGTTTTAATTCCCATTACTGTCTCTCCTTTCGTTTGCTCAATATTTGTTGTCACGCTTGTATGCGTATAAGTTTACTTTTTACAGACCTTCGAAAATCTCGATATCTGCGCTGTCAGCTGTTAACTGAACGATAGCTTTCTTTGTTTTAGCTGTCTTACCGAACTTGTATGTTCCACGAACTCTTTTGTTCTTTCCATCCATGTTCATTGTGTTTACGCTTTTTACTTTTGTACCACTGAACATTTTCTCAACAGCTTCTTTAATCTGAGACTTTGTAGCTTCTGTATGAACTAAGAAAGTATATTTCTTATCTGCCATAAGCTCCATGCTCTTTTCTGTAATAACCGGTTTCAGGATTACGTCATAATACTGTACGTTAGCCATTATGCATACACCTCCTCGATTGTTGCAACACAAGCTTTAGTTGTGATTACTGTGTTGTACTTCAGGATGTCAAATACATTGATCGTGTTTGTTTTAGCTGTTTTAACACCAGCGATGTTTCTTGCAGAAATTTCCACATTTTTGTTATCATCTTCCAACACAACCAGTGCCTTATTTACATTCAGGTTATTTAAAACTTCCTGGAATTTCTTTGTTTTGATTTCGTCAAATTTCAGTTCGTCGATAACGATGAACTTGTTCTCTGCTACTCTAGAAGTCAATGCAGACTTAAGAGCTGCTCTTTTCTCTTTCTTGTTCATCTTGAAAGAGTAATCTCTTGGGGTTGGAGCAAATACAACTCCACCACCTGTCCATTGTGGAGCTCTTGTGGATCCCTGTCTTGCATGACCTGTTCCTTTCTGTCTCCATGGTTTTCTTCCGCCACCAGAAACTTCAGAACGTGTTTTTGCTTTCTGTGTTCCCTGACGTTTGTTTGCAAGCTGGCTTACTACTGCCATGTGTACAAGGTGTTCATTTACTTCAACACCAAACACTGCATCGCTTAAATCGATTGTACCAACTTCTTTACCTTCGATATTATAAACAGATACGTTTGCCATCTGTGTGTTCCTCCTTTCCTGATGTCAGACTATTTAGCAGCCTTTACTGATTCTTTAATTGTTACGAGACATTTCTTTGGTCCCGGCACAGAACCTTTTACCAGTAACAGATTGTTGTCAGCATCAACTCTTACAACTTCCAGATTCTGTACTGTGATCTGCTTGTTACCCATCTGACCAGGCATCTTTTTGCCTTTGAATACCTTACTCGGATCAGATGCAGAACCATTAGAACCTGCGTGACGGTGGAACTTAGAACCATGAGTCATAGGTCCTCTGCTCTGTCCATGACGCTTGATTGCACCCTGGAAACCTTTACCTTTAGAAATTGCTGTTGCATCAATCTTATCTCCTGCTTCGAAGATATCAGCTTTAATTTCCTGAGCCAGTGTGTATTCTTCAGCATTTTCAAATCTGAATTCTTTTACAAATCTCTTACCAGAAACGCCAGCTTTATCAAAGTGACCTTTCTCAGCTTTTGTTACACCATTTCTGTGTGCGATTTCTTTTTTGCCGCTCTTGTCTTTTGTGACAATTTTTTCTTTCTTGTCAACATATCCAACCTGAACTGCGCTATAACCATCGTTCTCAACTGTTTTAACCTGTGTTACTACACAAGGACCAGCCTGGAGAACTGTTACCGGAATCAATGTTCCGTCTTCGTTGAAGATTTGAGTCATTCCGACTTTTGTCGCTAAAATAGCTTTCTTCATTATAACTACCTCCTGTTATTTACAGCGGAGCGCCACTCGGGTGCTCATCCTAAATGTTAGGAATTACTGTTTCTTAATTAATGTTTTCTGATACTCAGCTAAGTGTTTTACTTATTCTTCATTTTAATGTCGATGAATACACCTGCTGGCATTTCCAATCTTGACAGTGCATCAACAGTCTTCTGTGTTGGTGCTACAATGTCGATGAGTCTCTTATGAGTTCTCTGCTCGAACTGCTCTCTGGAGTCTTTGTACTTGTGTACAGCTCTCAGAATTGTAACTACTTCCTTCTTTGTCGGAAGTGGTACCGGACCACTCACCTGTGCTCCATTCTTTTTAACAGTTTCGATGATTTTCTTTGCGGATGCATCTACCAATTGGTGATCATACGCTTTCAATGTGATTCTCATTACTTGACTTGCCATAAAAAAAGTCGCCTCCTTTTCGTACTTTTGACTTCAGTACGACAAGCGGTGACTGTACACTCTCCCGTGTGTGTCGTGAGAAACTCACACGTTGTTTCATACTTTTCCCTTGTGGTAATCAGTAATCAGTTGTGATTCGTACAGTGACTTGTCGCCAGTTTCCTAACTTGACATTCGCTCCACGGAAAACCTGCCATTGTGCGCCTTACGCCTCGGCAGCAACCTCACGCTTCACAGCTATCATGCCACAGCTCTCTTAGTATAACGAATCATTCGCAATATTTCAAGTAGTTTTTCAGAAAAATTGTATTTTTTTAGATACAATCCGATCTCTAAGAAAAAGAGACGCTTTTTCGGAATTTCTTCCTATTATATAAGGAAGCTATAACTTATGCAAGTCATAGCTTCCCCATTCTTTCCTTTGTGATTTGTGCTTTACACTCTTATCTTTTCTGCTTTCTACGTTCGAGCACTGCCACGATTGCTCCTGCTGCCGCCAGCATACTTGCCAGCGCCGGAATCATATTAGTCCAATCTCCGGTTTGAACTGCGCTCTGCTGGCTACCTTGATTTCCGGCTCCCGGACTATTCGATGTCCCATCACCTACTGAATCATCCGTCATGTTACCATTTCCACCCGATAGAAGCTGTAATGCTGTCATTGCATCTTCCAATGCTTTCTGTGCCTTATCATAATCTGTCTGAGTTGCTTTTGAATCTTTCAAAACCTCTCTTGCTGCATCCAATGCACTCTGTACCACACTCCAACTGTCTTCAGTATATGCCGTACGGTCCAAACCTTCTGCTTTCTTGATGCTTTCTTTCAAAGCAGACGCATCCGGTGTCTCACTCTCGGCCTGTTCCACAAGTCCGTCTAATGCATCCTTTAACTTCTGATATGCCTGATTCACCGCTTCTTGATTCATCTCCGGATCCACCAGAACAGCCCGCGCTTCATTCAATGCAATCATCATCCGATTCCAGCTGTCTTCGGTATATTGTTCTGCATCCTCTACTTCCGCTTCCGCAATCAGCTTTTTCAACGGTTTTGTATCCACACTTTCTTTTAACGCTTCCATCGCTTTCTGTAACATTTCCAATGCAACGTCTACATCCTGCTGAATTGCATTAGGATTTCCATAGATATCTTCTGCTTTGTTCAACGCTTCCTCAAAAGTTTTCCAGCTTTCTTCTGTATAATCCTCTTTTTGTTTCTTCTTAGCTTCTTCAACTGCTTTTTTCAGCATTTCTTTATCTGCCGTCGGAATCAATTTTTCTATTGCCTTTTCCAGTTTTTCTGCTGCATCCTTTTTCTCTTCTTCTGTTGCTTCCGGATTTTCTTTCAATGCCAGCGCAGTCTCTAATTTTTCCTGAAACTCTTTCCAACTTTCTGCCGTATAATCTTTTTCCTGCAGATTTTGCGCTTTTTCAATTGCCTGATTCAAATACTCATCTACAGTCATCCCTACCTGCACCTGAATAGATGCTGTATAATTCTCAGGATTCATCAGAGACTCTCCTATTACAAGCGTTCCTGTCAACGTCTGTTTTCCTTCTTTTTGAGAATCATATCCATCCGGATTCCATTCCACAGGAATTTCCAGCTGAGTTCCATCTGTCAACTGTACCATCACCTTATCCGGCAACTCCAGCTTTTCAAACGGAGTCCCAAGCTCAGCACGAATCTCTGATAAAGCAGTAACCCCCACAATCGCCGGCATTTTAATAGCAGTCGCCTGCAATTCATAAATTGTAATTTGCTTATTATAAGTTGTATTTTCAAAATGATATCGAATTGCACTTCCTAAAACCGGTTTCTTAAGTATCATCTCATTTGTTCCCTGTGGTTTTCCGTCTACATCAGTTTCAGACTTCAGGCTTATATTTTCCACAACCTTTTTCCATCCTTCCGAAGTCAACACCTCAACTGTCGTTTTACCGCCTCTTGTCTTGTAGCCGTCATTTTTCTCAAGGAACTCTTGAATGTATAATTTTGTTATCAGATACGTTCCATCCAGTGGGACAGTTACATCTAAAGTTTTTGAAGTAGCATCTTTTCCTGCAAATCTTGTATCCGTATTTCCATCTGTCAATGCACTGATTGGATATTTATTACTTGTTTCCGGTGTACTGGTCTCTGCCGTTTGGCCAAGCATAATATTCTCTTCCGGCTTTGTTTCTGTGAATGCTTTCAATGCAGCTTCGACCTGTTTCTGGCTTAAATTTACAGTTTCCTGTGATGCTGTCTCATCTCTCAGAACTTCAAGCCCTTCTTTTTGTGCCGCATATGCATCTCTTACAGCATCACTCAGCACATATTTATTCAATCCAAGCTCGTCCAGCTTTTGTAATGCATAGAATAGTTCTGTCTTATCTGCTTGCTGCGGCATCTTTGCCGAACACATCACCTCAGTAATCGAAGCATATTTTGCCGGATCCCCCTGATTATCAAATGTTATCCTGATCTTACTTGCGTGAATCGATTTCATATCTATCGTCTTCGTGCCGGACCAAACACAGGCAAATCCACTCTCTACTGTTTCCCATTGCCCCTCTGAATTATATACTTCAACCTTTGTATTTTTAGAACGTGTTTTGCCTTCTCCATTTTTCCATTCTACAATAGACAGCTTATCTAAGGTATAACTTCCCTCCAGATCAATTTCCATTGTCCAGAAACCTTTTTTATCACCATTAATACCCACACGATCACTACTGTCAGTCGGATCCGCTTTTCCATTCACCACTTTTGATAATGGAAAACTATTATGCACGCCCTGACTTGTTACCATGCGAACCGGCTTATTCAATAAAATATTATCCAAAATTCCACTTTCGTTGATTTCCACTGCTGTCTTCTGACTTTCTCTTCCCTGTGCAACGGCTGCAACTCCATACGCCGAATCTTTTTGTGCATTTTCAATATAAACGGTTGTGTATGCGGACTCCAGTACTTTATCCCAGCTGTCCTCTCCGGTCTGTCGATAGACAACATACTTTTCTGCGCCCTCAACCTCTGCAATATTCAATTGAAGATTCTTCTCTGATACCCACAACCCCTGAACACGCTCCGGTGCCGCCAGTGGAAGCATTTGCGCAGTCGCGCCTTCACTCTCTCTTCCATTTTTATCCACCGCTGTTACACGCATAGTTACTCGATCCTGTGCTGTCATATGTTCCTGCATTTCATCTTGCAAGTATAAATATTCTGTGTCTTTTACATTTTCCGCAATCAATTCATAATCAGAAGCATCATTTACTGCTGCATATACTTTATAGCTTTCCGCATCTTCACTTGCTTCCCATTGCAGTTTCATTCCCTCTTTTACTGAGACTGCTTTTAAAGATCCCGGCGCTTTCGGTTCCACAATCTTTGGAATCGCTGCAATTGTATAGGTCTGTCCCTTTTGTGTGTCAAATGTAATCAAATCCTGACCTTCTGATTTCACCTGAACAATTCCTCCATTTGCATCTTTTACAACTGCATTTGCAAGTCCAGGATATTTTACTGAACAACTACCTCCCGACTGTGACGTAATCTGAAATTCTGTTTCCAGACCATCTTCCCAGTCAGCATCCACTACAAAATTACCTCTTGCCAGCAACCCAGCATAACTTCCGGTCTTCCATGCAGAAGGCAGTGCAGCTAATGGAGAAATATAGCCCTCATGACTCTGCAGAAGCATCTCCCCCATTCCTGCCGTTGCTCCAAAGTTTCCGTCAATCTGAAACGGTGGATGTGTATCCCAGAGATTATCCATAATTTTTGTCTTCAACAATTGTTGTATTTCTTTATAACAGGTATCTCCATCGCAAACTCTTGCCCACAAACACAACCGATGTGCAATAGACCACCCTGTCGTGCCAAGCCCTCTCTGCTGAAGTGTATATTTTGCAGCATCCAGCCATGCCGGAGTATTATGATTGATTGATGTTCCCGGATAAAGACCTACCAACTGTGAAATATGACGATGCGCATATTCTCCAAATTCGCCGTAATATTGTTCCTCACGGTACTCCTTGACTTGACCGGAATATCCGACATTTACTGGATCAAGTTTATCAATTTGGTCCTTTGCAGTCTGAATAATCGGTGTATCTTTTCCAAGTATTTCCGCTGATTTCAGAAGCATTTCATAAGCTTCCCAAGTCATCTGCTGATCAAATGCACAGCCTACTGTTTGTTTATTATTTGCATTTTCAGGAGATGCTGATGGCGAAATTAACATTTTGCCGTCCTTTTCAATCAAACTTTTCGATAAAAACTTTGCCATTCCCTCTACTGCCGGATATGTATAGGTTTCCAATATATTTTCATCTCTTGTAAAATCATACCAATCCCAGAACAGCGCTGTTGTAAATCCGCCTGTTCCCGGACCAGAATGTCCCCCCGCTGACGGTGAGCCTGCCGTATACGGATAAACGCCGGTACCAACTGCCCATCCATTTTCACCGCTTCCTGGTTCAGCCATAATTTCGGAGCCGATTGCGGTCAAATACTCATCTGCATTTCCTTCCGCCTGCTTTCGAAAAGCTGCATTAAAATCTGCATATGATTCAAATAATTCCGGCATATTCGTTACAAACGCAGGCCAATAATTCATCTGTACATTGACATTATGCCAGTAACCGCCACTCCAAGGTGTATTTTCATATGCATTCCAGATCCCCTGCAAATTTGCTGGAAGACAGCCCTTTCTGGAAGATGCTATCAACAAATATCTTCCATACTGGAAAAATACCTCTTCCAAATATGTACTATAACTTCCCTTCTTATACTCTGCCAACATCTGGTCCGTTGTTTTTCCTTCATCTATCCCACCGAGATTAATTTTTGCTCTTGAAAAATATGTCTGATAATCCTCTACATGACGCTGTCTTAATTCATCATACCTTTTCTCTTCTGCATCATTTATATAACTTGTCACCTTATCATGCGGGTACACATTCGGATCCAGTTTTTCTTTCACTCCATTCAAAAAAGTTTCCGGAGTCATCTCATAATTTGTCCCAACAGCAAGAAGAATCACTGCACTATCAGCATCTTTAATAACCAACTCTTCACCGTTTTTTCCTTCAGCGGTTTCCATTGTCCCGCCCTGTGCAATAACCTTATACTGTCCCTCATAATTAATCTGATAGTATTCCATACTTCCCGAAAGCGTAACTGTTCCTCTATTTTCTCCGTTTGCACTTTCATCTACCGAAGCTGTCACTTCACCGGTCTTTCCTTTCCCTGCCCAGTCACCTTTTGTTTCGCCATAAGGATGTAAATACGGTGCCTCCGGCCGCAATGTAAAATCCAAAGCCCCAGTTTCCGATGCATCCAATCGAACCGCCATCACCTTATCTGGATAACTGGCAAAATATTCTCTTTCATATGTAACTCCATCATAGTCATAACTGACATGTGCAGTTGCATCATTTAAAATCAAATCTCTTTCGTAATTCTTAACCTTTGCCTGTTCATGTCCGAAATCAATCCATGTTTTTGCGAGCAAATTCAGTCCTGTACGATTACTGTTACTTGAATTACTGGAATTTTTTTCATATGGATTCGCAAGACTATTTTCCGTTATATAAATCACATCTGTATCCGTACCACCCCATATATTTGCCCCCATATAGCCATTTCCGAGCGGAAGTGAATGTTCCTCAAATCCACTGTCCGTCTTTCGCGAATTGTTATCAATCCCGGTAATTGGAGCCGGTTCATCATAGTATAATCGATAAATCTTATCCGTACTGCTTGTTTTTTTGTTTTCTTCTGCCCGAACTGCTCCGCTCCCCATCGGCGCAAACAAAGACGCCGTCATTACACCGCATAAAGTAACGGAAAGCAGCCTTTTCCATGTTCTCTTTTTAATCCCCACTTTCAAAATCTCCTTTCCTTTTTCATTTCATGAATAGTTTTATACAAAATCCCAAGTTTATTTCATTATATCATTACCTTTTGTATATCCAAATGTACTTTTATAAACAACTAGGCTGATTATTTTGTATAATTTTCAAATCCTGTTATTATTTTTTACTCCTCTTTTCGATTATTAAAAAAAGCATACAGAATTTGTACCGACCCCAAAAAGTTAGACCTAAAAATCTAACGATTGGAG
>ENA-UONQ01002959-UONQ01002959.1-human-gut-metagenome-genome-assembly--contig:-CS26-NODE-2959-length-10414-cov-5.904914_pt1 | contig 10414 bp, 10 predicted proteins | sample MGYA00242460_ERZ724007 | MGnify/ENA metagenome assembly ERZ724007
CGGAGCTCTGCCCATGCTGGCCAAGCTGGTGCGGGCCGACCCCGCCATCATGGCCGCCCCTCTGATCACCACCATCGTGGACGCCCTTTCCCTGGTCCTCTACTTCACCATTGCCAGCCGGCTTCTCCACCTGTGAGGATACACCGCCGGAAAAGCTGGGGGGCACGGCTTGCGCCGTGCCCCCCTTTCCCTGCTCTCCCGCCGCTCAGAATCGGTTGAGGGGGACAGAGCCGTCGTCCGTCCCCTTTTCGATGAATCTGACCTCCACATAGTAGCCGTACTGCTCATTGACCTGGACATAGGGCCGGTCCCCCACTCTGCGGCCCAGCAGGGCCTTTCCCATGGGGGACTCCTTGCTCACCAGGCCGTGGAGGGCATCCTGGCGCATGGTGGTGACGATCTGGTACACCTCTGTCTCGTCGTCCTCCTCCAGGTAGACCGTCACCCGGTCGTACAATCCCACCGTGTCCGCCCCGGAATGGTCCGCGATGACCACGGCGGTCTTGATCATGTTCTCCAGAAATCGGATGCGGCTCTCGTTCCGGTTCTTCTCCTGCTTGGCCGCCTTGTACTCAAAATTCTCGCTCAGATCGCCAAAAGCCCTGGCCTCCTTCACCGCTTCCAGCAGTTTGGGCCGCAGCTGGACCCTGCGGTAGTCCAGCTCCTCCCGCATCAGCTGGAGGTCCTTCTGCGTCAGTTCGTTGTGCATGGCGCTTCTCCTCTCCGCCCCGTCCCGGGGCCCTTTTCTTTTGGCCCTATTGTACCAGACCCCGGCCCGGTTGGCAACGGCCTGCACCAGCTCTCTTTGCTCTCGTGTGTGCGCATGTGATCTTTACAGCATATAGGCATTGTCTTATAGGGGGGAGTGTGGTATGATGATAGATTGAAAGCCTGAGACGGAGGGGACCCTATGATCGACTACTTCCACCTGAATATGGACGCTGAACAGCTGCTGAATCTGTCCAGCCTGGGGCTGGCCCACCTGGGGGACGGCGTGTTTGAGCTGATGGTGCGCTCCTGGCTGTGCCTCCACGGCAAGGCCACCTCCAAGGGCCTCCACCGGGCCACCGTCCGCTATGTGGCCGCCCCGGCCCAGGCCCGGGCGGTGGAGCGGATTCTCCCCCTGCTCACCGGGGAGGAGGGGGACGTGTTCCGCCGGGGCCGCAATACCAGCCCCCACAGCGTGCCCCAGAACGCCAGCCGGGCGGATTACCAGGCCGCCACCGGGCTGGAGGCCCTGTTCGGCTGGCTGTGGCTTCAGGGCCGCACAGAGCGGCTCAACCAACTGTTTGCTGTGATCATGGAGGAAGAGGAATGCCGTTAGACGCACTGTGCCTCACGGCGGTGGCCGCGGAGCTCCGTGCCGCCGTGGCCGGAGGCAAGATTGACAAGCTCTACCAGCCCACCCGGGACGAGGTGGTGCTTTATGTACGGGGGCAGGGGGAGAACGTGCGCCTGCTCCTCTCCGCCAACCCCGGCCATCCCCGGGCCAACCTGACCACCCTCAACCGGGAGAACCCGGAGCAGCCCCCTATGTTCTGCATGCTCCTGCGCAAGCACCTCCAGGGGGCGCGGATTCTGGAGCTGAACCAGCCGCCTCTGGAGCGGATTCTGGAATTCCGGCTGGAGACCCTGGACGAGCTGGGCGACCGGGTGGAGCGCCGCCTGGTGCTGGAGGCCATGGGCCGCAGCGCCAACCTCCTGCTGCTGGACGGGGAGGGGCGCATCATCGACTGCATCCGCCGGGTGGACGGTGATCTTGGCCGGGGTCAGCGGCAGCTTCTGCCCGGCCTGTTTTACCGCCAACCGCCGGAACCTGACAAGTTGAATCCCTTTACGATAGAGCCGGAGGAGCTGCGCCTGGTGCTGGAGAACCCCCTGGGTAAGGAGTGGGACAAGCTGCTGCTGGACAGCTTCACCGGCCTGTCGCCTCTGGTGGCGCGGGAGCTGGCCTTCCGCGCCGGCGGCGATCAGGAGCGGCTGGCGGCGGAGCTGGAGAAACTCAAAAATAATGTAAATGAAAATGGCCTTACACCTTACCTGCTGGTGCGGGAGGGCAAGCCGGTGGATTTCACCGTTCTGCCCATCCTCCAGTATGGCCCGGAGATGGAAAGCCGGCCCCAGGCTTCCTTCTCCCAAATGCTGGACGAGTTTTACGAGCGCCGGGAGGCGGCCGACCGGGTGCGCCAGCGGGGGCAGGACCTGGTCAAGGCGGTGACCAGCGCCCGGGACCGCACGGCCCGCAAGCTGGCCAACCAGACCCGGGAGCTGGAGGCTACCAGGGATCGGGAGCGCCTGCGGGAGCTGGGGGATATCCTCACCTCCAACCTCCACGCCATGGAGCGGGGGATGGAGGTATTGCGGGCGGTGGACTTCTACGACCCGGAGGGCCGGGAGGTGGAGATCCGGCTGGACCCCCTTCTGGCGCCCCAGCAGAACGCGGCGAAGTACTATAAGGACTACAACAAGGCCAAGACGGCGGAACAGATGCTCACCATCCAACTGGAAAAGGGGACGCGGGAGCTGGAGTACCTGAACAGCGTCCTGGAAAACCTGTCCCTGGCGGAGGGGGAGCGGGATCTCCAGGAGATCCGCCAGGAGCTGGTGGAGACCGGCTACCTCCGCCGGGGCAAGACGGCGGCGAAGCGGCAGAAAAGGGTGAGCGGAAAGCCTATGGAGTTCCGCTCCTCTGCCGGACTGCGCATCTCGGTGGGCAAGAACAACAGCCAGAACGATCAGCTCACCACCAAGCTGGCCTACAAGAGCGATATCTGGCTCCACACCCAGAAGATCCACGGTTCCCACGTGATCCTCTGGCTGGAGGGGGGCGAGGCCGACGCCCAGAGTCTTACCGAGGCGGCCATTCTGGCGGCCACTTTCTCCCAGGCGGGAGAGGGAAGCCGGGTGCCGGTGGACTATACGCCGGTAAAGTACGTCAAGAAGCCGGCCGGCGCCCGGCCGGGCATGGTGGTCTACACGACCTACCAGACCGCCGTAGTGGACCCGGACCCGGAGCTGGCCAAACAACTGAGGGTGAAATAGAATGGATATCTGCAACATTCTGGTGGTCGAGGATGACCCCGATATCAACAAGCTGCTCTGCCGCATCCTGGAGGGGGCGGGCTATGCCTGCCGCCCGGCCTTTTCGGGCAGCGAGGCCGCCCTGTGGGCCGGACAATACGAGTACGATCTGGTGCTGCTGGATCTGATGCTCCCCGGCCTGACAGGGGAGGAATTCATCGCCGAGATGCGCCAAAAGAAGACCATGCCCATCATCGTCCTCTCCGCCAAGGCGGGCCTGGAGGACCGGGTCAACGTGCTCCGGCTGGGGGCGGACGACTTCATCCCCAAGCCCTTCGACAACGCGGAGGTGCTGGCCCGGGTGGAAGCCCAGCTCAGGCGCTACAAGCAGTTCTCCGGCGGGGGCGGGAGCGCCGTGCTCACCCATGGAGACCTGACCCTGGACCGGGAGGGCGTCACCGTCACCGCCGCGGGTAAGCCCGTCACCGTCACCGCGCGGGAATTTGATATCCTGACCCTGCTGATGGAGCACCCCAAGAAGGTATTTACCCGGGAGCAGCTCTACGAGCAGGTGTGGGGCGGGGAGTACATGGGGGACGACAATACGGTGAACGTCCACATCTCCAACCTGCGCGCCAAGCTGGCCAAGGCCAGCCCCGCCGAGTATATCAAGACGGTGTGGGGCATCGGCTTTAAAATGAGCGATCTGTGATGCGGCCCCACGGCCGCTCCGGTTAAGAAATTCTTCACCTTTGCTTAAAGGCAGATTATGGCCTTTCCATTATACTGGCGTCAAGATCAATGAGAAAGGCGGATGCCAAATGGCAAATGAGATATTGGTGACCCGCGGGCTGACCAAGCGCTATGGCAATCATCTGGCGGTGGACCATGTGGAGCTGTCCATCCAGAAGGGGCAGATTTATGGGCTGGTGGGCCGCAACGGCGCGGGCAAGACCACGATCATTCGGATGGTGACGGCCCAGACGGTACCGACGGAGGGGGAGGTTTCCCTGTTTGGCGCCTCCGGGGAACGGGAGCTGTCCAAAATGCGGGCCCGCACCGGGGCCATGGTGGAGACGCCCAGCTTCTATCCCTACCTGACCGCCCGGCAGAACCTGGAGTATTACCGCATCCAGCGGGGCATTCCAGGCCGGCGGGTGGTGGACGGGGTGCTGGAGGAGGTGGATCTGGCGGGCACGGGGAAGAAGACCTTCAAGAACTTCTCCCTGGGCATGAAGCAGCGGCTGGGTCTGGCCCTGGCGCTGATGAACCGGCCGGACCTCCTGCTGCTGGACGAGCCGATCAACGGACTGGACCCGGAGGGCATCGTGGAGTTCCGAAACCTGCTGCTCAGGCTCAACCAGGAGCGGCAGACCACCATTCTGATCTCCAGCCACATCCTGTCGGAGCTGGCCAATCTGGCCACCTGCTACGGCTTCCTGGACAACGGCATGATGCTGGAGCAGATTTCCGCCCGGGCGCTGGAGGAAAAGTGCCGCGCCTGTATTGAGGCCAGGGTGGACAACGCCTCCCGCGCGGCCCTGGTGCTGGAACAGAGCCTGGGCATCCGCGACTACGAGGTGCTGCCTGGCCATCTGCTGCGTATCTACAGCAGTCTGGACGCGCCCTACCGGGTCGCTCAGGCCCTGGTGGAAGGGGGCGTGGCGCTCCAAAGCATCGAGAGCCGGGGTGCCAATCTGGAGGACTACTTCCTGTCCATGATCGGGGGTGTCCGCCATGCGTAACTATCTGGCCGCCGAGTGCTACAAGACCTTCCGCAGAAAATATTTCTATATCATCTTGGCCGTCTGCCTGGGCCTGGAGGCGGTGCTGCTGTGGGGTTACTGGACGACCTGGAAGTGGGGCAATTCCAACGTGGACTTCTATTCCACGGCCATCATGGTGCCTTTCATGCTGAGCATTGGCCTGTACGCCACGATTGTGACCGGAGATATCGTATTCTCCGAGCAATATAAAAACAATACATTAAAAAATGAGGTGTCCTACGGCCTGTCCCGCGGGCGTATCTACCTGGGCAAGCTGCTCGTGTCTACGGGCATCGCGGTGCTTGCCGCAGTGGTCATGATGGGCTTCTATCTGGGGCTGTGTTGGGTGCTGTTCCCCCATACGGAGCTGGACGGCATGGCCTGGCAGCTCATCGGCTACTGCCTGGCGGGGGCGTTTCCCCTGTGGCTGGCCGCCCAGGCCATGGTGAATACCTGCTATTTCCTGGTGCGGGGCACGAATATAGCCGCGTTCACGGCCGCAGGACTGCTGGCGGTATTGCCCGCCATTCTACAGGCGTTTGGAATCCTGTTCCACCCGGCATTTGAGGTGCTGCGGCAGTTTATGCCTGGGATCATGCTGGAGAATTTGAAAAACATGGCCTTTCAGTGGAACTACGTGGGCCTGTGCTGGGCCGCCGGGCTGGCGTGGCTGGCGGCAGCCACGGCAGTGGGCCTGCTGGCCTTCCGCCGGAAAGAGATCCGGTAGGGAGGGGAGCGCATGAAGCACTACCTGACCGCGGAATGGGGCAGGGCGGTGGCCCGCCCTTATTTTCGGATATTCCTGCTGGTCCTGCTGGCCCTGGCCGCCGGGCTGCCCCTCCTGTGGCGGTTCGGCCTCGGCGACATGTTTCAGGGCAGCTTCGGAGATAGCCTGTCCCTGCTGACCCCCTTTTTCACGGTGGGCCTCTATCTGGCGGTGGTCGTGGCGGACGAGGTCTTTTCCGATCAATATAAGAATGATACCCTGAAGAATGAAGTCTCGTTCGGCCTGCCCCGCAGGCGCATCTACCTGGGCAAGCTGGTCACCGCCGCAGGGATTGGTCTTGTGCTGGCTTTCCTGACCCTGCTGGTCTATGCTGTGCTCTGCCGGGTACTGCTCCCTGGAGCGGTGGGAGACTGGGTTCAGATCCAGACCTTCCTCTTCCGCCTGCTGGGTGCCCTGCCCCTCTGGATGGGGGCCCTCTCCCTGACGGTGGCCGCCATGTTCAATCTCGCCCATACCATCCCCATGATGGTGGTGGTGCTGGGGTGCCTGGGTGGCCTGAGTTCTGTCCTGCGCATGGTAATGCGCACCGGGGTGGACTGGCTGGCCCGCGGAGCGGAGATGCTCTATCACCTGCTGCTCACCGCGCCCATGGACGTGATGGAGGTCCCTCTCTGGAGCCCGGCCTGGCTGGGCTGGACCTGGGGCGTAGGACTGCTGTGGACCCTGGGGGCCGCAGCGGCAGGGCTGGCGTTATTCGCCCGCCGGGACATCCGATAAATGGGGAAGGTGGGAGTCCATGCTCAACTATATTAAGGCGGAGCTGTGGAAGGTCCTCCACCGGCGCGGCGTCTATGTCCTGCTGGCCCTGTTGCTTCTGTGTACGGCCCTGTTTTTCATGCTCTACAGCTACGGCGGCTTTTCAAGCCTGGCGAAGGGGATTTCGGTCACCATGGTGGTGGGCATGCTGGCCGCGCCCCTGCTGGTGCAACTTGTGGATGGCGGCACGGCGGATACCTTGAAAAATGAGCTCTCCTTCGGCCTGCGGCGGGGGACGGTCTATTGGGGAAAGCTGTGCGCCGCCCTGCTGTTGGGGCTGGCCTTCTGCCTGGTGCTGGTGGGAGGGAGCCTGGCCGGCGGGTGGCTGTTCCTGCCCCGGGGGGAGCCGGAGGAGGCCCTGGAGGGGCTGGCTCTGGTGGGATTCTGCCTGGCCGGGGCCCTGCCTATCTGGTGCGGCATGTTTGCCCTGTGCCATATGTTGGCCCTGGCGGTGCGCAGTCCGGCCGCCTGGACCGCCGGGTATTACCTGATGTTTTTCATGGGACAGCCGGTGCTGGTGTTTCTGGCGATTCTGTTGTTCGGCGTGTACGAGGCGTCTGCGCCGTTCACCCTGTTCACTGCGGTTGTGCTGCCCTATTCGCTGCTGATGCCCGCACTGCTGGATGGCTGGCTCACCGCCCAGTACCAGCTCTGGTGCTGGGCCATCGGCCTGGGATGGATGGCGGCCAGCACGGGGCTGGGGCTGTTTCTGTTTGGCCGGAGAGACGTTCGCTAGGGAGGAGGTTTCCGCGTGCTGATCGTGTGTATACTGCTGGCCCTGCTCTGTGCGGGGCTGGCTTTTTGGGTGTGGGCCCAGCGGCGCTCCCTGCGGGAGGCCGCGTACCGGCTCCGGGCGCTGGAGGATACGGGGAGTACCGCCCGCGTACGGCTGGCCGTACCCAACAGCGCGGCGGAGGAGCTGCTGGACGAGGTGAACCGCCTGCTGGAGCTGCGCCAGGCGGACAGGGCCGCTTACCAGGCGAGGGAGCGCGCCCTGCGCCAGCAGATCGCCAATGTCTCCCACGACCTCCGCACCCCCCTGACCTCCATCCTGGGCTATCTCCAGCTTCTGGAGGACCCCGGACTGACGGAGGGGGAGCGGCGGGAATACCTGGCGGTGATCACGGGGCGGGCCAGGGCGCTCCAGAGCCTGATTACCAGCTTTTATGATCTCTCACGGCTAGAGGGGGGAGAGTACCTGCTCCAGCGGGAGAAGGTGGACCTCTACGCCTCTCTGTCCGGTCTGCTGGCGGCCTTTTACAACGATTTCACCGACAGGGGCTTCGACATGGAGGTGGAGTTGGCCGAGGGGCTGCCCCAGGTGTGGGCAGACGCCGGGGCGGTGCTGCGGATTTTCACCAATCTGATCCGCAACGCTCTGGAGCATGGAGAGGGGCGCATGGAAATCCGTCTGTACCAGGAGGGCGGGCAGGTGGTCAGCCGGTTTTCCAACGAAACCCACGCCCTGACTGCGGAGGACGTGCCCCACGTGTTCGACCGCTTCTTTACCTCCGACAAGATGCGCACCGGCCGGAACACCGGCTTGGGCCTGGCCATTGTCAAAGCGCTGGCCGGGCAGATGGACTGCCGGGCGGAGGCCGCTCTGGAGGGGGATATGTTTGCCATCACCCTCCGCTGGCCGGTTGAGCGGAGGTAACAGGCTGAACGCTGCCGTATAAATTATGCGGCGGCGTTTATTCTGTCTTGACAAAGTAAAAGAAAACTGATATCGTTATCGCGTTAAGACTGAGGAACCGGAAAGCCTTGCGGCAGTAAGGAATTTCTAAACCGGCCAGTCTTATTTTGGCGTATGGCGTCACTTTCCATTTAGTAAGTTAGATCAGACCGTAGAGAAGAAGAGGTTGAAGTCACATGGTAAAAATCGTACATAAAAAAGTACTCAACCCCAGCGTTACCCTGCTGGAGGTGGAGGCGCCTCTGATCGCGAAGAAGGCGAAGGCGGGGCAGTTCATCATCCTGCGCCTGGACGAGCAGGGCGAGCGCATTCCGCTGACCATCGCGGACTATGACCGCGAGAAGGGGACGGTCACTATTATTTTCCAGAAGGTGGGGCTGACCACCGAGCTGCTGGCCGAGCTGAACGAAGGCGACTCCATCCGGGACTTTGTCGGTCCGCTGGGGCTGCCCACAGAGCTGCCCGAGGGGGCAAAGCGTGTCTGCGTGGTGGGCGGAGGCGTGGGCTGCGCCATCGCCTATCCCCAGGCCAAGACCTGCCATGCTGAGGGGCTGGAGGTGGACGTGATCGCCGGCTTCCGCTCTAAGGACATTGTGATTCTGGAGGACGAGTTCAAGTCCGCCTGCGACCACCTCTACATCATGACCGATGACGGCAGTTACGGCGAGCAGGGCTTTGTCACCGTGAAGCTCAAGGAGCTGATCGATGACGGCATCCACTATGACGCCGTCATCGCCATCGGCCCTATCCCCATGATGAAGTTTGTCTCCAAGACCACCGAGCCCTATGGCATCAAGACCATCGTCAGCCTGAATCCCATCATGATCGACGGTACCGGCATGTGCGGCGGCTGCCGCGTCACCGTGGGCGGCAAGATGAAGTTCGCCTGCGTGGACGGCCCCGACTTTGATGGCCATGAGGTGGACTTTGACGAGCTGATGAACCGCAACTCCGTCTACCGCGCCCAGGAGGCCGAAGAGAAGGAGCGCCACGCCTGCCGCATGGACCAGTTGGCCCATGAGCTGATGGATCACTGAGGAAGGGAGCCGAATACCATGCCGAATATGAGTTTGAAGAAGGTTCCCATGCCGGAACAGGAGCCCAATGTCCGCAACCACAACTTCCAGGAGGTCTCCCTGGGCTACACCAAGGAGATGGCTATGGAAGAGGCGGCCCGCTGCCTCAACTGCAAGCACAAGCCCTGCGTGGGCGGCTGCCCGGTCAACATCCGCATCCCCGAGTTTATCGCCAAAGTGGCCGAGGGCGACTTCCAGGCCGCTTATGATATTATCTCCGACACCAACGCCCTGCCCAGCGTCAGCGGCCGTGTCTGCCCTCAGGAGAGCCAGTGTGAGGCCCGGTGCGTCCGGGCCATCAAGGGCGAGCCGGTGGCCATCGGCCGGCTGGAGCGCTTTGTGGCCGATTGGTACCGGGAGAACGTCAACGCCATGCCTCAGAAGCCCCAGACCAATGGCATCAAGGTGGCGGTGGTGGGCTCCGGCCCCGCCAGCCTGACCTGCGCCAGCGATCTGGCCAAGCACGGCTACGAGGTTACCATCTTCGAGGCCTTCCACACCGCCGGCGGCGTGCTGGTGTACGGCATCCCCGAGTTCCGCCTGCCCAAGGCCATCGTGCAGAACGAGGTGGACAAGCTCACCGCCCTGGGCGTGGATCTGGAGACCGATATGGTCATCGGCAAGACCTTCGACATTGACGAAATGTTTGAGGAGGGCTATGAGGCCGTGTTCATCGGTTCCGGCGCGGGCCTGCCCATGTTTATGGGCATCGAGGGCGAGACCCTGGCGGGGGTGTACTCCGCCAACGAGTACCTGACCCGCATCAACCTGATGAAGGCCTACCGGGAGGGGTACGACACCCCCCTGAAGATCTCCGGTTCCGCCGCCATCATCGGCGGCGGCAACGTGGCCATGGACGCCGCCCGCTGCGCCAAGCGCATGGGTGCCGAGCACGTCTACGTGCTCTACCGCCGGGATGAGGAGGAGATGCCCGCCCGGAAGGAGGAGGTCCACCACGCCAAGGAGGAGGGCATCGAGTTCATGCTCCTCACCAACCCGGTGAAGGTGCTGGACGACGGCACAGGCCGGGTGGGCGGCCTGGAGTGCGTGAAGATGCGCCTCACGGCCCCCGACGAGAGCGGACGACGCGCCCCCAAGGTGGTGGAGGGCTCCAACTTCACCCTGGAGGTGGACACCGTGGTCATGAGCCTGGGCACCAGTCCCAACCCCCTGATCCGCTCCACCACCCCCGGCCTGGAGACCAACCGGAAGGGCTGCCTCCAGGTGGACGAGGAGACCATGGCCACCAGCCGCCCCGGCGTCTATGCCGGCGGCGACGCCGTCACCGGCGCAGCCACCGTCATCCTGGCCA
>ENA-UONQ01002969-UONQ01002969.1-human-gut-metagenome-genome-assembly--contig:-CS26-NODE-2969-length-10379-cov-5.407013_pt1 | contig 10379 bp, 9 predicted proteins | sample MGYA00242460_ERZ724007 | MGnify/ENA metagenome assembly ERZ724007
TTTTACCTGCGCGTTTTCCGTTCTGCGCGTTTTCTGGCGTCTCACCGGCTTTTCGATGGGGCCGGAAATCTTGCCGATGAAGCTTTCCCCTGCACCGCTGAGGGGCTGGTCCTGCTGCTTTGCAGGCGCGTCGCCGAGCGACGTTAATTTCGTCATTTTTCTGATTCTTTTTTCTGCCAAATTGACCTTCCTTTCAAATAACACGGGCGCACTGTCGCAATTCACGCAAGAATAAGGTATACAAAAGCACCAACCGGTGCTCTACGCAGTGTCGCCTTTCGGCATGAGCAGAATAAAACGCACGCAAGTCCGCGCCGCCTTCTGCTTTTCTTTCTTCTGTTTTTTCCGTTCAACACATGTAAATCAAAACACCGCAGCGTTTTTTTCATTATCCGTTACACGTACCGTTTACGTGCAAAGTGTCAGCCGTTCACGCATGCGAAAAATACCCGCACACAAAAAGATAATTCTATTTTACGCTATTCTCCCCGTGCTGTCAAGCCGCGTGCCGTTTCGCTCTGTACTGAGTTTGGGCACACCGCTGAGGTACTATTCCCATATTCTCCCTATTTTTTGTGTTCTGTACGCCGGTTTTCAAAAAACGGCCGCCGTTTTCTTCCATTTTGTACGGAAAACTCTCGTTCGGGGCCTTTATTTCCTGCTTTTTCAGAAAAATTTTGACTTTCTGGAATTTCCCTATTGAAAAGTATACCAATTTGGTGTATATTTATCTCGCTGAGGAAAGAATATGCGTATCCCGACCGATCGACCCCAAATGCGTTTTCTGTTCCCTCACAAAAAACACTATCCGAAAGGTACTGATAAAGCTATGGAAAACAACGGCAAGAAGATCATCTATGCGGACAACGCCGCTACCACTGCCGTCTCCCCTGCGGTGCTTGAGGCTATGCTGCCGTACTACACCGAATGCTACGGCAACCCGTCAAGCCTGTATGCGCTCGGCACGGCTGCAAAAAAGCCGCTTGAGGAAGCACGTGCAAAAGTAGCAAAATGTCTCGGTGCAGAGCCGAATGAGATCTACTTCACAAGCTGCGGCAGCGAAAGTGACAACTGGGCCATTAAGGGCGCAGCGCACAAGATGCTGAAAAAGGGCAAGAACCACATCATCACAAGCAAGTTTGAGCACCACGCGGTGCTGCACACCTGCGCAGCGCTCGAAAAAGAGGGCTTTGAGGTCACGTACCTCGACGTGCATGAAAACGGCATCGTCGTCCCGGAAGAGCTCGAGGCCGCCATCACCGATAAGACCGGCCTTGTCACCATCATGTATGCCAATAACGAGATCGGCACCATCCAGCCCATCCCGGAGATTGGTGAAATCTGCAAAAAGCATGGCGTTTGGTTCCATACCGACGCCGTACAGGCTGTCGGCAATGTGCCGATCAACGTAAAAGAGCAGAACATTGACATGCTGTCCCTCAGCGGCCACAAGTTCCACGGCCCGAAGGGCGTCGGCGTGCTGTATATCAAGAAGGGCATCATCCTGCCGAACCTCATCGATGGCGGTGCACAGGAGCGCGGCCGCCGCGCCGGCACCGAAAACGTTGCAAGCATTGTCGGCCTCAGCGTTGCGCTCGAGAACGCCATCAATACGATGGACGAAAAGAACGCAAAGCTGCGCCGCATGCAGGATAAGCTCATCACGGAGCTTTCAAAGATTGACCGCAGTCATTTAAACGGCGACCGCTACCACCGTCTGCCGGGCAACGTGAACTTCTCCTTCGAAGGCGTTGAGGGCGAATCCATGCTGCTGATGCTCGACCTTAAGGGTGTCTGCGCTTCTTCCGGCAGCGCCTGCACCAGCGGTTCTCTCGACCCGAGCCATGTGCTGCTTGCCATCGGCCTTAAGCACGAGGTTGCCCACGGTTCCCTGCGTCTCAGCTTCAGCGACGTGAACGACGAGAGCGACGCCGATTACATCATCGAAGTTCTCCCGAAGATCATCGACCGTCTGCGCGCCATGAGCCCGCTGTGGGATGCGATCATCCACGGCCGCACGATCTCTTAATTTTAAAATAATCCGGTACGAATGTACGAAAGGAAATGAAACGATATGGCATACAGTGCAAAAGTAATGGAACACTTCTCCAACCCGCACAACGTTGGCGAAATCAAAGATGCAGACGGTGTCGGTGAAGTCGGCAACCCGAAGTGCGGCGACATCATGCGCATGTACATCAAGGTCGATAACGACGTCATCACGGACGTAAAGTTCATGACCTTCGGCTGCGGCGCAGCCATCGCGACAAGCAGCATGGCGACCGACCTTGTAAAAGGCAAGACGATCCCGGAAGCTCTGAAACTGACGAACAAGGCAGTCATGGAAGCGCTGGACGGTCTTCCGGCCATCAAGATTCACTGCTCCGTTCTGGCCGAGCAGGCCATTAAGGCTGCGGTCTCCGATTACTACCGCCGCCGCGGCATTGACCCCACCCCCATCGTGGGCGAGATCAAGGATGCCGACGAAGCACACGAGCACGGCGTCTCCGAAGAAGACGAACTCTCCTGCCTCTTTCGGGAAGCAGGAGATTTTTTTATGCTCTGTTCTTTTTATGCTTTGTTTTTCTGTTCCGGCTTTGCGCAAGAGCCGGCGCAGTGGGTGCAGTCCCCGCCGCAGCCGCCGGTCTTTCCTTTTTGAATTGCCCGCACAGCAAAAACCACCGCTATGACGAGCAAAAGGAGCACAAGAACCGTGCCTATGTTCAGCTTATCCATCATATAAACAGCGATCCCATGCCGTACACAAGCCCCGCCATCAACCACGCGATGACGCACTGACCGATGACGACGCCTGCCGCCCACTTACCGCCAAGCTCGCGCTTTACGGACGCAATGGCCGCCACACACGGCGTGTACAGCAGGCAGAACACAAGCAGGCTTACGGCGGAAAGCGGCGTCAGCAGCGTTGTAAGCGCCGTAGAGGAGCCGAACAGCACCGTCAGGGTAGACACCACGCTTTCCTTTGCCATAAAGCCCGTGATGAGCGCCGTAGAGATGCGCCAGTCGCCAAAGCCGAGCGGCGCAAAAATCGGCGCAATCCACCCGGCGACGACCGCCAAAATGCTGTCTTTGGAATCGGAAACGATGTTAAAGCGCAGGTCAAACGTTTGCAGGAACCAAATGATGATGGTCGCAACAAAAATGACCGTAAAAGCGCGCTGTAAAAAGTCCTTCGCCTTTTCCCACAAAAGCTGCGCCACGTTTTTCGCGCCCGGCATGCGGTAGTTCGGCAGCTCCATCACAAACGGTACGGCCTCACCCTTAAACATCGTGCCGCGCATGAGCAAAGCCATCAAAATACCGACCAAAATGCCGGTGAAATACAAAATGACCATCACAAGTGCACCCTTGCCCGGGAAAAACGCCGCCGCAAAAAAGCTGTAAATCGGCAGCTTTGCGGAGCAACTCATAAACGGCGTGAGCAGAATCGTCATTTTACGGTCGCGCTCGGAAGGCAGCGTGCGGCTCGCCATCACGCCCGGAACGGTGCAGCCGAAGCCGATGAGCATCGGCACCACACTGCGGCCGGAAAGTCCGATTTTGCGCAATAACTTATCCATCACAAACGCCACGCGCGCCATGTATCCGCTGTCCTCCAGCATGGAGAGGAAGAAAAACAGCGTCACAATGACCGGCAGAAAGCTCAAAACGCTGCCGACGCCGGTGAAAATACCATCGATGACAAGCGAGTGCAGCACAGGATTCACGTTCGCTGCCGTCATGCCGCGGTCGACAATATCCGTCAGCGCGCCGATGCCCATGTCCAGTAAATTCGATAAAAACGCGCCGATGACGTTAAACGTCAGCCAGAATACAAGACCCATAATGCCGATAAACGCCGGTATTGCCGTGTATTTGCCGGTCAAAATGCGGTCTATCGCCACGCTTCTTGCGTGCTCGCGGCTTTCCTTCGGCTTTACGACCGCAGCGCCGCACACTTTTTGAATGAAGCTGAAGCGCATGTCGGCAATGGCGGCGGCGCGGTCGAGCCCGCGTTCCTTTTCCATCTGCGTGATGATGTGCTCCAATGTCTCCTTTTCGTTCTGGTCGAGGTTCAGCCGGTCCAAAACAAGCTGATCGCCCTCGGCGAGCTTGCTCGCCGCAAAGCGTACCGGGATGCCCGCATCGTGGGCATGGTCTTCAATGAGGCTCATAATGCCGTGCAAACAGCGGTGTACCGCGCCGTTGTGGTCGTTCACATCGCAGAAATCCTGCCGTCCCGGTGCTTCCCGGTACTTTGCCACGTGCACGGCGTGGTCGATAAGCTCCTCAATACCCTCGTTTTTCGCGGCGGAGATCGGCACCACGGGGATGCCGAGCATCTCCTCCATCTCGTTCACGCGCACAGAGCCGCCGTTTTGGCGCACCTCGTCCATCATATTGAGCGCCAGCACCATCGGCACATCCAGCTCCATCAGCTGCATCGTCAGGTACAAATTGCGTTCTATGTTCGTCGCGTCCACAATGTTGATGATGCCGCGCGGATGCTCATCCAAAACGAAGCGCCGCGTGACGAGCTCCTCGCTCGAGTATGGCGACATGGAGTAAATGCCCGGCAGGTCGGTGACGAGCGTGTTTTCCACGCCGCGTATCGCACCGTCTTTGCGGTCCACCGTCACGCCCGGAAAGTTGCCCACGTGCTGGTTAGAGCCCGTCAGCTGATTAAACAGCGTCGTTTTGCCGCAGTTCTGATTGCCCGCAAGTGCAAAGGTCAGCGTTTCTCCGGGCGGCAGCGGCTCGCCGGTCTGCACGTGGTACTTGCCGCCCTCGCCGAGACCCGGGTGAAAAATCGGGCGCGCGTCCTGCGGCCGCATCGGCTCCGTTATCGTGTCGCGAATTTTATCGATCTCTATTTTTTCCGCATCGGCAAGGCGCAGCGTCAGCTCGTAGCCATGTATGCGCACCTCAACGGGGTCGCCCATAGGTGCGAATTTCACCATGGTGACGTCCGCCTTCGGAATGAGCCCCATATCCAGAAAATGCTGGCGCAGCGCGCCCTCGCCGCCAACGGTCGTCACCGTTGCCGTTTTGCCGATCGGCAGGTCTTTCAGTGTCATGCTCTTGCCCCTTTTCTATCCCGATTAGACGTTTTAAGTCTATTATGGTGCTCGGAATTTGTCAAGGGCATGTCTACGCAAAAGCACGCTTATATCTGCGTTTAGCCCCAGATAAAGCGTGCTTTTACACTCTGTTTCGCTGTTATTCGCCCAATTCTGCGCTATGGATCGTTGCGGTCATTTCTTTGTGCCACACACCTACGCGGAACGCTGTGAAAAGCTACGCGCAAAGCACGAGCAATGTCATGATTGCGCACACAGCTACGCAGATTTTCCGGTGGCTTTTCCAAAGTTTACGCATACTATCTCCCCCTTTTCACCCTCAGTATAGCATGACGCGAAACGAGGTGTCAAGACTGCTTATCGCTTCTTATAAAGCAAAAGCTCGGGGGTTGCGTCGTCTTCGCCGCGGGTGTAAAACGAGATGAAATCTGCATTTGCGATGACGAAAAAGTGGGTACTTTCGTCAAACACACACGGCAGCTCCGCGCACAGATAGGTCGCGCTATCATCGAGGAACTGCACCATTTCGCCGCTCGGAAGGCGATGCTCAAAATTCAACGCACTGCCGACACGCATGTGCAGGGCTTCCACCTGCGGCAACCCGTCTACATTTAACGCATTGATCTCCTCAATCAGCCCCGCTTTGAACGTATCAAGCCGCTCTTTGCCACCGATTGCTTCATAGCGCTGCCAAAACTTGAGCTTCGGCAGCAGGTAATTCATGTAGGTGCGCACTTGCTCCGGCGGGAACGTTTCGCTGCTCATGTGCCTGACGCACACTTCGATAAGGTCTTCCATGCTGTCGTACCGATATTCGCCGTCCGAATAGCAGTATTTGCAGTAATCCTCGTTGAACGCACCGCCAACTTCTTTGCTCGTCGTCGAATCCTCCAGTGGCATGCCACAGCACTGGCAGATGAGTGTTCTGGGCGAGCCAAGCAGCGTGTTGATGGACACGTCAAATAGCTTTGAGAGCAGCTTTAACGTCTCCGTGTTCGGGGTCGTCTCGCCGGTTTCCCAGCGGGACACCGCCTGCCGCGTGACGAACAGCTTTTCCGCCAGCTCGTCCTGCGAAAGGCCCCTTTTCATTCTGAGCTCCAAGATCACGTCTTTCGTTTTCATACCATCACCTCTTGCGCTTATTATAGCGCGGGAAGCAGGCGCACGCAAGCAACCCGCAGTTGCGATAAAACCAGTGAAGTTCAGTGAAGACGCACTTTGCGCTTGTGAAATATTGCTCCTTCGTCGCAATATGAAATGAAATCCGCCCTTAAACTGCCGAAGACAATTTCATAACAACCGAAAGTTGTTATTTCACCGCGAAGCAATTCTACTCGCCACAAGGCGAATTTCACAGAAAAAAGGTCTTTGTCAAAATGACAAAGACCTTTTTTCTGGTGGGCCATCAGGGACTCGAACCTTGGACCAACCGGTTATGAGCCGGTAGCTCTAACCAACTGAGCTAATGGCCCGACTATATATCGGAACTTAGAAAGTATAGCACAAACAGCATATAATTGCAAGACCTAAATTCACCCGTGCGAAAAGAAAAAGGAGAGCCGCAAAACGACTCTCCCGTTCTTTACAGGTTTATATGACCCGAAAATTATTCCTTATTGCAGTCGCAGTTTTCGCCGCAATCGCAGGAATCGTCTTCTTCGAGGTCGAACTCCAGCGTTTCGCCGCAGTTCGGGCAATCGATGGAGCCCTCATCGAGCATTTCTTCGTTGAGCTCGATGGTATCGCCGCACTTCGGGCAGGTGACTTCGTAATAGCATTCGTCTTCGTCGTCTTCCCATGCGTCGTCATCGTTCTCGTCTTCGTCCTCGTCGATGTCGTAGAACTCTTCTTCCAGCTCGCCGAGGTCTTCGTCGATCTCGTCTACCTGGCCGCTGAGCTCATCGTATGCGTCTTCCATTTCCTCAACGGAAAGGGAGAGGTCATCGAGCAGGTCAACGATCGCGTTGAAGAGCTTCGTCTCCTTCGCATTCGGGTCCAGATCCATGCCTTCCATCAAACCGCGGATGTATGCCGCTTTCTCGGAATTTGTCATGCTTGCACCTATCTTTCCGGCAGGCAAACGCGCTGCCTAATGTAGGGCTTTCGCCCCGGGTGTTTCGGCGTATGGAACAAGGAAAAACGCTTATGCGCGCTCCATGTACTCGCCGGTTCTGGTATCGACGCGGATCATTTCGCCTTCGTTGATGAAGATCGGAACCTTGATCTCTGCGCCGGTCTCCAGCGTAGCGGGCTTCGTGACGTTCGTAGCGGTATCGCCCTTCACGCCCGGCTCGGTCTCCGTAACCTGAAGCTCAACAAAGTTCGGCGGCTCAATGCCGAAAACGTTGCCCTTGTAGGAGAGCACCTTGCAAACCATGTTTTCCTTCACAAAGCGGAAGTTGTCGCCGAGGACATTCGGGCTGATCGGCAGCTGCTCATAGGTCTCGCTGTCCATGAAATAGTACAGGTCGCCGTCATTGTAGAGATACTCCATGTCCTTTCTCTCAATGAAAGCGGTCGGATACTTATCGTTCGGGTTGAACGTCTTTTCCGTCACGGCACCGGAAATCACGTTGCGGATCTTGGTGCGGACGAACGCCGCGCCCTTACCGGGCTTGACGTGCTGGAATTCAATGATCGAGTAAACGTTGCCGTCCATTTCAAAGGTGACGCCGTTTCTGAAATCGCCTGCGGTTACCATATAGATAATACCTCCAAATTTTTCTTAGGTCTATTGTATAACAGAAAGTGGCTTTTTTCAAGAAAAAACCGTTCTGTTTCTCCGTTTTTTCGGAAATTTTACAGAATGATGAGCTCCTTCGGGGAATGCGTGAGGCTGCGGCAGCCGTCATCTGTGATGAGCAGCATGTCTTCAATGCGCACGCCGCACTTGCCCGGGATGTAGATGCCCGGCTCGTCGGTGATGACCATGCCCGGCTCACAGATGGTCTCATCGGTCTTATTGAAGCGCGGCCACTCGTGAATCTCAAAGCCTACGCCGTGGCCGAGGCCGTGACCGAACGTGTTCGGGTACGGGGTCTCGATGATGTCGCGCGCGATCTTATCCACATCGCAGCAGCGCATGCCCGGGCGTGCGCCGTCGATAACGGCGAGCTGTGCTTTTAAAACCGTGTTGTAGATGGCTCTCTGCTCATCGTTTACATAGCCGAGCGCAACGGTACGGGTCATATCGGAATGATAGCCCGCGAGCATAGCGCCGGTATCCATGGTGATGAGATCGCCTTTTTTGATCTGTGTGTTGCCCGGAATGCCGTGGCACTGCGAGCCGTTTGCGCCGGTGACAACGATGGGGTTGAACGCATTGCCGTCTGCACCCTCTTTGCGCATGAAGAACTCAATCTCCAGCGCAATTTCGCGCTCCGTTACGCCTTCCTTGATATAGGGGAGGATGTGCTCAAACGTAGCGTCTGTGATGGCCTGTGCGTCACAGATTCTCTTCACTTCCTCATCGCTCTTGACGATGCGCTGCTTGCGGATGGCATCGTCCAAGGTCGTATTCAAAATCGCCTTAGCGCCGCACTCTTCGGAGAGCTGCTCAAAACGCTTCGCATGACCGTAGGGCAGAGTGGCGTATTCCATGTACACCTCGGTGATGCCGTGCTTTTTCAGAAGCGTCTTATAGGTTTCGTTAAGCGAGGTGAACTCCACAACCTCCACATTTTGCGCCTTGGCGCGTGCGGCCTCGGTGTAACGGAAATCGAGGAGATAATAAGCCTGCTCGGAAGTGAGCAGCAGTGCGCCGTCTGTGGACGGGAACGCCGTGAGGTAATAGAGGTTCGTTTCGGAAACGATCAGCGCCGCTTTTTTGCTATCGCCGCCGATGACAGAATTGGTAAGACGTTCGATCGGATTGCTCATTGATAATTCCCCTTTCTAATGTGTACCCAAAGGTGCCCTTTATGCTTTGCTTTTTACCGTTTCTTCCCCGGCCGTGAGCCGCGTATAGTGCGGGCGCAAAAAGCCTTCCAGACTGCGCTTGAAGCGCACCGTGGCGGAAGGATCCGGCGACAGGGGGTCAAGTAAAACCGACCGCATTCCGCAAAGGTTTGCGCCGAGGATATCGGTGAAGATCTGGTCGCCCACGACAAGGCATTCCCTGCGGGGCGTGCCGGCCATTTTCTTTGCGCGCAGGTAGCCGACCGGAAACGGCTTGCACGCGAAAGAAACGAACGGCAGATTGAACTGCGCGGCAAAGGGCGCCACACGTTTTTTGTAATTGTTGGAAACAACGATCAGCTTGACGCCGCTTGCCGTTACGCTTTGTGCCCACGCCCGCACGCCGGGAAACGGCGTCTGCGAGCCGTGCGGCGACATGGTATTATCCACATCGAGCACGATCATGTGCACATTGAGCGCTTTTAAAAGCTCGGGCGTAAGCTCCGTCACGCAGTGGAGCGTGCCGGTCGGTTTAAATACCGCCATAGCTTCGGTCTTTGCCTCCTGTGTTGCTCGGGAAAAACCCGTTTACACAAAAAAGCGGGCAAAAAGCCCGCTTCTTCACGTTTGATTATTTGTACTTGCGCTTGCGAGCTGCTTCGGACTTCTTCTTGCGCTTAACGGAAGGCTTTTCGTAAGCCTCTCTCTTGCGAACTTCCTGAATAACGCCCGCTCTTGCGCACTGCTTCTTAAAGCGTCTGAGTGCGCTCTCCAAAGATTCGTTGTCTTTGATTCTGATTTCAGCCATCTATATCCCTCCCATCCGCCATCAGGCAGGGGTTTGTATTTGTTACTTAGCACGAAATAACACAAATAATTATAGTGGCAGGGGGCAAAAAAGTCAAGGCTTTTTTCCCGAAAAATAGAAGAAATCCGTTTCTCTTTGCAAAAAAATCCGTTTAGGGCCGTTTATTTGCCTTTTAAAGCGGTGCTGCACGAGTTTTTGGGGCTTCTCTTCCCCTGCTTTGCGACTTTTATGATTAGGCAGAAAACGCAGCGCGGCTTTGCGGCTTTGTCATAGGTTTTTTCTTGTTTTTGCTTTTCGGCAATCTGCAAAAATGCTGATGGGAAAATTTTTCAACTGAATTTTGCCCAAAACATTGACAAGCGCGAGCATTATATTATACAATACCTCCATAAAACCCTGCGCAAATTCCTACTAAAGCGAGGTTACGGATTTATATGAAAAAGACGGTGCTTACAAAAAGCGAAAGCGAAGTCATGTATCTTTTGTGGCACACGGACCGTGCGCTTTCCGCGGCGGAAATGGTCGCGCTTTCCCCACAGAAGACCTGGAAGGACAGCTACATTCACCTGATGGTGAACTCTCTTTTAAAAAAG
>ENA-UONQ01002970-UONQ01002970.1-human-gut-metagenome-genome-assembly--contig:-CS26-NODE-2970-length-10379-cov-4.665246_pt1 | contig 10379 bp, 10 predicted proteins | sample MGYA00242460_ERZ724007 | MGnify/ENA metagenome assembly ERZ724007
GCACGCAGAAGCTTCTGATGGCCCCGGTGCCTGCCGTCAAATTTCCCCAGTGTTACGATGGTAGGTTCTGTGATCTGAAACTCTGTGGTATCTGCGATATATTTCATGGTCTGGCTGCCCCCTTAAAGGTATCCGGATCCAGGTCAAACATTTTCCAGGGCTTCCACCAGTGTTTTTCCTCCTGATACTGATAAACTCCCTTGAATCTGCCTTCGCTGTTGTAAAACCGGAACCGATCCCCATCTTCCCAGACTTCAGGCGCGCCGTCTCTTAAAAGATCCAGCTGCTGCCTAAAGCAGGGATTTCCATTTTTGAGATTTTTATCTCCTTCCGGCAGAGTGTAGACCGCCGGATAAGCCTCCAGCGCCTCCTCCACCGTGTAAATTTTCTCCTCAAGGCCATCCATGTCTCTCAGCTGTTCGATCTCATCCAGCTTCAGACTGTCCTCCACTAAAAAACGATCCACTCTTGTCCTGAGAAGATGCTCCATACATCCCCCTGTGCCCAGTTCTCTTCCGATATCGTCGCACAAGGTCCGTATGTAGGTGCCTTTGGAGCAGGTAACCCGGATGGATACCCTGGGAAGCTCCATATTTAAGATGGAAATCTCCAGAATCTGTACTCTTCTGGCCTTCCGCTCCACTTCCTTTCCTGCACGGGCCAGGTCGCAGAGCTTTTTCCCGTCCACCTTTAAGGCGGAATACATGGGTGGGATCTGGTCATAATCTCCCTTAAATCCCAGAATCACTTTCTCTGCCGTCTCCGGATCCAGAGCCAGGGCTTTTTCCCGGTTCTCTGTAAGGATCGTTCCTGTAGTATCCTGCGTATCTGTGGAGCAGCCTAAAAGAAGCACTGCCTCGTAGGTCTTTGTCCGGTCTGCCAGCATATCGCACAGTCTTGTGCCCATTCCTAAACATACCGGAAGCACACCTTCTGCCGCCGGATCCAGCGTTCCGGTGTGGCCGATTTTTTTCTGCTTTAAAATCCCTCTGAGCCGGGCCACCACATCGTGGGATGTGTAGCCCGGCTCCTTATATACATTGATAATCCCGTGGTACATTTATTCCTCCTGAGGGCCGGCTGCATCTAACTGCTTGGCGATGTGGAGCGACAGATTATTGACTACGTCATGGATTCTTCCAGACATGGTACAGCCCGCTGCACGCACATGGCCGCCGCCGCCGAAGTAGGATGCGATCCTGCTTACATCTACCGCATTCTGGGAACGGAGGCTTACCTTAAATTCCTGAGGGCCGGTCTGGTACATGAAAATGGCTACCTCCACGCCTTCGGTAAGACGCAGCTGGTCAATAATGCCGTCCATATCCTTTCCATTTACCCCATAAAACTCCATTTCCGACTGACGCAGAGCACTGAAAATGCATTTTCCGTCCAAAAAGGTAATGCTTTCCAGAAGAGCACGGCCCAGAATCTGGTTCTGGACATAGGTCTTTTTATAAAAGCTGTTATCGATAATAGAGCCGAAGTCAATCCCTTTTGCCATCAGCTTTCCCGCGATTTCCATGGTACGGGCGCTGGTACAGGAGTATTTAAATACTCCTGTATCATGGATCAGGCCTGTATACAGGCACTCGGCCGCAGCTTTATCAATCTTTTCCTCATCCAGCTGTTCAAACAGGACCTCGCAGGTAGAGCTTGCATTTTCAGATACCAGATTTACCTCGCAGAAGCGGGTATTGGTAATATGGTGATCCAGACACAGACTCTTTGACGCATTGGCAAGAAAAACGCCAAAGGATCCCAGCCGTTCTTCATCTCCACAGTCCAGACAGATGCAAAGCTCATAGCGTTCCTCATCTGTTTCATGGAGGATCGCATCATAGCCTGCGAGATATCCAAACTTCGGTGAGCTTTCTTCCAGATATACCGCTGCCCGGATGGCCGGATAATTGGTCTGAATGTAGTGATAAAGTCCCAGAGTCGAACCCAGACAGTCGCCGTCCGGCCTTACATGGCCTAAAATAACGACCGATCCGGTTTGCTCCAGCATCTGTTCCAGAACCGTCATTTACAGTCCCTCCTCATCCTCGTCATGGAGATCCTTTGTCACTTCATCAATCAGTTTTGACATATTTACGCCATATTCAATGGACTGGTCCAGAATAAATTTGATTTCCGGCGTATTGCGCAGGTTCACTCTTCTTGCAAGCTCTCTGCGCACATAGGAAGAGGCGCTGCGAAGGCCCTCAACGGTCGCCTTCGCTGCTTCCTCGTCGCCCAGAACACTGATATATGCCTTGCAGTATTTTAAATCAGGGGTCACTTCCACGGCAACCACACTGGTCATGGGATGGATGCGCGGATCCTTAATTCCGGAGCGGATGATCTCGCTTAATTCCCTCTGAACCTCCATGTTAATCCTTGTGTTCTTGATGCTGTTTTTACGCATTTATATTTCCTTTCCGGTATGCATTACCCGAAACGGCTCTTACCTTGGCACCTCTACCATGGTGTAAGCCTCGATTACGTCATCTTCCTTAAGGTCGTTGAATTTCTCAAATACAAGACCGCACTCATAGCCTGCCGCTACTTCCTTAACGTCATCCTTGAAACGCTTTAAGGATGCTAACGGTCCTTCGTAAATCTGCTCTCCCTCGCGGGTAATACGGCAGCTGCAGCCTCTCTGGAACTTTCCGTCCAGCACATAGGAGCCCGCGATGGTTCCCACGCCGGAAGCCTTGAACAGCTGGCGGATTACCGCATGGCCGATGACCTTTTCTTCAAATACAGGGTCTAACATACCCTTCATAGCTGCCTCTACGTCCTCAATGGCCTGGTAGATAACCCTGTAGAGACGAAGATCTACCTTTTCACGCTCTGCAATGGATTTAGCTGTGGCATCAGGCCGCACATTGAAGCCAATGATGATCGCATTGGAAGCAGATGCCAGAGTTACGTCGGACTCGTTGATCGCACCTACGCCGCCATGGATTACCTTTACCACTACCTCTTCGTTTGAGAGTCTTGTAAGGCTCTGCTTTACAGCTTCTACGGAACCCTGTACGTCTGCCTTGATGATCAGAGGCAGTTCCTTTACGTTTCCTGCCTTGATCTGGCTGAACAGATCGTCCAGAGACAGCTTCGCCTTCGTATCCTCGATGAGCTTGTTCTTGCCCTCGGAAATGAAGGTCTCTGCAAAGCTTCTTGCCTCTTTTTCATTTTCAGTTGCAACAAATACTTCTCCGGCCTGAGGAACGTCATTTAAACCGAGGATCTCAACCGGTGTGGAAGGCCCTGCTTCCTTTACACGGCGTCCTCTGTCGTCCATCATGGCACGGATCTTTCCGTAACAGGAACCGGCGGCAATGGTCTCGCCTACACGAAGGGTTCCCTTCTGTACCAGCACCGTAGCAACAGGACCCTTGCCCTTATCCAGCTCCGCCTCGATCACAAGGCCTCTTCCCTTACGGTTTGGATTTGCCTTTAACTCCAGAACGTCTGCTGTCAGAAGCACCATTTCCAGAAGATCCGTTACGCCCTCTCTGGTATGTGCGGAAACCGGCACGAAAATCGTGCTGCCGCCCCAGTCCTCAGGGATCAGCTCATATTCAGACAGCTCCTGCTTTACTTTATCAATATTGGCGCTTGGCTTATCGATCTTGTTGATGGCAACAATGATCTCAACTCCTGCCGCTTTTGCATGGTTAATGGCCTCTACGGTCTGTGGCATCACGCCGTCGTCTGCCGCTACAACCAGGATAGCGATATCCGTAGACTGAGCGCCTCTCATACGCATGGCGGTAAACGCCTCATGTCCCGGTGTATCAAGGAAGGTGATCTTTCTGTCATTGATCTCGATCACGGAAGCACCGATATGCTGGGTGATGCCGCCTGCCTCTCTTGCAGTTACATTTGTCTTGCGGATTGCATCCAGAAGAGAGGTTTTACCATGGTCAACATGGCCCATAACGCAGACTACCGGAGGTCTGGGAACCATATCTTCCGCCTTCTCCTCGTCTTCCTTTAAGAGTTCTGCGATCACATCTACCTTTTCTTCCTGCTCACAGAGTACATCAAACTCCATTGCAATCTCTTCAGCCTGCTCATAGTCAATTTCCTGGTTTAAGGTAACCATCTGGCCCTTTAAGAACAGCTTCTTTACGATAACAGACGGCTGAAGCTTCATCTTATCTGCCAGCTCCTTGATAGTTAAGCGCTCAGGCAGAGTGATCGTCTTAATATCCTCCACCTTGGCCTCTTCCTTCTTAGGCTGCGGCATAATGAAAGCTCCCTTTCCTGTCTTTGGTGCCTTCTTGCCGTCCTCTTCCCGGTCTCTCTTGTCGAAACGGTCATTCTTATGAGCGTTCTTATTGGTCTGACGGGTACTGCTTGGCTTTGTCTGGATCGGGCTGTCAAAGGAAGAAGAACGTCCTGCGTCTCTTCCGTTTCCTCTGCGGCTGTCACGGTTTCCCGTACTTCTGGAATCTCTGTCCTTATCCTGACCAAAACCGCCGCTTCTTCCGTCACGGTTTCCAAAACCGCCCTGACGGCCGTCTCTGTTTCCTCCGAAACCGCCGTTTCTTCCGTCACGGTTTCCTTCTCTGTTTCCGAAACCGCCGCTTCTTCCATCGCGGTTCCCTTCTCTGTTTCCGAAGCTGCCGCTTCTTCCATCACGGTTTCCTTCTCTGTTTCCGAAGCTGCCGTTTCTTCCGTCACGGTTTCCTTCTCTGTTTCCGAAGCTGCCGCTTCTTCCGTCACGGTTTCCTTCTCTGTTTCCGAAGCCGCCGCTTCTTCCATCGCGGGTCCGTTCTCTGTTTCCGAAGCCGCCGCTTCTTCCACCCCGGCTTCCTTCTCTGTTTCCTCCAAAACCGCCCTGACGGCCGTCTCTTGTATCGCGGACTCTTCCTTCGCCTCTGCCGGCTCCAGTGCGTCCGTCACGGTTCTGGCTGCGCATCTCGCCTCTTGTATCACGGCTGCGGTTCTCTCTTGTCCCGGTTCTCTCCTCAGGCTGAGCCTCTGGTCTCGCTGCTGCAGGAGCCTTTGCTTCGGAAGCTGCTGAGACAGGAGCTTCCTTTTTCGGAGCCTGCTTTGGAACAGGACGCTTTATCTGCTGCTGTGCGTTCTGTGGACGGAATACAGCGGTCAGCTTCTTCTTTGCAGGTTCTGCCTTTGCACCGTTTTCAGAAGCCTTTGGAGCTTCCTTTTTCTGGCTCACTGCCGCCCGCACCATGGCTTCCTGGTCGCCGGATAAGCTGGATGCAGCAAACAGAGAGGCAGACTGATCCTTCTGCTTCACTATATCTAATACCTCTTTACTGGTTTTGCCCAGTTCATTTGCCAGTTCACTTACTTTCATTCAAACTACCTCCATTTACATTCATCAGTGCTGCCATTGACTTTGCGAACCCTGCATCCTCCACAGAGAGAGAAGCGCGAAACTCCTGCCCCATGGCATGACCGAGTTCATCCTTTGTACCAAACAGATAGATCGGGACTTTATAGTGAGCACACATATTTGTGAACATTTTCTTTGTGTTGTCCGAAGCTTCCTCTGATACGATCACCATGCGGGATCTGCCGCTTTTAACGGACTTTTCCGTTGAAAACTCTCCGCTGACCACCTTTCTGGCCCTGGTTGCAAGGCCGATCAGGCTCAGCAGCTTTTTACTGTTTACCAAGTTCTTCCATCTCCTTTTCCAGAGCTTCATATACCTCTTTGGGGATTGCCATTTTAAAGGAGCGTTCCAGCCCGCGGCTCTTTACGGCCTTTTTCAGACATTCCATGGATGGACACAGGTAAGCGCCCCGGCCGTTTTTGCGGCCTGTGGCATCCAACAGGATCTGGTCCTCAGCGGTTTTTATCACTCTTATCATTTCTTTCTTGCTTTTCATCTCACCGCAGCCGATACACTGCCTCAGAGGGATCTTCTTTCCACTCACTCTCTATCACTCCAATCCTACTGTTCGCTGCTCTCTTCCCGGTAGTCATCCTGAGCGGCGTCTTCCCCGGAAGCTTCGTACTCCTCTTCGTTTCCGCAGCCTTCTTCCTCATAAACAGGAGCCGGACCGTCGCCGTACTGTAAGCCCATCTGCTCGAAGAGTCCCATTTCCTTTGCCTGAGTCTCGCTCTTGATATCAATCTTAAAGCCTGTCAGTCTGGCTGCCAGTCTGGCGTTCTGTCCCTCTTTACCGATTGCTAAGGACAGCTGATAGTCAGGCACGATCACCTGAGCCTCTCTTGCCTCTTCATCTGCCACTACGCAGATAACCTTTGCAGGGCTTAAGGCATTTTCGATCAGATAGGCCGGATTTTCGTCCCAGTTGATAATGTCGATCTTTTCGCCCCTCAGCTCATTTACAATGGCATTGACTCTGGCTCCGTTTACACCTACGCATGCGCCTACAGGATCGACCCCGGCCTCGTTGGACTTAACGGCGATTTTTGTACGGGAGCCTGCCTCGCGGGCGATTGCCTTGATCTCTACAGTACCGTCATGAACCTCGGATACTTCCTCCTCAAACAGACGCTTTACCAGATCCGGATGGGTTCTGGATACAGAGATCCTGGGGCCCTTGGTGGTGTCCTTCACCTCAAGGATATATACCTTGATACGCTCTGTGGGACGGAAGGTTTCTCCCTTTACCTGCTCGCTCTCATTTAAAATCGCATCTACTTTGCCCAGATTGATGCTGATGTTTCTGCCCAGGTAACGCTGTACAATACCCGTAGCAACATCCTTTTCCATGCTGTAATAGTCATTGTAAAGAGCCTTGCGCTCCTCCTCGCGGATCTTCTGTAAGATTACATTCTTTGCATTCTGTGTGGCAATACGGCCAAACTTCTTGGAATCAAGCGGTACCTGTACCGTATCCCCGATCACATACTTGGGGCTGATCATACGGGCATCTGCCAGACTGATCTCCATAATGGAATCCTCTACCTCTTCCACAACTTCCTTCTCCGCATATACGGCAAAGTCTCCTGTGGTCCGGTTCATCGCCACTCTTACGTTGTCAGCTTTTCCGAAATGATTCTTACAGGCGGTAATAAGGGAATTCTCGATCGCCTCGATCATGGTATCCTTAGAGATATTTTTCTCTTTCTCCAATATCTCCATCGCCTCTAACAGTTCCTTGTTCATGATTATCCTCCTATCTATGCCTTAGAAATCAAACGCCAGCCGGATCAGCGCGATCCCCGCCTTTTCAAATGTCTGGGTACTTCCGTCCTCCATGGACAGAGTCACCGTCTTATCATCATATGCGCTTAAAATACCGGTAAATTCCTTCTGCCGGTCGATGGCCTTGTAAAGACGAACCTCTACTTCCTTGCCCATACTGCGCACATAGTCCTTTTCCTTTTTTAAAGGACGTCCCAGTCCGGGAGAACTTACTTCCAGAATGTAGCTTTCGGAAATAAAATCCTCTTTGTCCAGCCAGTCCCCCAGCTGTCTGCTGATGACCTCACAGTCATCTACGGCAATGCCGCCTTCCTTGTCAATGTACGCCCGCAGATACCAGGTTCCCGCTTCCTTTACATATTCCACGTCTACCAGCTCAAAATGATTCTCTTCCATCAGCGGAAGGAGGAATGCTTCCACTCTGCTCTCATAGCTTTCCTTCTTTGCCATCATTCCACCACCTTTCTTTTCCCTTACAATACGAAAGAGTGGACCGTCGCCCACTCTTATTATCAGTAAAACTATCTGTTATCATTTACACTATACCATCAGACCAGAGGAAATGCAAGCCCTTTTTTGCGAAAACAGCCGTAACTTCCGGTATTTTCTCAGCCTACAGCATCTTCTTTCCCCGGCACCAGGTCTGGATCACATTGTAATCCCCATCAAGTACCGCCAGGTCTGCATCACAGCCTGCTGCGATCCGTCCCTTGGTGCGGTCAGCGCCCAGACAGCGGGCCGGATTTAAGGTGCAGGAATTTATGGCTGCATCCACCGGAACCATGGCATCTTCGATCAGGATCTTAAGCCCCTTATTCATGCTCAGGGTGCTTCCCGCAATAGTAGAAGTACCCTTTAACCGGGCCAGTCCGTCCTCACCGATTTCAATGTCATGGCCTCCTAACTGGTAATTGCCTCCCGGAGGACAATGCTTGGCCCGGAGAGAGTCGCTGACCATAATGGCATAATCGCGCCCTTTAGCCGTAAAGAAATTGTTTAACGCAGCCAGATGGGAATGACAGCCGTCACAGATCACCTCGCCGTAAATATCACGAACCCGAAGCGCCGTTCCCACCAGTCCCGGATTACGGTGATGGTAGGGCGTCATACCGTTGTATACATGAGTCATGGAGGTGGCTCCGTTGGCAATTCCCAAAAGGGCCTTCTCATAGGAAGCAGAGGAATGGCCCATACTTACTGCCACGCCGTTTGAAGCACAGTACCGGGTCAGTCTGTGATCCGGATCATGCTCCGGCGCAAGGGTAATATAGCGTATCAGGCCCTTAGCCGCCTCCTGATACATCTGAAACTGCTCTACAGAAGGCACGGCAATGGCTTCCGGAGGCTGGGCGCCCTTGTAATCCATGTCCAGATAGGGGCCTTCAAAATGGATCCCCAAAATCTGCGCACCCTCGTATCCCTCTTCCACTACCTTTGCCACACTGGCTACCGCAGCCGTAAGAACATCCGGCATCTGGGTCACTGTCGTTGGGAGAATCGAGGTTACGCCCTCCTCCGGGATCCTCCTCATCCACTCTCTAAGCCCCTCCGGTCTGGCGTCGTTTGTATCATATCCGTAAGCACCGTGGGTGTGAATATCAATAAAGCCAGGAAGCACGCGGTTATCCCCGTAATCCTCATCCGCCTCTTTCGCCCCGTAAGGAAGAACCTGGCGGATCACTCCTTCCTCAATCAAAAGCTGTGCTGCCATAAACTGACCTGCAATCCACATCTTTTTTCCCTGAATACGCATCGTTATCTCCTTTTCCGATTGTCTGCCTCAAAATAAGGCGTAAATCTTTCCTGTTATATCAACCGTTAAATGATACCATCAGTATACCACATGAGAATTATTTTTCAAGTTTGTGATATAAACGAAATATTTTTCTTTTGCCATTTTTATCCATAATGCAGTCACAAAACGGAAGCCATGATCCACAAAGCAGCCAGAAAGATCACATTCCAGAATGTAAACGTCCTCAGATACGCCGTTTTCTTTTCCGGATATCGGGCAGCAATCTGCTTATAGGAGATCAGACTTGCCATAGAAGCGATCAGCGTTCCCAAGCCGCCCAGATTCGTCCCCACAATTAAAAGCTCCCATTGCTGTGTAAAATTGGACAAAAGCAGAGCTGCCGGCACATTGCTGATCACCTGGCTCATTATGACAGAGGCTGCCAGCTCATGACCTGAGATCACTCTTACCGCCAGTTCGCGAAAAGGGCCAAACCGGTTTATATTTCCAATAAACACAAAGAAGCATAAAAAGGTCAGCAAAAGGGAATAGTCCACCTTTGCAAACAACCGTTTATCGCCTGCCGCCACAGCTGCCAGTATAAGGATCAGAAGTATCTCTGCCGGAAGTGTTCCGTTTACCGTCTGAAGGCAGAGCAGGAATAAAAACACATAAAAAGCCGTCCGCACCAGATCCGGCCTTTCCGTCTTTTCTTCCATCTGAAGCTTAATTTTCCCCTTCTTTGAATAAAATACCACACTGAGAGCCAAAAGAAGAGCCGCAGCCGCCGTAAGCGGAAGCATCAGGAAAAGAAATTCCAGCAGCTTCATGCCGGATAAGCCATACAGGTAAAGATTCTGCGGATTTCCCATAGGGGTAAACATACTGCCCAGATTGGCTCCGATTGTCATCAGCGTAACCGTACAGCAGATTTTTTCTCTCATGGCCGCCATTTCAAGGATCATGATCCCAAAGGGAACAAAGGTGATCAGCGCCACATCATTGGTAATAAGCATACTGCCAAAAAAACACAAAAACACCAGAAGAAGCATGATCCCTCCCTGAGACCGGATCCGTTCCAAAAGCCGCTCTCCCAGATACCGGAACACGCCCAGGCTTCCAAGACCCGCTACCACTGCCATCAGGCAGAACAGAATGATCATCGTTCCCATATTAGAAGTAAAATACCTCAGATACTCCCTGTCCGGCTTTACCAGAAAACAGGATAAGAGGGCAAGGAAAAAGGAAACGGTCAGGATCGTTTCCCTTTTGATAAATGATATTACACGCAGCTTCATAATTTTATTTTTCATTCCTTTCTGTTCTGTACAAATAACCAGAACCGCGCTATAATACGTTTTATCACAAACCGGAGGTATTTTTCAATGACATTTACATATCCTGCTGTTTTTACCCCTCACAAAGAGGATAAAGGCTTTCACGCATATTTCCCAGATCTGGAATGCTGCGAAGCCGACGGACCCGATCTGGAGGACGCAGTA
>ENA-UONQ01002972-UONQ01002972.1-human-gut-metagenome-genome-assembly--contig:-CS26-NODE-2972-length-10372-cov-3.590094_pt1 | contig 10372 bp, 9 predicted proteins | sample MGYA00242460_ERZ724007 | MGnify/ENA metagenome assembly ERZ724007
CTCATCTCTCGGATACGCCGTACCAATCTGCTTTTTTATCTCTTCAGCAGTCCGCTCTCCCACAAGGATTTCATATTTTTTGCGCAGATAACGGACAATGGCATCGTCAAAATCATTGCCTGCCACCTTCAGTGACTGGCTGACCACCGTATCCCCATAGGAAATGACGGCTACATCCGTGGTTCCGCCGCCGATATCTACAACAATATTTCCAAAGGGTTTTGAAATATCAATTCCGGCGCCCAAAGCTGCCGCGATCGGTTCCTGGACGATAATGACGTCTCTAGCTCCGGCTTCCATCGTGGCATCGATGACCGCCCGTTTCTCGACCTCCGTCACACCGCTTGGCACGCACACCGTAATTCTCGGGCGCCAGAAGGTTTTTCGTCCAACCGCTTTATGGATAAAGTATTTCAGCATTTTTTCCGTAATCGTATAATCCGAAATCACCCCCTGCCGCAGCGGGCGGACGGCAGCAATATTCCCCGGTGTACGTCCGATCATCTCCCGGGCCTCTTCGCCAATGCTTTTGATTTCATTTGTATCCCGGTCATAAGCGACCACTGAAGGCTCATGCAGTACAATACCTGTCCCTCTTATATACACAAGAACACTATCTGTTCCCAAATCGATTCCAATATCAGATGCTGACATATGTGTCCCCTTTCGTCCATTTTTCTTCATTCATTCTTTTATTATAACTGATTTTGCAAAAATTACCACTAGAATTGAATTAATCATTTAAAAAAACTCAAACTAATGATATACTGATAAAATAAAGGCGAAACTTCCAGCCCAAAACAAACAGACCAATGTGGTCAAAAAGGAGACCTTAGAATTATGGATAAAATTGCTGTTTTGATTCCATGTTTTAATGAAAGCAGAACTGTCAAAAAAGTTATTAATGATTATAAAGCCGTATTACCGGAAGCAACCATTTATGTCTATGATAATAATTCTACAGATAATACAGTTGCTATTGCCGAAGCGGAAGGTGCCATTGTACGCCATGAATACCATCAGGGTAAAGGAAATGTTATCCGAAGAATGTTCCGGGAAATCGATGCGGAGGCCTATATCATGGTAGATGGCGACGATACCTATCCGGCGGAATTTGCCCGGGAAATGATCGATAAAGTTTTAGAACGCCATGTGGACATGGTCGTTGGAGACCGCCTGTCATCCACATACTTTACTGAAAACAAACGTCCTTTCCACAATTTTGGAAATTCTCTGGTACGCCAAAGCATCAATACCCTGTTCAAGAGCGATATTAAAGACATTATGACCGGATACAGAGCATTTTCCTATCAATTCGTTAAATCCTTTCCTGTATTGTCCAAGGGTTTTGAAATTGAAACAGAAATGAGTATTCATGCCGTTCACAAAAATCTTTTGGTGGAAAATGTTATCGTCACCTATCGCGACCGTCCGGAAGGCAGCGAATCTAAATTAAATACTTACAGTGACGGATTCAAAGTGATTAAAACTATTGTCAAGCTCTATAAAAACTATAAGCCTTTCGGCTTTTTCAGCATTCTGGCGGCCATATTAATGCTCTTAAGTCTTGGTTTTTTCATTCCTGTCCTGGGAGAATATCTGGCAACCGGTTTGGTATTAAAATTCCCTACGTTAATTGTCTGCGGTTTTGTTGCCTTAGCCGCCCTGATTTCTTTCTTTTCGGGCGTTATACTTTCAACCATTAATCAAAAGAACCTTCAGGATTTTGAAATGGAACTTCATGTTATCCAACGAGAATATAATCTCTTATGCCCAAAACAATAATCATATACAAAGGAGTGCATTTTCTTCCAAATCAAAGAAAATGCACTCCTTTATTAATTCGCTTTCTGCAAATATTTCTGACCATTCTTAACCCGACCGACGCAAAAAATGAAACTGTGAAAACCACTATAACCAAAATGCACATGTATAAAATCTCATTTGGCATCCAATTATAGAGCTTTTCCTGAAACGAAATTCTTCGCAGTACATATATGATCATAAAATGCAAAAGATAAATATTAAACGTATGACTTGCAAAAAAATTAATAATATCTCCTAAATGCTTAATCTTTACAATTACGTTTTCTATGCAAAAAGCAAAAATCACAACACATGCTGCACATAAAACGCCTATCGAACTATACCAGAAAAGTATGTTGTCACCTGCTTCAATATGATAAAAATACAGTTGAAAAATGGTTCGCATCATATTAAATCCGATAAAAGCCAAAACAGATAACAGAAGATTACGTTTTGTTACCAGATCTTTTTTACGCTTATAGATAATATTTCCCCATATAACAATGACCGAAGCAGGCACCAGCGCATTAATGGAATGATGAGAAAATTGAAACAACTGATTCCTACTGATGTCATTTAATAAGAACGCTCCCATTGTCATAAGCATAAATATTTTTTCTCTTTCAACTTTCTCATCCAAATAATTAACTGTCGCTTTTAACACAGGATATATAAGTATGATCAACATATACACATAAATATACCATAAATGCCCGCCATATTTTACCGGACTATTCCACTTCAATAATTCTTTCAGTACATCAACATATTCCTGAAAAGAATGAAGAATGCTCTCACTTAAGGGAATACCTTCTGCAATCCACTCTCCAAAATAAAAAGCAAATATACTAAACAACAATGTTGGTACACCAATATTGACAATTGTCTTCCGGATTAATTTTTTATAACTGGTATTGAGAAACAGAAAGAATCCCAATATTAACCAGAAGACTCCGACCGCATCCGCAACAATACATGCAAATCCAAGCCTGCTGGCATCAAAATAGCCATCATGATAAATATTCAGCGATATGTGTATGCCAATAACCATCAAACATGCGATTATCCGTGCAAATTCAACAGATACATCTCTTTTCATCCTCTTTTGTTAAATATTCCTTTCCGACTATTCAATCCCGGTCACATCAAAACCTGCTTCATCAATAGCAGCTTTAAGCGCTGCTTCATCGTAAGCACCATTAAAAGTTGCACATTTATCTTCCAGGCTGACGTTAATGTCTTTTACGCCCAGTCCTTCAAGTGCTTCTGTCACATGCATAACACATTTCTGGCATCCCATACCATCAATCATTACTTTTGTCATTTTAAATCGCTCCTTCTACTATATGTTTTATAATAATACTATTTTCATGCTTATTCAAGGGATTTTGCCCCGATATATTCATAACCGGCATTTTCAATCGCCTGCCGGATCTCATCTTCCGGCACATCCCCACTCATGGTGACTACCGCCGTTCCGGCTTCATGGCTCACAACCGCCTCTGAAATCTGCGGAAACTTTTCGAGGCAGCGTTTCACCATCTTTTCACAGTGACCGCACATCATTCCCTGGATTTCCAATGTTTTTGTCACGGAGTCTTCGACCGCTGCATCCACACTCTGAATCTTCTTATCCTTCGAAGCTTTGTGCATATTAAAGAAATTCAAGCGCAGAGCATTCGTCACAACACAAAAACTGGATAAGCTCATGGCAGCCGCACCAAACATCGGGTTCAGCTTCAGGCCAAAGATTGGAATCCAGATACCTGCGGCCAACGGAATGCCGATAACATTATAGAAAAATGCCCAAAACAGGTTTTCATGAATATTCTTTAATGTAGCCCGGCTCAGTCGGATAGCCGCCGGTACGTCGCTCAGCCGGCTCTTCATCAGCACCACGTCGGCCGCATCAATGGCAATATCGGTTCCGGCGCCAATGGCAATACCAATATCTGCCCGTGTGAGGGCCGGTGCATCATTGATGCCGTCGCCAACCATAGCCACCTTACCTTTTTGCTTTAAGGCTCGAATCACGCTTTCTTTGCCCTCCGGAAGCACGCCTGCAATAACTTCGTCCACGCCGGCCTGCTGTCCAATGGCCTTAGCTGTCCGCTCATTATCTCCGGTCAGCATAACAACCCGTATGCCCATATTTTGTAATTCCCGGACAGCCTGTGGACTGTCCTCTTTAATCACATCGGCAACCGCAATAACACCGATAAACTTTCCATTCCGTCCAAAAAAAAGTGGTGTTTTTCCAGCTTCGGCCAGTGTTTCTGCCTTCCGTTTCATTTCATCGGAAATACTCATCAGCCCACTGACGAACTTTAAGTTTCCGCCAACCAGCGCGTCTCCATCCATCCTGGCTTTTAATCCGTTGCCCGGCAATGCCTGGAAGTCTGTCACATCGGCTGCCATCATCTGTTTTTCTTCTGCTTTCTGTAAAATCGCCCTTGCCAGCGGATGTTCACTTTTACTTTCCAGGGCATGGGCAAAACGCAAAAGTTGATCTTCCTGAATATCTGCTGCCGGAATTATATCCGTTACCCTTGGTTCACCGCTGGTGATTGTTCCTGTCTTATCCAAAGCTACGATCTGTACCTTTCCGGCTTCCTCCAGGGATACGGCCGTTTTGAAAAGGATTCCATGCCTGGCACCCATACCATTGCCCACCATGATCGCCACTGGTGTTGCCAATCCCAATGCACACGGACAACTGATTACAAGCACGGAGATAGCTCTTGCCAACGCAAATCCAAAGGTCTGACCCGCGATCAACCAGACGATGATCGTAACGGCAGCAATCGCAATGACCGCCGGAACAAATATACCGGACACCTTATCTGCCACCTTGGCAATCGGCGCTTTTGTGGCCGCTGCATCACTGACCATACGGATGATCTGTGATAACGTCGTATCCTCGCCAACACGGGTTGCCTCACAACGAATAAATCCCGATTGGTTTACCGTAGCCGCAGATACAACATCTCCTTCGGCCTTATCTACCGGGATGCTCTCACCAGTCAATGCGGATTCATTAATCGCACTGCTGCCTTCCAGAATCCTGCCGTCCACTGGTATATTTTCCCCCGGACGGACAACAAAAACATCCCCTTTTCTTACCTGCTCAACCGGCACCACCGCTTCTGCGCCATCTTTCAAAATCGTTGCTGTCTTCGGAGCCATCCTCATCAGACTCTTCAGTGCATCGGTTGTCTTTCCCTTCGAACGACTCGAAATAAAACTCATGCATATAAGCCATGACCCCGCTCATGTCTCCCTGAACCTGAGCGTCGGTCATCGCAAAAAGTGCATAGGTACTGTAAACAAAAGACGCGCCCGAACCAAGAGCTACCAGTGTATCCATATTCGGAGCCCGGTGGAACAGGCTCTTAAATCCACTGATAAAAAACTTCTGATTAATGACCATAACGATCACTGTCAGCAAAAGCTGAAGCAAGCCCATAGCCACATGATTTTTTTCAAAAAACGCCGGGACTGGCCACCCCCACATCATATGTCCCATCGAAAAATACATAAGGACGATAAGAAATCCCAGAGACGCCCAAAGCCGCCTTTTCAAAACCGGCGTTTCTCTGTCCTTTAGCATATCTTCCGCCTCTTCAGCAGATACGGTCCGGTCCTGGTTCGCTGTGCCTTTTTTTGACGCTCCGTACCCGGCTGCTTGAACCGCCGAAATAATATCCTGGGCGGATGCGCTGCCTTCCACGCCCATCGAGTTCGTCAGCAAACTGACCGAACAGGATGTAACTCCAGGCACCTTTGACACTGCCTTTTCAACCCGGCTGCTGCACGCCGCACAGGACATCCCGGTTACTGTATATTGCTCCATAATCACGCCTCCCTTTCAAACCTTATTTCATAAGCTTCGGTAAAAGAGCTACCAGTTCATCAATCGTTTCATCTTTCCCCTGCCGGATATCCTCGGCTACACAGATCCGGATATGGTTGGCCAGCAGTTCTCTTGAAAACCCATTCAATGCCGCGTTGGCCGCCGCTACCTGAACTAAAATATCGGTACAATAGACATCCTTTTCCACCATTCCCTTGATTCCACGAATCTGGCCCTCGATCCGGTTCAGTCGATGAATAAGGCTCTTATATTCTTCCTCCGAACGCTGCTTTGTCTTATGACAACAACATTCTTTCCCTTTTTCCATTAGTAAATACCTCCTTACCTCCGAAAGAAACAGTATTTCTTTAATATACCCCCTAAGGGTATAATTATTATATACCCCATAAGGGTATAATGTCAACCCTTTCAAATACCCACTTTCCACAAAAAAAGGAAGCGAACCTTCTCGGATTCGCTCCCAAACCAGCTAATTAAATTTATATATTTTCTGAGCCAGATGATAACCCTTTCGCATAATCGAACTGGAAATCATTCCCGGAGGATTGCTGACAATGCCGCGTAATCCTACGCGCAGACGATAATACATCCCTGGATCGTTCTCCTTAAAATAACGCCACATTTCCTTCCGTTTCTGCCTATGCTCCTCTGTTCCGGAAATCGTCAGCATAATAGATGTTACCAGACAGATCATCGCCAGATAACTCATCATATACCGTGCCAAACGCTTATTGAAAACATCATCCGGAAGGCTATAGGCATCAAACATCATTTTATTTACACGGATCTGCTGATCGATACGGCTGATCATCACCGTTTCATTCACGGACTGATCGCTCCGGCCAATATAATAACGATATAAATCCACATTCATGTAATACAGACTCCGTACGTATGGCAGCGGGACATAGGCAAACAGGTTATCCACATAAAATGTATGTTTTGGCAATTCCAGCCCCGCATCCTTTAAAACCCGTGTCCGGTAAATCATGGAATGCATCAGCAGGTTCTGGTCCACCCTGAAACGTCTCACCTTATTCCATCCGAATACTTCACCCTCAGGCAGTACATTTGCATAACGAATTGCCTTAGAGGTCTGATCCTCCACATGTTCATACACATAATTGCAGATCATTAAATCTACACGTTTTTTATTCTGTGCAAATCTTTTCAGCACCTCAATAACTTTTTTCAGGCTTTCTTCATCCAGCCAGTCATCTGAGTCCACGACCTTATAATATAAACCAGAGGCATTTTTAAGTCCTGTATTTACAGCTTCTCCATGACCGCCATTTTCCTGATGAACCGCTTTAACAATATCCGGATAGGCTGCTGCATATTCATCAGCAATGGCTGCCGTACCATCCTTTGAACCATCATCTACGATAATAATTTCAATATCATCGCCTCCCACAAGCAGGGAATCGATACATTTTTTCATATATGTTTCCGAATTGTAGCAAGGCACGCCAAATGAAAGTATCTTCATCCTTCCTAATTCCATCCTTTCTGAGCATTACCACCTTCTGACAAACAGATGTCCTGCCCGCCCCTCAGCATTTAGTATACATGAATTTTTTACATTTAACAAGACACTGAAATCTGTCATTTCTTACAACTCTCTTTCATCCGATATATTTCATTCATTTCCACTTTTTCTCAATAAAAGCAACAACGCCGGCGTTGCAGCGGCAACCGGTGCAAAATATCTGAAGCATCCATTTACTGGCGAAGCCATACAAGTGAGCGTCATGATCAGCAGTGCCAAAACAGGGAGAATATCTGAAATTTGACGTTTACGCAATAAATAATATCCAGTCAAAAAGATAAACCAGGTATACAAGGCAATTGTATTTGTCAGGTTGAGAATCGGTATTTTATCCCAGATTTCTGCCCATGATGCCAGTATTTCTCTTCCTGTCTCCCATGCTTCAATATAGTGGAATGAATAATATTCGCTAAAAGCCTCCACATATATCCAATTAAAAATCGTCATTCCACTATTATAATTCCCTGCCCCAAAAGGAAACCGCGGAACAAACGCATAATACCCAAAGCTTTGTCCGATCGCCGCCTCCACATAAGTTATGGGATACTTAAAAAACATTTTAAACCATGTGACAAAATAATCTATTATATCTTCTCTGGAAGCTCCGGGCTTACTATTATCTTTAATCGGATCAGAAAGAAGTGGATCGTAATTTTCTGCCATAGAATCATAATCCAAAAATCTATCAATTGCTTCTCTTTCTTCATCCGTAATCTCATCCTCGTGATCCCTGACTGTTCTGGCCGTCTGTTGAAAAGGAATTGCCAGCGCTTCTTTACTGCTCCCCCGTTCCACACCACAGAAATTGAAAATAAAACTGTTGAAAGCAAAATAAACTGCTACCAACACCGTAATGGAAAAAATATAGCGCCACTTTTCCCTCTTAACCACCATAAATAAGAGCACTAAAAGCGTGACCGGAGCAACAACATAAATACAGTTATTTCGGAACAAAGATAAGATCAATGCAGACAGACCATACAAGATACTACATTTCTTATTCAAAGTTCCCATTTGCACATGACGCAGCAAAACAATCAAATTCATAACATACCAGACGAAAAGGGCCGCACAAAAAGTATCTTTAAACGCATGTTTCGAATAGGCTCCCCACACCGGTGTCACTGCATAAAAGCACAAAACCATATAGTACACGATTTTTCCAAAGCCAGCTTTTTTCAACATAGCAACACATTTTGCATAAATTAAGGCCATTAAAACATCTCTTACTATGACAAAGATAAAAATCCCCAAATTTTCGCTGCCCAATTTCACTCCGATTTGTTAGCATTCCCCCAATACACATGAGGTAAACCAGGGATCATGATTACTGTGAGCCCAAATCCCCAGATAGGAACTTAACTGTCGATAAACATCCCAATCCATGCTCGCCGGATAAAATATAATCATCCACGGGAGCCACAACAAAAGGATGCAGACAAAACTGCTGAGCAGCAGATGATCATCGATATACTTTGAGATCCCTTTTAAATGAGAATGTTCTTTTTCACTGTCTCCCCTGACAGATTCAGGCTTCTCCGACAGCCAGTCGAACAATTGCAGTAGCCAGTACGCCGCCATGTAAAAGACAGCCGCCCATCCTAAAACCATCACCAAACTCAGAACGATCCAACTCCATCCTAAAGTCACCGGCAGACAGTCCTGCCAAAACATATACTGGCCCGAAACATTCAATACACCAAAGACAGCACTGATCAAAATAAGCCATATCTCTTTTTTATAATTTGTCTCTCTGAAATTATATCGGGTAATGTATATAATAAATGCCAATCCTATTGCCAATAATGTCCAGACGATATCTGTTCGGTCCATTCCTCCTTCCATTCCTGACAAAATAGCTGTAAAAGCACTGTTGTTCAAGTCAGATTTTTCTAAAGCCGGTAAAATGTGATTCATTGAAAGAATAAAGGATAAAAACACACCCCCGGCCAACGAAATGAATATTTGTTTATAGTTCATGTACTTCTTCATTTTTTATTATATCAACTCTCTTTCATCCGGTACAAAGCGAAAAATAATAAATGCGCATCCTACGCTTTTTTGTATTCATAAAACACCTTATTGTCTGCTATGACATCAAATTGACTGTCCCGACAGTCTACGATCGTCACACCACAATTTCTCTGCAAAGAGCCTTCCCATAAATCTTTAATTTCATTTTTCCGGATATAATGCATCATGGCCTTATTGACTGCCCCATGGGCCACGATCATGATCCGCTCATCGTTTTTATGCTTTTCGATGATTTCCTTCAGAAAATCTTCCGCCCGGTCGCATACTTCCTGAATACTTTCTCCGCCCTCCGGCGCCTCGTAAACCTCCGGCGCATCAAAAAAAGCGGTGAATTTGCTTGTTTTATCTCCCCGGATTTTTGTAAAGTCCGCACCTTCCAACACGCCAAAGCCGATTTCTTTAATACGTTCATCCACAACAATCGGAAGTTCCCGGGTGCCCTTTAAAATGCATGCTGTCTCATAAGCCCGCTTCAGGGGACTGGAATAAATCGCATCAAAATGAATATCTTTCATCCCCTCTGCCGAATCATAGGCCACCTGACGGCCAGACTCGGTCAGCTCGATATCTGCCCATCCCTGAATCTTTTTTTCATTATTCCAATAAGTTTTTCCATGTCTTACAATATATAATTCCATTTCTCTTTATCCTTCCTGTTTCAAATCCTTCAGCCATTGCTTCATTTTTGCCTCATATCCCAGATCGCCGCTGTGATAAAACTGATGTCCTGCCACAGCATCCGGAAGATACTGCTGCTTTACCCAATGATTTTCATAATCATGGGCATATTGATAACCGATGCCATGGCCGAAATTTTTCGCGCCGCGGTAACTGGCATCCTGTAAATAGGGCGGTATAGGTTCGCTCTTATGACCGGCCACCCAGTCCATCGCCTCATTGATCGCCATATAGGCCGCATTGCTTTTTGGCGCACAGGCCACATAAATAGCTGCCTGAGCCAGGGGAATTCGCGCTTCCGGCATGCCAAGCCGCTCCACAGCCTGGGCAGCGCTCACCGCAACCGTCAGGGCCTGTGGATCCGCATTACCCACATCCTCCGCCGCGCATATCATAATTCGCCGGGCAACAAAGGCCACATCTTCCCCCGC
>ENA-UONQ01002976-UONQ01002976.1-human-gut-metagenome-genome-assembly--contig:-CS26-NODE-2976-length-10346-cov-20.198426_pt1 | contig 10346 bp, 9 predicted proteins | sample MGYA00242460_ERZ724007 | MGnify/ENA metagenome assembly ERZ724007
AGCGCGGGCATTTCTCGCAAACGGGTACTCGTTTGCTGTGCTTGCTATGTAGTTGTTTTTATCCGTAAACGCCTGTTTCTCTCACTTTCCGCTTTCTGCCTGCGGCGTATCTTTGCCGCACAATCGGGACAGTATTTCGCCCGATTGCTGCCCGCCGCAAACGTGCTGCCGCATACCGCGCAACGCTTCAAATCGGTTTCCCCGCTGCGGGTGATCTGTTCGCAAAGCTGCCTGTCTGCGGGTAAAACCGCTTCGCGGAAATAACGGCATAACAGCGAATAGCTGATACTCTGCACACACACGCAAGTTTCCCCGTCGTCCAATAGCAGACAGTTCCCGCAATCGTTGTTGGCGCACGCGGCGCGGGTCATTTTCTTAACGGCTCGATACTGCTTTTCATCAAGCCTAATCATTTTCGGTTCTGCTCGACGCGGAAGTTTACATACTTGCCGCCTGTGTCGGCAAGCAGCACAACCCCGTCAAAGGTCTTTCCCGTTTTGGTGGAGTACATACCCTTGATTTTTACCTTTCCGTCTTTCAAAAGGGCGGCGGCAATCGCCTTTGTGAAAGTCTTTTTGCGCTGCTGAAAGAACAAGTCATTTTTCCACATGACAAAGCTGCACGCCCTGTCGGAACAGTAGTAGTTTTTCTTGCCCTCGTAAACCGTCGCGCCGCAACGGGGGCAAGTGCCGATTGCTTCCCGCTGCGGGGTAAACAGCTTCGCTTTATCTTCGGAAATCGCGGAATAGGTTTTGACAAGCCCCGCTGTCATTTCCTCAATGCTGCGCATGAAATCGTCCGGGCTGTCGCTGCCTTTGGCAATCCCGGTAAGGCGGGTTTCCCATTCTGCCGTAAGCTGCGGGGACGTAAGGACTTCGGGCAGGATAGCGGCAAGGTTATACCCGTCCTTTGTGGGGATTAGCTTTTTGCCCTTGCGCTCGGCAAAGCCCGCGCTAATGAGTTTTTCAATGATACCCGCCCGCGTTGCGGTAGTGCCTAACCCTTTGCGCTCTGCGTCCTCCGGCGTTTCTTCCTTGCCCGCGTTCTCCATAGCGGACAGAAGCGTATCTTCGGTATATGATTTCGGGGGCTGCGTGTAACACTCGGAGATCTCCGCTGCCGGATTGTCAAAGGTCTGCCCCTCGGCAAGCGGCGGCAAAACGGTTTCCGGCTCTGCGTCCTCGTCCTGTTCCTCGGACGCGGCGCGGGACAGCTTTTCAATCTCACGCCACCCCTCGCAAAGCGTCGTCTTTCCCTTTGCGGTAAAGGTATAACCGCCGCAAGAGATAACCGCCGTAACCGCTTCATATTCATAGGGCGCGGCTGCGGCGCAAAGCAGCTTCGCGCATACAAGGGTCATAAGTTTTGTTTCGCTGTCGGTAAGGGAAGAAAAGCCCGTTTTCAAAAACTCGGCTGTCGGCAAAATAGCGTGGTGGTCGGTTACTTTGCTGTTGTCGCAAACCCTTGTAAGGTCTGCTTGCAGCTTCACGTCCCGCATAAAGGGAAGCAGCGAACAAAGCCCGGTAATGAGTTCCTTTGTGCTGTCCTGCATATCGGAAGTGATATATTTGCTGTCGGTGCGGGGATAGGTCAAAAGCCGCTTTTCGTAGAGGGCTTGCGCATAATCAAGGGTCTGTTTCGCCGTAAACCCGTACAGGCGGTTGGCTTCGCGCTGCAACGCGGTAAGGTCAAACAGCTTCGGCGGTGCAACGGTCTTTTTCTCTTTTTTGAGGGAAGTACAAACGGCTTGCGATTTCTCGCAAGCCGCTTTCATCTGCTGCGCTGCCGCTTCGTCGTTCAGCCTTTCGGACAAAGCCGAAACACCGCCCGCGTCCAGACGGACAACATGATATTTTTCTTTCTTAAAGCTGCTGATCGCATAGTCGCGGTTTACCAGCATGGTAAGGGTGGGCGTCTGCACTCTGCCGACATTCAGCGTTTTGTGATAGAGGATAGAGAAAAGGCGGGTCGCGTTAATCCCGACAAGCCAATCTGCCTTTGCTCTGCAAAGCGCGGATTGATAGAGGTTGTCATAGCTGCGCCCGTCTTTGAGGTTTGAAAAGCCCTCGCGGATTGCGCTTTCTTCCATACTGCTAATCCAAAGGCGGGAAAAGGGCTTTTTGCAATTTGCCTGTTCATAGACAAAGCGAAAAATGAGTTCTCCCTCGCGCCCGCTGTCGCACGCATTGACAATCTCGGAAACGTCGCTGCGGTGCATAAGGTCTTTGAGTACGGAAAACTGCTGCTCCTTGCCGCTGGCAACGGTAAACTGCCAATCCTGCGGGACAATGGGGAGATCGTCATACTTCCATTTTCGGTACTGCTCGTTGTAGGTCGCCGCGTCCGCAAGGCTAATCAAATGCCCGATACACCAGGACACAAGGTAGCCGCTGCCCTCAAAATATCCGCTGCGCTTTTTATTCGCGCCAAGTACGGCGGCAATCGCCGCCCCGACGCTCGGTTTCTCTGCAATTACAAGTTTCATACTTCCTCGTCCTCCTGCTCGGTTTCTAATTCTTCCTCGTCCTCGTCGTCCTCGTCAAAATCGAGATCGTCAAGGTTGCTGCTGCCTTTTGCCGCGTCCTTTTTGGGCTTCATAATCTTAAAGTAATAGAACGCGCCGCCGCCCACTGCGGCAAGAAGCAGCACGACAAGCAGAATAGCACCGCCCATGCCGCCGCCTTTATCTTCCTCCGGCTCCGGCTGCTCGGTTTCTTCCGGCTCCGGCTCGGCTTCCTTGCCCGCGCACTCGCTCATGTTGACGCTGCAAACGGGGCAATCGGTGTTGACGCTTCCGGCAACGCATTTTTCAGTACAGCTACAAGCGGGGGTTTCGGTCTGTTCGTCCTCCATAAGCTGCAAAAGGTCTTTTTCATCAACTTGATTGAGGAAATGGACGGTGTTTTCTCCGTCCTCGGCGCGGTCAATGATGATGTAAAAATAGTTTCCGTTTTTCGTAACGACGGTAATAAATTGTTTATCGCCGGACGCTTCGCCCGTTATGTCGTCCACAAGGCTCATGTTGCCCTCCGGCGTTAAGGGCTGCGGCTCATAGCCGCCCGTCGTTTCTTCCGGCTCGGTTTCGGTTACGGGGGTAGGCGGCTCGTCGCTCACATCACCGCCGCCCGCAAAAGCGGTAACAGAAAAGCCGCCCATGAGTACAAGGGCGGCAAGCAAAGCTGTAACGCTGCGAAACAGTTTTTTATGCTTCATCTTCGGTTTCCTCCTGTTCGTCGGTATAGTCTGCGTCCGGCTGCGGCAAGGCAATTTCGCCGCTGGCGTAAGCGGAGAGGAACGCGGCAAGCTGCGCCCCGTCGAGGTGTACCGCTTTCACCATTTGAACGATCTGCGCGTTTTCTTCCTCGATTTTCTGCGCTTCAAGGTCTTTCAGCCTTTTTTGGTATTCAAGGATTTTCGCCCTCGTTTTCTCAATATCCCGTTCGATACGGTCAAGTTTCGTGTTTGCCATAGAAATAAACTCCTTTCAAAGTCAGTTGTAATGTAGCCGCCCATAGGCGTAAAAATGGGATTGCCAATAGCTTGTATCAAGTTTTGCGTATTGTATCGGGTCGCCACAATGCAGCATGACGGGGCTTCCGTCCCCGTCCTCGCCAACGTAGATACCCACATGAGATACCCCCGGTGTGTCATATGTACCCGTAAAGAAAACCAAATCCCCCGGCTGCGGGTTGGAAACGCGGGTTGAAATGTTGTAAAGCCCCTGCGCCCCAAGTCTGCCCGTATTGTATAAGCCGCTGTTCGTCAGCACATAGCTAACAAAACCGCTGCAATCAAAAGAGGTTTCCGGGCTGCTGCCGCCCCACACATAAGGAAAACCGACATACTTTTCCGCTTCCTCAATGAGCCGCGCAAACTGTTCATCTTCCAGATAGGCGGGCGGGATTTCATAATCCGCTGGCGGGTTTTCATAGTATTTTGAAATATAGCCGGATTGCGGGAAAAGGTCGGGTCTGTTCCCAAGCGACGACATATACATAGCGTACATGGATAGCTGTTCCTCGCCCATAATGTAAACGGGAACATGGGAGAGGTTGAAGTTTTCCAAATCCACATTGAGAATGTAATAGTTATAGGCTACTTCAACGTCGTATTCGTTGCCCTCGCTGTCCGTCCGCGTTTCGGTGCGGTAGCGTACCTCGACTTCCTCCGTAACCGTCAAGATATACTGTTTATCAAAGAGCATTTCAAGGGTGCTTTGCGCTTCATCGAGAGTAAACACGCCCTCATGCCAAGCGGAGAGGATAGAGATTAGCACATACGGGTCATGCTCGATCTCGTCAGCCGTTACCCGGTATTCGTCATAGCCGGGGTATTCGCTTTCGATGTTATCCAGCATATCCTGTAACTCGGCTTCCATAGCGACATACGCGCTTTCTGCGCCTGTAATATCCGCGTCCTCGGAGAGATAGGACGACGCAATCAAGCCGCTGCCGCTGTTGCCGCCGAACAGGGAACAAGAGGACAAGCCGCCGAAAAACAGAAGCACGATAAAGGCAATCCCGCCCACAATCAAGCAGCCTTTCCAATGCCGGACGACAAAGAACGTCGCCCGTTTGGTTTCCTGCGCCGTTTTCTTCGCCGCCTTTGCGGTGGCTTCGGCGGTCTTTTTCACCTTGCCGCCCGTTTTCAACGCCTTTGCATACTGCTTTTTAATGCGCTGTTTTTGCCAAAAACGGGAAATCGGGTTGGAGTGCGCAAGGGCGGGGTTATCATGCAGCGCCTTTTGGTAGAGGAAATCGGCGTTTGCCTTTGCTGCCTTTTTCTCGGCTGCTGCCGCCGCCCGGTAAGGTTTCAGCTTATGGCTGCGTATGCCGCGTTTTACTGCCCGCGTCGTCATGCCGCCCGCTTTCTCGCCCACAAGTTCTATCCTGTGTCCGCTTTCCACACCGACGTTTTCTTTCTCCACCTCATAGATTTTTCCATGTACGGCGGCGTCCAATTCCTGCGCCGGACGGGATAACGGGTTATGACGCAACTTGCCGTTTGGGGGCTTATCCGTTTTTTCAAAAGCAAGGCGCGTCTTTGCTTTGCCTTTGGCTTCGTCAAAAACGCGCTCTTTTGTGATTTTGGTCTGTTTGGGGATAGCTGCCCGCGCTTTGTCTAAACGGTCAGCCGCCGTATCGGATTTTTTGATTGCCTTTTGCAGGTCCGGCGGTGCCCGTTCCGCTTCGGAAAACTGCAAGCGGGACGTATGGGTTTTAAGCTGTGCTGCGTCAAGGGTCTTTTTCTCCGCGCCCTTTTCAAAGTGGCGGCTAACCTCTGTGCCAATACGTTGGGTGGCTTTTTCCGCTGCTCCCGCTACGGGGGCTGAATAGTTTTCCTCCGGCGGTCTTTCGCTGATACTCGTTGTTTCGCCCGTCGTAAGGTTTTCCGCAACCGCCCCGTCGCGGGTCATTTTCTGCGTTACCTTGTCGGGGGCTTTTAATTCCTTGCTCAATGTTCATCACCTCCAATACGCTGTTTTGCAAGGGTGCAGTATTCGGGGTTGATCTCTATACCCACATAGCGGCGGGAAAGGCTTTTTGCCGCCGCTGCGGTCGTGCCGCTGCCTAAAAACGGGTCAAGCACAATCCCGCCGACAGGACAGCCCGCCAAAATGCACGTTTCCGCAAGTTTGGGCGGGAACGCTGCAAAATGCCCGCCGCGATAGGAAGCTGTGTTGATCTGCCAAACGTTGCGGCGGCTGCGGACGGGGGAAATCATTTCGTCGGTGTATGCGCCTTTCCTGCGGGGACGGTTGATTTTCTGCGGCTGGTTTTGCCCCGGAACGGTAGCGGCATATTTGTTGCCTTTCCCAACTCCGCTTTTCAGCCGTACCGCCGTTGTGGGGGCTATCGGCTCGGCTACTGCTTGCCAATCGTAGTAATATTTCTTCGACTTGGTAAGCAGAAACACATATTCATAGCAGCGCGTCGGTCTGTCCCGCGTGCTTTCCGGCATGGCGTTTCCCTTGTGCCAAATGATAGAACTGCGCAAATACCAACCGTCGCCCCGCAAGGCAAGGGCTACAAGCCACGGAATACCGATTAGGTCTTTCGGCTTGCAGCCGGGGGCGCGGTGGTTTACCGCCACTTGCTGCCCGTTCCTGCCTTTGGGATATTTCGGGTCTTGGTGGTCGGCTTTGCTGCCTGTGCCGCAATAAGTGTCCGCGATATTCAGCCAACAAGTACCCTCCGGCGTAAGCACCCGCTTTACCTCATGGAAAACCGCTGTAATGCGGGAAACATATTCCTCCGGCGTTGCTTCCCGTCCGATCTGCCCGTCTGTGCCGTAATCGCGCAAAGCATAGTAGGGCGGGGAAGTTACGCAACAATCCATACAGTTATCCGGCAAGGTTTGAAGCACCTGCAAGCTGTCGCCGCAATAGATTTTATCCGTTTCTATCTTCATGCTGACACCTCGCCGGGCTTGGTCGTCATCACGCGGTAGAGTTCCGTATCTTTTGGGAAACGGTCAATAAAGGGCAAAATCACGTTGCCATAGAAGATAAGTCCCTCGCCCGCTTCGGAATGGGTTACATAGGTCATTTGCTGCTGTGAAATGTTAAGCTGCTTGGCAAGGATTTCCCGGTCGCCCTGGGCTTGGTTGAGCATATACACAAAATCACTGTTTTCAAAGATGTTCTCCACCTCGCGGGACGACAACAAATCTTTCACGTTTTGGGTGATACCTGTCGGAATACCGCCCCACTTCCTAAAACGCTTCCAAATCTCGACGCTGTATGCTGCGGTCTGTTCCTCTTTGAGCAGCAAATGAAACTCGTCGATGTAATACCGCGTCGCCTTGCCCTCGCTGCGGTTTACCGTTACTCTGTTCCATACTTGGTCTTGGACGATAAGCATACCGACTTTTTTAAGCTGCGTACCGAGTTCCTTAATATCAAAGCAGACAAGGCGGTTATGAATGTCAACGTTTGTCCTGTGGTTAAAAATGTTCAAGCTGCCGTTTACATAGAGTTCCAATGCCGCCGCGATACGCTGCGCTTCCTTTTCCGGCTGCTTCTTGATCTCGTCGTAGAGGTCGCCCAAAATCGGCATATTTTCGGGCTTCGGGTCGGCAAGGTAGTTGCGGTACACGCTGATAACAGCGCGGTCAATCAAGGTCTTTTCGACAGCTTCCAGCCCGTTTTTACCTCCCATAATCAACTCACAAAAGGAAAGGATAAAATCGCTCTTTAAGGCTATGGGCGTGTCGCCCTCGCTGTAATTGAGGTTAATATCCATAGGGTTAATGTACTGCGTGCTGTTCTGCGAAACCTTGATAACCTGTCCTTTCAAACGTCCGACAAGGGGGTAATATTCGGCTTCGGGGTCGCAAATGATAATGTCGTCGGACGTGATAAGAAAAGCGTTTGTGATTTCACGTTTTGCAGAAAAACTTTTGCCGCTGCCCGGTGTGCCGAGTATCAAGCCGTTGGGGTTTTTCAGCTTCTTTCGGTCGCACAAAATCATGTTGTTGGAAAGGGCATTTAAGCCGTAATACAATGCTTCGCCGCTTTGGAACAGCTCTTGCACCGTAAAGGGAACGAAAACGGCGGTGCTGCTGGTCGTCAAGCCGCGCTGGATATGGATAAGGTTTTCCCCCAACGGGATAGAGGACATAAGCCCCTGTTCCTGCCGGTAGTCAAGGCGGGTCAAAATGCAGTTGTATTTCTGTGCGATTGCCGCCGCCCCGAACACTTCGTTATCCAATTTCTGCTTGGTATCTGCAAGGTTTAAGACAAGCAGCGTAAGCAGAAACATTCTTTCGTTGCGGCTCTGCAAATCGCGGAGTAGGTTTTTTGCTTCCCCGCCGTAGGTGGCAAGGTCGGACGGAATAATATCCATGTCATAACCGCTGCGGATTGCTTTCTTTTGTTCTTCAATCTTCATGCGGTCAAGGTCGGTGATCTTGCGCTTAATCGTCTTGATTGCTTCGTTGTGGTCGATACTCTGAATGTGCAGATTGACGATAATCCCGTTTTCCGCGTCCATGAAGTCAGCAAGCATACGGTCGGAAAGTTCCGGCGTGACGATCTGCAAAAAGGAAACCGCACCAAACTTGCCGCCCATTTGAAACATTCGCCCGTCGCCAAATCGGAAAGAGGACGGGGCGATAAAGTCTTTGACGGAAAGACCGCTTGCGGGTAGCCATTCCCACGCAAAGTTAAAGCGTTCCCCATCCGGGTGGAAAATCCCATGCAGCACTTCAAGACGCTGTTTCCCGTCCAATACCCGCGCCGCCGCGCCGATCACCTTAAAATGGTTGAGGGTGTCCGTTTCAATGCGGGCAAGACGCGCCCGCGCCGATCTGATGTCCTTTGCTTCAACGGTAAAGGTAAGAAACTTGGTCTTGATAAGCCCGTTGTTTCCGCGTTCAAGCTGCGTCCTAAGCATTTCGGTGTATTCTGCTCTGATACTGTCGAAATCGTCATTCTGCGGCGCAATCGTGATACTGTTCTTGAAATCGTCCTTGTTCGCATGGCGGCTGATTAGGGAAAGCTGCACGTTGATAGAAGCGTCGAACGAGTTATACATATCGCAAAGGGCTTCAAAAATGGCGGTTTTGTCGTCCGGCTGCGCAAGCTGATAATTTATATCCTCAAACTCAATGCACTTGGAATACCGCCCGTTTGCAAGGCGGCAAATCCCGTCCTTATACATTCGCTCAAATGGTATGCTGTCCTGCGCCGTATGGGGCTTCCCGTCGCCCTTTGCCTGTCGGATAAGGGTATCTATCTGTTTTCTTTCCTGTCGGGAAAGTTTACGCTTTTCGTTTTGGGTGTTTTTCTTTTCCTTTGACAATCGCCCGTACCTCCTTATCTAATTGCTCTTGCCGCGCAAGGGCGGCATAAAAATTGTTGGTCTGATAAGGTCGCTCTTTGGGGCGAAGAAACTTCACTTCCACAAATTGCCGAATAATCACTTCCAGCGGTTGCCCGTTTTTCTCGTACATGGCAAGCAAAAACATAGGCAGCATGGCAAGCACCATGCACAATGCCGCTGCGCTCGTTCCAACGCTGCCTTTTACCAAAAAGAACAGCGGCAGTCCGATTGCCACCGCCGCGCTGAAACAAATTAGCTGTCGTTTCGTAAGGTTGAACATTACCTTGCTTTTGATTTTTGTTAAGTCCTTTGGGACGGTTACATACGCCATTTCATACCTCCTTTCTGCCCGGAATGTAATCTTCAAAGCGGGGAACAGCATAGAAAAGCCGCTTGTTGTTTACCCATCGTTGCAAATGGCGGGTAACAGGCGGGGCGGTTGGACGCTCGTAAATCATCACATACGGGTCAAAGCCCATAGCCCGCAAGGTGTTCACGCGGTATAAATCCTGTTCGTGAGTGCTGCCGTAGTTGGTAAGAACATACACGCGCCGCTGGCGGCTGCTTTTAATGGCTGTCAAATCCAAAAAACGTTGGAAATACCCGGTCAAGTCCTCGTCGGGATTATCCCATGCAAAATGTACCGCTTTTATCCGTACCCGATTTAACAGGCTGACATTATCCCTGTTCACAAGGCGAATATCCAGCCCTTGCGAAAAATCCACCCATGCGCGGCTTCGTATAAGCTGCTCAATGAGATTTTCATGGTCGGGACAGGCAAGCAGATTAGCGTCCATGATTTTTATTTCCGGCTGCCATTTCCAAAACTCGGACAAATCCGCAACCTTAACGCTTTTGCGCCCCTCTTTACCGCTGACAATGCAAAACCCGCAATTTCTCGGACAACCCCGGCTTAAAAAGCCGTAGGCAATCCCGAAAAACTGCGGGTAGATAGAATAATCCGGGTAACTGTGTTCCACTTCCGGCGGCAAGCGGTTTTTCGTGTCGTAGCCCGTACCGCCGAAAATAACCTGTTCCGCGTTGGTAACGGTTATCGTGTCTTTGGAATAGGTGTCCGTAAAGACGCGGCTTTTATATACAAGGTCGTACCGCCCCTTTGCGTTCCACCATTCCACCGTATGCCCCTTTGCTTTATGATACGCGGATAGCTTCATCAAGCAGAGGTTGGGGAAATTATGGCTGTCAACGTCGATTAAGCCGATTTTCAAATCATAACTCACCCCCTTAATGTGCCGAAAAGACGCTCTTTGCAAGGCTCCCCGTTTTGAAAAGGGTAAAGCACAAGAGGACGGTATAGCCCATGCAAGCCCAGATCGCGCCGGAAATGTCGTCGGTTGCTGCGATTGTCTGTATCAAGACCGCATAAATGCCCACGCACACCAAAATCAAAAACGCTTGAAAACCAAGCGCAAGCAAAGATTTTAAGTAATTCTGTCCCATGCTGCCCCATTCGTGATTTACCATTGTTGCCATCGGGATAGGGGCAACGCTCGTTACAAG
>ENA-UONQ01002986-UONQ01002986.1-human-gut-metagenome-genome-assembly--contig:-CS26-NODE-2986-length-10314-cov-5.321961_pt1 | contig 10314 bp, 8 predicted proteins | sample MGYA00242460_ERZ724007 | MGnify/ENA metagenome assembly ERZ724007
TCCTTGAATTGTTACGAATGAGTGTGTATAATATGAACAATTCCCGAAGAAGTTGTTGCGGAGATTTAGACAAATTTGGAAACCATCCGAACATCGTTCAGGGCTTTCGATGAGAAAACCGTAAAACTGCAAAAGGCAGTCGGGTTTCAAAAAAATTTTGGCTTTAAGCAGGCTTTGAGTTCTGCTTTTTGTAAAAAATTTTCCATCTTTTGTGGAAATGGAGCGTGATGAGATTGAAACAAGCACAAGCGAGTGGAAATACGGTCTTACGCAAAAAGAACGTCTTTTCCAGAATGCTTGCCCAGTGGGATCTGCAGATATTGTTAGTTCCCGGCATCCTCTTAGTCCTCCTGTTCAGCTACGTACCGATGTACGGCGTGGTTATGGGCTTCCAGGATTTCCAGCTCGGTGATTTCCCGGGCTTCAGCCAGTGGGTAGGCTTCAAACACTTCCAGACCATGTTCGCCGATAAGTACTTCGGACTGGCCATGCGCAACACGCTGGTCATCAGCGCCCTTAAGATGTTCATTGGCTTCCCGCTGCCGATTTTCTTCGCAGTGCTGCTGAACGAAATGAACTTCCAGCCGCTGAAAAAAACGGTTCAGACCGTCAGCTACCTGCCGCACTTCATCTCTTGGGTTGTATGTGCAACGTTGATGTTTGACCTCATGTCCACCGACGGCGGCGCTATCAATGAGTTCCTCATGTGGATCGGCGTCATTAAAAAACCGATCGGCTTCTTCACCGAAGGCAAGTACTTCTGGGGCATTACATTGTGCACGGATATCTGGAAGGAGCTTGGCTGGAACGCGATTATCTTCATCTCCGCTATCACGAGCATCAGCCAGGATATGTATGAAGCGGCTGATATCGACGGTGCAACGCGCGCACAGAAGATGTGGCATATCACAATTAAGTCCATCAAACCGACCATCATCCTGATGTTTATCTTCCAGGTCGGCGGCATCCTGAATGCAAACTTCGACCAGATCATGATGCTCACCAAGCAGATGGGCAACTCCATGTTGAAAGAATACGCAGACGTGCTCGATACCTTCATTTATCGTTTGGGTGTCAGCCAGGGTCGTTTCTCCTTCGCAGCAGCGGCCGGTCTCTTTAAGTCCATCGTCAACTTCGTACTGCTCCTTGGTACCAACTATGTAGCAGGTAAATTCGGCGAAGCACAGCTTTTCTAAGGGGGGAACAGAGAGATGGCAAAAAATCCAAACAAAATCCGCGCCAAGCGCGTGGCCAGCGACTACGTGATCGATATCATCATGATCGTCACCATCGTTCTGGTTCTTGTCCTTACGCTGTACCCGTTCCTGAATTCCCTTGCGATTTCCTTGAACGACTCCAACGATACCACCCTTGGTGGTTTGACCATCTATCCGCGTAAGTTTACGTGGAGAAACTACGAGCTGGTTTTCACAAACCAGAAGATCTGGATGGCGTACTTCATCACCATCGCACGTACCGTCATCGGTACGGTCGGCGGCGTGCTCATTACCGGTATGCTGGCGTTCGCAATTTCCAGAACGAGCCTCGTAGGCAGAAAAGCTTACACAATGCTGTGTCTTATCCCGATGTACTTCGGCGGCGGCCTCATGCCGACCTACTTCTTGATCCTCAATCTCGGTCTCAAGAACAACTTCCTCGTGTACATCATCCCGGCACTCGTCAACCTGTGGAACATGATCCTCATGCGCAGCTACTTCCAGTCCCTGCCGGAAGCGCTTGAAGAATCCGCCCTCATCGACGGCGCAAACTACATAACCATCTTCTTTAAAATTTACTTCCCGCTCTCCACACCGATCATCGCGACGATCGCCCTGTACTTCGGTGTGCAGCATTGGAACGACTGGTTCCAGGCAAACCTGTACATTACACAGGATTACCTGAAGCCGATGCAGAACGTCCTTCTCGGAATCGTCAACGAAGCGAAGTTCGCAGAACAGATGGCCTCTGCGGGCATGGGCGTCACCATCGACGGCAACGCTTTGCAGGGCAAACAGACCAACGTGCGCTCCATTACAATGGCTACGATGTTTGTTACGATCATTCCGATCATCATCGTTTATCCGTTCCTGCAGCGCTACTTCGTAAAAGGCATTATGATCGGTTCCGTTAAGGGCTAATCATAAAATAAATTGTCAATGCAAGGTGTATTGACGAAGCATTCTTTAAGGAGGCAAAGTATGAAGTCCAGAAACTCTCTCTTGAAGGCTCTGGCAACAGTCATGGCAGCATCCATGATTCTGACAGTAGCCGGCTGCGGCGGCGGCGGAAACTCTTCCACGGCTGGCAGCAGCACATCTTCCAAAACGGAATCTTCCGCAGCGGAATCCACAGACGGCGGTGACGCAAGCTCCGAGGTAACCGGTTCCTCCGGCCCGGACGACACCACCGAGCACTACGAATTTGATGCATATTACAGCTATCAGGGTTCCGTTAAGCCCTGGGGCGAAGACGCTGCATCGAAGTACATGAACGAAAAGTTCAACATCACGCTCAACTATTCCTGCCCGGAAGCTGATGCGGATTCCAGACTGAATCTGATGATCTCCTCCGACGACCTGCCGGATGTTATCATCATGGACCGTAACGCGAACTGGCTGAAGCTCATCAACCTCGGCAAGCTCGTTGATATCAACACCTTGAAGTATGAAGGCTGCTCCTTTGATGAGGACATCCTCGAATCCACCCAGAAGCTGCTGTCCGTTAACGGCGGCCTCTATGGTATCCCGAACTGGGCTCGTAAGGGCGCTACCGGCGGTAACATGAGCTGGATGGTCAACCACGACGTTTATGAGCAGCTCGGTTCTCCGGAGCTCAAGACGCTCGAAGACCTGCACCAGTTCATGCTGGATGCTAAGGACAAGGGCGTTAAGACCTCCGACGACCAGAGCATCTTCCCGTGGCTCCCGAGACAGGACGATAACGGCTTCTTCACCGTTTCTGCTATCTATCGTTCCTACGGCCACCCGAACCTTGTTGATACATACTGGTCTCAGGCGGATAACGACATTAAGCTTGCTGTCTTTGACGACAACTATGTTGCAGCTCTGAAGATTGCTAACCAGTGGTATAAGGAAGGCCTCTTCCCGGAGACCACGTACACCGACAGCAACGATCAGTACGTAGAGAAGCTCTCCAACGGCCGTGCAGCGGTTCTGTACTATGACTTCTCTCAGGACGATACCAATCACTTCCGTACCCTCCTTCAGGAGAAAGACGGCAACACCTACGATCTCCTCGGTTGGGAGCTTAAGGATTCTCCGATCTACCCGGCAGCTGACGGCGTTGACTATGTCTACGGCGAAGAAGGCGGCACGGTTGGTTGGAACGTCAACTGCATCACCACAAAGGCTGAAAACCCGCAGCGTATCTTCGACCTCTATTCTTGGATGCTCACGAAGGACGGCTCCATCAACATGATGTACGGTCCTGAGGGCGGCCTCTGGGAAGGCAAGGACGAAGAGGGCAACCCGATCCTCAAGAAGCCGGAAGAAGAGCTTACCTCTGACGAAAAGAACGCAGCAGGTTGCTGGTTCTGGTCTCAGCCGGCTCACTCCGATAACGTTGACTTGACGAAGTATGCAGTTAACGATCAGCAGCCGGAAGCATCCAGAAGCTGGGTTATCTCCATTCAGAATCACGTCTTCACTCCGGAAGATTCCATCCATCCGGCAATCCCCGGCCAGAAGTTCCTGACCGACGAAAACACCAACCTCTCTCTTGAGATCGAACCGACCGAGGACCTCGGTATGGCAAGACAGGCTATCACCGATGAGTGCAAGATGCGTATCCCGCAGATCATCATGGCTTCCGACGACGCAACGTTCGATAAGCTCGTTCAGGATCTGAAAGACTTTGCTGAGTCCAATCAGGTTCATGACATTGAGAAGATCTACACCGATAAGCGTGCATCGAACATCGAGCTCCAGGGTTACACCGCATATCAGGATTACTACGACGCACAGAAGTAATTTAACGGGTTACTTTAGTTCGTAAACTAAAACAAAACAGCGCCCCGCTTTCCATAAAAGGAAGCGGGGCGCTTTCTTGTTTCCGGTTCTTAACCGAAAATCCTATCCAGTACGCCGAGGTGCTCTAACAAAATTTTCACGCCCATCAAAATCAGCACGATGCCGCCGACAAGCTCTGCTTTCGATTTATACTTCGCGCCGAAAATGTTGCCGATGCGAATACCGATCGCCGAAAGAATGAACGTCGTTGCGCCGATAAAGCTGATGGCCGGTACGATTTTGACCTGCAAAAACGCGAACGTTACGCCCACCGCCAGCGCGTCGATGCTCGTCGCCACCGCGAGCGGCAGCATCGTCTTAAAGCTGAAAGAATCGTTGAGGTTCTCCGCTTCCTCGCGCGATTCCTTTATCATGCTCAGGCCGATCAGCACCAGCAGCACAAACGCAATCCAGTGGTCGAATTGCTGAATCATTGACTGGAACTGTATACCCAAAATGTACCCTAAAAGAGGCATCAGTGCCTGAAATCCGCCAAAATAGGCGCCCACAGTCAGCATGTGTTTCGCTTTCAGCTTTTTCACCGAAAGCCCCTTACATACCGAAACCGCAAATGCGTCCATTGAAAGACCAACTGCCAGAATTAAGAGTTCCCATAAGCTCATTTTAATCACCGTTTTCCGTTGTTTTGTTATAAAAATATACGTGCGCGGGCAATAAAAAAGACTCACCCGAAAAGCCGGAGATGCCTTTCGGATAAGTCTCGTCATTTCATGCATAGCCGTGAGTTTCCTCAAGTGTGTCGACCATACAGCGCTTCGCGCCGACTACTCCCTTATCGCAGTGCCGCTTTGCGGCACCGATAATCATGTTTGCTTATTAAACCACAAATATGGACTTGTGTCAAGCTAAAGTCGCGGCTAACCTATAAAAACTTTTAAAAACGGCTTAGTTCAACATCTTCGCATGCAATTACTGAAAATAAAGACGTATTTTTGCGGAAATTGAGTCCTTGTTTTTCATCTTCATATCTGATATTCTGTGAAATAGAACAAAATGCCGCAGCTTTATGCGGCCGGAATACGAAGCGGCAAAGGAAAAAGCCGCACGTGCAAACGCACAGAAAGGAACGGAACATGAAAATTCAGAGAATGAAAACAAACCGTATCGTCAACCCGCTCGGTTTTGATCTGAAAACGCCGCACGTCTCGTGGACAGTCACGGATACCGAAGCGAAAAAGCAGCTTTGGGCGCGCGTGGAGGTTTCCAAAACGAAGGATTTTGCCGACGTTATCTTTGATACCGGCGCGTGCAAAACCGCGTCGTCCCTCGGTGTACCGGTGGAAATCGCCCTCGAGCCCCGCACGCGCTACTTCTGGCGCGTTACCGTTATGGGCGATAACGGTGAATTGGTCACAAGCGACACTGCGTGGTTCGAGACCGCAAAGCTCGATGAGCCGTTCACGGCACAGCGTATTTCTCCGTGCCTTGCGCCGGACACCGCCCCGTACATGCGCCGCGCGTTTGAGATCACCGGCGAAGTCCTCTCTGCCCGCGCATACTTCACGGGTCTCGGCATCTACGAGCTCTATTTGAACGGCGAAAAGGCAAACGATGAGTATCTTGTCCCCGGCTGCACCGCCTACGACAGCTGGATTCAGTACCAGACCTACGACGTGACCGACCTCATTCACACCGGCGAAAACGTCATCGGCGCCATTTTGGGCAACGGCTGGGCGAAAGGCCGCTTTGGTTTTGACGGCGTCGTCGGCGATTACGAAACGAATTTCCCGGGAAAACCCTGCAACATGTACACAGAGGAATACCTGCTCTTCGGTGAGCTGCACGTCACCACCACGCAGGGCGAGACCGTCATCGTCACGGACGAAAGCTGGCAGTGCGCGCCGAACCCGCTGACGTTCGGCAACATCTACGACGGCGAGCGCTACGATGCGAACCTCGAAATCGAAAACTGGTGCGCGCCGTCCTGCACCTATGCAAATTGGCAGCCGGTGAAGCGCAACACCACGACGAACCTCGGCGCAATTTCCGCGCGCCTCTCGCTGCCCGTAAAAGCAAAGCATATCATCACCCCGAAGCAGATCACCACGCCGAAAAACGAGCTTGTGTTCGACCTCGGCCAGAACATTACGGGTTGGTTCACGTTCATGGCCGACCTGCCCGCAGGTGTCGAGCTGCGCGTGCAGACCGGCGAGCTGTTGCAGGATGACTGCTTCTACCGCGATAATCTGCGCACTGCGCTTTCCGAATACCGCTATATTTCGACGGGCAAAAAAGCCTTTATTCGACCGATTGCGACCTTCTACGGCTTCCGCTACATCAAATTCTCCGGCGTGGCAGACCTCACCGGCATCACGGATATTCAGGCATGGGCGCTTTATTCCGACCTCGAGCAGACCGGCGAGATCACGACCGCAAACGAGAAGGTCAACCGCCTGTACTTGAACTCTGTCTGGAGCCAGCGCGATAACTTCCTCGACGTGCCGACTGACTGCCCGCAGCGCGACGAGCGCATGGGCTGGACGGGTGACGCGCAGGCGTTCTGCCCCACGGCGAACTACAACATGGATTGCGGCGCGTTCTATACGAAGTATATCCGAGACCTTTTGGAGGAACAGAAGCGCCTCGACGGCAAGGTGCCGGATGTCGCCCCGCTGCTCATCAGCCGCAAGCCGGGCGAAGTAAACCCAATGCTCGCAAACGGCGGCGGTCACTGCGGCTGGGCAGACGCCGCAGCCATCGTCCCTTGGGAAACCTACATTGCAACGGGCGACATCAGCGTGCTCAAAAACGGCTTCGAGAGCATGAAGCTGTGGGCAGATTGGATCTACCGCTACGACGAAGCGCACGGCGCAACGCGTCTGTGGCCGGGCATTGAGTTCCACTTTGCCGATTGGCTCGCACTGGACGGCCCGGAATCCGGCTTCAATCCCGAGTCTGTTCTCGGCGGCACGGACATCACGTTCCTGTGCTCCGCCTACTACTATAAGAGCACCATGTGCGTTGCAAACGCCGCACGCGCGCTCGGCGAAACGACCGAGTACGACGTCTACAAAAAGCGTGCAGACGAAATTCTCGACGCCATCCGCCGCGAGTTCTACACGGCGGGCGGCAGATGCGCGGCCGCAACGCAGACCGGCAACGCCATTTCGCTTTCGTTTGGGCTTGCGCCGGAGTTCGCGCGCGAGAAGATCACCGAAACCCTGCGCGGCCTGCTCGCGATGAATAAAGGCAAGCTGAAGACCGGCTTCCTCGGCACGCCTGTGCTGTGCCGCGCGCTCTCCGATAACGGCGCGAATGCAGAAGCCTATACGCTGCTTTTGAACGAGGAAAATCCCGGATGGCTGTATGAGGTCAACATGGGTGCCACAACGATCTGGGAGCGCTGGAACTCCGTCAATCCGGACGGTAAGATCAGCGGCATCGGCATGAACTCCATGAACCACTACGCTTACGGCGCGGTGTTCGAGTGGGTGTATAAGAACGTCTGCGGCCTGAACCCCGTGCCGGACGTGCCCGGTTATAAAAAGGCCGTCATCCGCCCGCAGCCCGATGTAAGACTCGGCGCGGCAAAAGCCAGGGTCAATACCGCCGCAGGCTACTATGAAACCGGCTGGCAGTACGAGGATAACGGCGAAGTGACGTACACCGTCGTCATCCCGTTTGACGCCGAAGCGGAAGTCTATCTGCCGAAAAAAGACGGTACCACGGAAGAAATGACGCTCACCGCGGGCACGTATACGTTTACGCTGTAAAAGTTTTTAAGAATAAACAGAGAGCGTCGGCAAAAAGAACGAAAAATCTTTTTACCGACGCTTTATAACGAAAAAATCACCGAGGAAAAACTCGGTGATTTTTTCGTTTAAGGTGTGGATTTATGAAAAGGGGCTTGTACGCAAATTATGGGGAATTTTGCTTCTACCATTATCATACTACCGGTAAAACGCAGAGTCAATAAACCGCGCGTAAAAACCGTATGTCATTTCGGAAAAGATTTTACCGCCAAATGTCGTTTCAGTTTGTGAAATCAGCACAAAGTGTAGCATTCTATGACTTTCAGCGGTTATTCTCTTTAATCACCCGCACGCGCGCGAAAAGCTCCCGCGCGGCAGCTTCGGGATCTGCACTCTTCATGATGGCCGAAACGACCGCTATGCCGTCAATGGGACTGCCATTCAAAACATCCATGTTCCCGGCATTTAAACCGCCGATGGCCACGACCGGGATCGGCACGCTGCGGCAGACATCGTTCAGGCGCGAAACCGGCGTCAGCACGGTTTTCACCTTCGTGGTCGTCGGGAAGATCGCGCCCGTGCCGAGGTAGTCCGCGCCTTCGCGGTACGCTTTCTGCGCCTGCTCCACGGTTTTTGCCGTTGCGCCGACGATTTTATCTTCACCTAAAAGCTTTCTCGCTTCACAGACGGGCAGATCACTTTGACCTACGTGTACGCCCGCCGCATCTGCCGCCATGGCGATGTCCGCGCGGTCGTCGATGATAAGCGGCACACGGTAGCGGTCGCAAACAGCTTTTGTGAGGCGCGCAAGGCGCAGGTATTCACCGCCGCCGCGCTCTTTTTCGCGCAGCTGCACCAGCGTCACGCCGCCCGTGAGTGCCTTTTCGAGGATGGAAAGAAAGTCATCGTCCGTGCGGCCGGTGCTGTCGGTCACAAGGTATAAGGTAGGATCGAATTTCATAGAAAACTCCTTCTTTTAAACTTCGCGCAGCTGTAATAAACGCGTGTAATCATCGTCCGAAAGCAGCGAAAGCGCGTCCAAAAGCGCGATGCGGAACGACCCGAGCCCCTCGGATTTCCGTTCGGCCAGCTCGCCGCAAATGCCCATGGTGGAAACAGACAAAACCGCAGCTGTAAACGGATCCGTCACGGCGCTGTATGAAGCGCACAACGCGTGTACCATGCAGCCCGTGCCGGTGACGAGCGACAGGCGTGGTGTGCCGTTTTCGCACAGCTCAGTTGTTTCGCCGTTTGTGATAATGTCCGTTTTGCCGGTGACGAGCACCACGCAGTGCAGGGTAGAGGCGAGCATTTTTGCAATTTCAATCGTTTTCGCCGTGTTTGTCCGTAAAACATCGATGCCGCGACTTTCAAAATGTGCGCCCGCAATGGCGCGAATCTCCGCGTCGTTGCCCTTCAAAATTTCCGGGCAGGCCTCGCGCAGCAGCGTGTGTGTCAGGTCGCGGCGCAGGGCGCTGCACGTCACGCCCACCGCGTCAAAAGAGATCGGCACGCCGGCCGTTTTCGCCGCCTTGGCACTCGTCAAAACGGAGGTGCGGCGCGCGTCTGTGATGTTGCCGATGTTTACGCCGAGCGCTCCCGCTATGCACGTGATTTCCTCCACCTCGTCGGGATGCTCCGCCATGATAGGCTTTCCGCCCACGGCAAGGATCCCGTTCGCACAGTCGTTAATCGCAATCGGATTCGTGATGCAGTGGATGAGCGGCGCCGTCTCGCGCAGATCATTTCGCGCTTTGAGCAGCGCGTTTTGCAGCTGTGGAGTCATAGACCTTCGCCCCCAAATCATGCTGGAATTTTGCAAGCAGTCCGTTGCGGCGCAGTGCCATGAGGAACACGAACGCAATGGAGCCGCCGATCAGCGTGCCGCCGATGAACGACGGAATATAAAAAGCCCATGTCAACCCCTCGCGCCCGACGATGTACGTCATCACCGGATAAGAAGCCAGCGCGCCGATGACGCCGGTGCCGAACACTTCGCCGAGCACTGCGCAAAGGATCTTGCCGCCCGAAAGACGGTAAAATACGCCGGAAAGAAACGCGCCGAACACCGCGCCGGTTAAGGCAAGCGGCGGAATGCCCATCAGCGTCATACGAATGATGCCGATAAGCGTGGCGCACAGCAGGGAATACCATGGACCGAGGAAAACGGAGCAGACAATGTTGATGAGATGCGCCATGGGGCACATGCCCTCCACGCGCAAAATCGGCGAAATGACGACGCCGATGGCGACGAGCATTGCAAGCATGACCATTTTCAGAATGTGTTCTCTTTTCATTTTTTGTACCTCTCTAAATATAAGCGTTTCCGACCCATATTTAAAAGAGGCGCACAAATGCACATAGCGAAGCGCGCCCGAATGTAAATTCAGGCCGGGCGGTCGAAGCTCAATTGCTTCCTCTCAATCCGAAACACGGAGTCCCATCGCTATGTGAAAGCAGTCCGGCACGGCAAATCGGGCGCTCCCCCGCGTTGCCGCTTGATTAAAATCCGCCGAACGCTGAATTTTTCCTTACGCAGTATAGCATATATCGACTTTGTGCGCAACGGTTTT